>ERZ780157.2580-NODE-2580-length-16642-cov-3.616085_pt1 | contig 16642 bp, 27 predicted proteins | sample MGYA00511169_ERZ780157 | MGnify/ENA primary metagenome ERZ780157 (study PRJEB29588, sample SAMEA1965149) | human gut metagenome | biome: human gut; feature: human-associated habitat; material: faeces | place: Denmark | collected 2008/2010 ... | reverse complement strand
AACCCGTAAGCGACTCTTCCCTCCAACCCGTAAGCGACTCTTCCCTCCAACCCGTAAGCGACTCTTCCCTCCAACCCGTAAGCGACTCTTCCCTCCAACCCGTAAGCGACTCTTCCCTCCAACCCGTTAACGACTCTTCCCTCCAACCCGTTAACGACTCTTCCCTCCAACCCTCCGTTGAGCTTTCCCTCCAACCCGTAAGCGAGGCTCCCTCCACCGCCTTCCGCCTCGAACGAAGAGCTTCCCTCCAACAGTTCTCCTTTCCCTCCAACTCCACACATCCGAAACATTTCTGGATTGGCAGAAGAAGTGCCGTTAACCCTCCTCCTTCTCCGTCCGAGGTGTGTTTCCGTATCCTTGCTCACCGCAACGCAACCCTCCTCGCGAACGCCACCACCTTCCCCATGACCAAAATGGTGACGATTTCCGTCATTCCTGGAATCAACCCGATTTCGCACCTGTTCTCCGACGATGACGCGTTCTTGTGGTACCCCACCTATTCGGAAGCCTTGCGTGGAGCGGCGGAGGACGTGGTGGTTTCATTCCCGTTGGAGGGAGTGGTGGAGTGTCGGGTGAATTCGTCGGATTCTGTCGTCAGAGAGGAGAGTGTTGCTGGAGTGGAGCGACTGCCGGGGTTCAGCATTGATTTCGGAATCGTGTTGAACGGAAGTCTGTGGTCCCAGCCCCCGCAGCGGAGACTTCAGGAGACAGACACGCTTGAAGACGTGCTGAAATTGGTCCCGCTTTTGCCATTCCAGTCATCATTAGAATCCGCTCTCTTCCGCGTTTTCTCGTTTCTTCCGCAATTTGGACATCCGCACGATGAAGGGAATCGCCGACTACGTCGACTCCGCTCCCTCTGCACGCCGCTTGAGCGACACGTACAGAAACTCCCTGATTTTCAGCAATCTTCAATTGATTCGTTTGTTCGGAAGTACCGAACGGAACGTGCCGGCGCACATGCCCCACTTGATAAACCGTCGCGTGATGGAGCGGATCGAGACGAGTTTGAGCGAGTTCTACAACGAGACGATTCATCACCGATTCCGCGAGGACAACGATTTGCAGTACGCCTTCCTCTATTTCCACTTCCTGTATCATTTGGAAGCTCGCAAGCAAGAAGAGTGGAACAAAAAGGTGTGGAGGCAGATTGATGTGAATGACGACGGCGTTCTGAGCGGCGACGAGCTGCAGACGCTGAATCTGATGGTGAATGAGGGCAAAGCGTCGGAGGAGTGAGATTGCTGTGGACAAGGCATCATTGGGTAGATCGCTTGTCCGTCTGATTTCGTGTCTGGACCCAAATGCAACGCTACAGGAGCGTATTGTGCGGTCGAAATCGAACAAGGACCACTTGTCGTTGCGGCGATTCATGAATGTAACGATTGACTACGAATCCTTCATGAACTGCAAGCCTGCGACCTCCGCCGCACAGCGCATCTTCCCGTTCAAGACGAACTTCGTAATGGCGGATGATAAGGACGTCGCCTTCCAGATGCTGAATGATGACCTCATGAGTACGGTGAAACAGGTTTGGGATGTGCGTTGCCTTGACTATAGCTGGACAGTGTGCGAGCCAGGAAGTCCAAGTTCGTGTGCATCAACGATGATTTGAAGTGGAAGACGGCGGAGATGGACTCGGCCATTCATGAATTCTACGAGTCCTTCTTCCCACTTCCGTCCCAGTTTGAGAAGCGGAGGGTGCTTTGGAAGCGGAATCTGGAATCGTGGTTCCGTCAGTGGATTCACAGCGATTCTGCAAAGACGGTGTCAGACGGATTGCTTCTGTTCTGCTGTACACTTCTGACGGTGATGATCCTGAAGTGGGCGTTGGGATGTGTGGATAAGCGGTAGGGAGATCGACAAGCCGGAAAGGAGAATCAAGGAGGTGCAGACTTGAATTGTATCATAGTAGCGTTTGTTTGTTAAACAGTGTAATATTCTGACTGATATCGTATCCTTTCGATTAGAGGCTTCTTTCGATTCAAGAACTGCCCCGATTAACCATACTGTTCTTCCCATTGAACGGATGGTGACGAAACGGGCGTGGAATCACACATAGAGTACGTTAGCAGACGCGTTCCTGGCAGATTTGGATGATCTTGAAGAAGAGGACAATCAGGAGAATCAGCAAGGAACTACGAGTGAAACCCTCCCTGCAAATGAAGAGAAGGAAGAAGCGTTAGGAGAGAACGAGAGCGAGGACCTGGAGAGTGAAGACGAAGAGAAGGTCCGCTTTTCGCGATGCGTTCATTGAATAGGAAGCACAGCAAATCGAGGCGTATGTTCCCGGCGCTGTGACCCATTTGCAGAAGGACCCGCAATACCAGACTCATATGGAAGTAGAATCACCCTTCACCCTTCTCCGTAGAACATAAAGAAGCTGCTGGATACACCGGTGACCGACGACTCCACGAAACTGAAGATGAACGTGGAGGACGACCCAGAGTATGCACGACTCTGCCTTTGAACTCTAGATACAATTTCATTTTGAAGACGAACTCCATCCTTGCCCAAATCAGCGATGAGATTATGGCGATTCACCACGCCGTCGTCGAGATATACAAGACCAAATTCCCCGAGCTGGAGACGCTCGTCTCCAACGCGCTCGACTATCTGAAGGTGGTTTCGCGCATGAAGAACGAAATGGTGATTCTCCCTCCTCCTTCTCACCCCCAGGATATGAACCTCGTGAAAATGGACGACCTTCTCCCCCCATCCCAGGTCATGGTCGTAACCGTCACAGGAAGCACTGTCGACGGCAAGCCGCTTTCTCCCGCCAAGTTGGACGAAGTGTTATCGCTATGTGCCGAGGCGTTACAACTCGATCAGGACCGCGGACTGCTGTTGAAGTTCATCGAATCGCGCATGGAGCGTTTGGCGCCAAACATCTCCGCGCTGGTGGGAACCCACATTGCCGCCAGAATCATCGGTCAGGTTGGCGGGCTGCGCGCACTGAGCATTATGCCCGCGTGTAACATCATGCTGGTGGGTCAGCAGAAGCAGGTGTTGGAGGGTTTTGGTCTGTCGAACACGCGCCACACGGGCATTCTGTACCAGAGCGACGTGGTGCAGGACTGCCCGAGCGAGTTGCGTATGAAGGCGTGTCGGTAGGAGTTTGAATTTGAATTTGAATTTGAATAGCGTGCTCGCCAACAAACTGGCCCTGGCGGCGCGCATCGACGCGTCGGGCGTGAAGTCCAATACCCAGGGTGCGTCGTATCGCCACGACATACAGGACAAGATCGCCAAGTGGCAGGAACCTTCTCAGGGCATGCGTCAGAAACCGTTGCCCGTGCCGGGCGATGCGCCGAAGAAGAAGCGTGGTGGCAGGAGGTAGGGGGTGGAGTGGCGTGTTGGAGTGATGGTTAGAATGAGGAAGTTGAAGGAGGAGCGTGCAATGAGCGATATGCGAAAGCTGATGAATCGACGTCAATTTGGTGTCGCGGCACAGAACTACGCGGATGAAGCGATGGGACTGGAATATGGCTCTCTCGAATCGAGCACGGGCGACATTCGACGTGTGGTGGCGAAGAAGATGAAGATGCGTACGCTCTTGTTATTTCATTTCATGCGTAGCGCAGCGGGTGTTGAAGCGCTTAGGGCAGGCTTCCTCCAAGGGAGTCGTTTCTGGAATGGCGTCCAGTTTCAATTTGGCCGATGCGCAGGGCATCGAGCTCATCAACACGGCGAAGAAGACGGAGAACGTGGACTCCAAGTATTTCAGCACGGCGAGTGGCTTTTCTAGTGTGGCTCCAAAGTAGTCTTTGTTTGTTGATGTCGACGCAACCCTCACGGAAGCGCTCGAGTCCGGTACTCGCTTTCGGCGCTGATCACACACAGACAAAGGAAGAACAAACACGGTATGTATCGAAGAAGGAGCGCCTCACTCTGGAGAAGGCGCAGAAGGAAGAGTACAAGCCGGCCATTCAGATTCAGCGTGGTTTGACTTGGTGTTGGTAAGATGTAGTTCCCGGTGATGCTATCGAGGTGGACGAGACGCTCGTTCGCTATTCCAAACAGTGTTAAATTCACAACACAAATGAATTCTAGATCCTTCAAAGTGGCGAGCAAGATCCCCTCCAGCGCGGAAGCGGTTCTGAAGGGACACACCAGTGCAGTTAATAATCTCCGGTGGCATCCTCTGTATGGCCATCTGTTGGCATCCTCCTCTCTGGATCACACGGCACGAATATGGTCTGTCTACCCGAACAAGGGCGAGGTGCTGCGCATTTCACACAACGAAGGAGTGAAGGATGTGCGATGGACGTGCGACGGCGCCTCTCTTCTCACGGGAGGACTCGACTTTTACGTGAACGTGACGGACGTCGAGAAGGGGGTGCGCATTCACTCGTACAAGCACAATGAGTGGATGACGCCGGAGTGGGATTATCTGTAGGTGGATCAGCAGCCTTTGCACCCACCCATCCAACCCGTCGCTGTTTCTATCGGGCGGTGCAAAGCGCGGGATTGTGTGCTGGGACATGCGAACAAACCGCGTGGTGAAGGAGTTCTTTGGTCAGTTCGGAGAGATTCAAGATATGTGCTATTTGGACGTACAGATGCGTGCTTCCTCATGATCATCAGGATGGTGGCTATTCCTTCCTCTCAAGCGCCAACATCATCAAGCGCAACTCGACGGACCAGGGACTCATCGTCTGGGACTGCCGTTCTGTCCGCCTTGTGCATTCTCGTCATGACGTAGGGCGCGCGACTCTCCAATCAAATCTACATGGAGGGGTTCAACTGCACGTGCGTGCGGAAGCATCCCTCCGAGAAGAGCTTCATCGCACAGTCGGCGGCGGATTACATCGCGCTCTTCGATTCCACGAAACCCTATCGGTTGAACCGCCGGAAAGTCCTTGCTGAAGCCACTACTGATTCGTAGCGGTACCAGGGACACACAGTGGGTGGATACCGAATCGGCGCTTCCTTCTCGAAAGACGGCCACTACATTGCCTCGGGATCCTCCACGGGATCGCTGCTCTTCTACGACTACGATTCTTCGGCGATTGTGAATTCGATGCAGGTCTTCCAGAACTCTCCCTGCCTTTGTGCCGAGTACCATCCCCTTCTCGTGAGCACCGTGGCCATTAGCAATTGGGAGGGAAGGATCGCCATTCTCAAATGGACCTGTTTCTTGCACAAACACGTCAAAACCCGATCTATATTACATGGTGAAGTGCACCGCGCTCTCACGCCCCTTGATCGACGGAATCACCTGGCGTTTCATCTATACATCAGCATCACTCCCCAATCCCACCGTTCGCATCTTGTCGCTCGAAATCTCCTTCAGCGCGATCATCGTCGACTCGGTGTTCACAATCACGTCCTCCTCCTTCCACACTGTGTAATGCGGCGGTCCCTCTCGCTGGAACAGCAGCGGCTTCTCTCGTTTCACAGGGTACTTGTTCTCGTACACGCGCACACGAAGTTCGCCGCTCGCCACGGTGTGAATCTGGTAATCGCCGTCACATCGCGTGTTCAACACTTGCTTCGGGAGCGTAACGGAGAGACGACTTCGCCCCGCTTCGTGGAAGGCTACGTGTGAGTGAAACGTCGATTTCAGACAAGTGATCAAATTCCGTCCTTTTTCTGCCACCTTCCTTTCCTTCTCCGGAGAGCGCAGAAGAATGGCTCGCCGACTCCCCATTTGCTTCAGACGGTACTGCAACCGCATGGGCGTTACACTCAGCATGAGCGTTTCATCGGCTAATGGCGGACAATTGTGTCGAATGGGAGTGCAGGGCAAACTGGAGGACGTGTTCGCGGCCTCGAGCGGCATTCCGAAGGTGCCGAAGTACTGCAGGTTCTTCTTGATGGCTTTGGAGCTGCGCGTCAATCGCGTGTGACCGTCATTCTCGTTCGAGAAGATGGTGTTGAAGCGCGCCGCGGATAACTGCAAACTGCGATGGTCCTTCACCTTGGGGATGCGGCTTTGAGGAGGCAGGGGCGATGCGGGCGACATCGGACTGCCGAACGGAAAATGGTTTGGGAACAGGTTCAGGGTTGGCGACGACGCATTCATGAACGGAGAGTAGTAGGAATAGTCTTGCAAGGGAGGAATGGCGATGTTGGAGGAGGATAGGAAGTGCGTTGAGAACGAGGGGGAGATGCCGACATACATGTCGGGAATGACTTGACGTGGTGTAGACGGTTCTGAAATTGCGTCCATGGTTGGCTGAATCGACGCCATCTACAGTTAAGACGCGGAGCAGGCTCGATTACGAGTGCTATTGCAGATTTAACTTGTTTGGTAGGTGAAAAGGGGGAAAAGGATACAGTGTAGTGTTGAGAGCTACGACAACGACAACAAACCCGATTGGCAGGACAACAGAAAGACACGAGCGTGCACTCTTTCTAATTTGAATCGAAGAGCAGTTGGTGCGGTAGTTCTCGAGATAATGCGTCTCAAAGCCACGACGAAACGGCACCGTTTTTCCGTTTTCCGTTTTGGGATCATCCCCGTCCCCGTGGGAGTGCAACAAACAGAACGCAGCAAACATTACATGTTGAAGACCTCAGAGTGCATGGTGTAGCACTTGCTCTGCTTCTTCAAGGCGTTGTTCAGGGACGTTTCCAGGTTCTTGGGTCCACAGAAGAATACAGTCATGGCACTGGCGCTCATGTCTTTCACAATGCTGTCCATGTCAGGACGGCTCACGGTGAAATGAATCACATTGTACTGGACAAGCGTGTCCTCGATGTCCGGAGATCGCGGCGAGAAGGAGGCTTCATTCACTCCCTTCGGCGAAGCAGCCTTTAATTCGGGGTGCTTCGAGTACGTCGCGTACAGGTAGAGATGACAGAACTTGTAGCGAAGACACTTCAGCAACATCGTCTTCATGCAATCAAGATGGTTGTGGTGCGGCACCACCAACACAACGCTCAGGTTCTTCTTCTCCTGCTCCTCTTCGGGAAGCTTGCGAATCAGCTCAATCGCGTCATTCATGTACGACGCAATTCCCGCGAAACCCGAGCCTCCCGCGGCAAACAGCGCGTTGTCATCGTACTCGTAGCGCATCAGCGCACGCGCCTTCTCCACCACCTTCTCGCTCGCAATCACCTTCTCATCCGCCGCGCGTTTCACCATGGTGTACGGACCCTCCACGTACACCCTGATGTCCTTCACGCCGCTCAGCGCCGCCAGCTTGTGCGACCACGACGACGCCGCGCCCTGCGTCTTGATGTAGAAAACGAGGCGATTTCCGTCATTGAAGGCAACGCTCATCGGATGGTACTGGAAGAAGCTGATTTTGGGAATGTTCAAATACGCCACGGATCCGACCAAGTGCGGGAACTCCCACTTTCGGCAGAAGATCGAGCGCACCTCCACCTCCAGACAAACCAGGTCGTCGAAGGCGGTGATCTGAACAGCATTGCCCGGCCGGGTGTAGATGGTGTACCAGCGACGCAGCTTGTCGAGGATGTACAGATACACGGGGATTTGCGCGTAGTACCAGAGGAGGGACGAGTGCCACATGAAGAGAATCACCAGGACCACGATCATGACTTGGTGGGAATAGTAGAAGATTTCCCACCAGTTGCGACGCACCGCGGGAAGCACCGTCAGGAAGAAGAGCAGGTCAATGGGGAGGAGTTTCATCAGAATGGAGGTCATGATCATGTACGTCGGGTGGAAGATGTCGTGCTAAAAATCAGGCCGATTTCGGACACGCACCTTGCCCTTGTAGTAGTGCCAGATCTTGTTCCAGGCGTACACCCAGTAGTCCTTCTTGTGGTCCGGGAGCCACTTCAAGAAGGAGATGATGATGTGGAAGAAGGTCACCCAGAAGGCAAGCGAGCCGATCACGCGATGAATCGACATCAGCGTGGCCTGGACATGATACAATAATCACAGCACGTACGTAGGGCGCGCGGTACACTTGCTGGAACAGGGTGTTGCGCGTGCAGAACACGAGCTAATGGTGATGATGGGGTGGTGAGGCTACGGCGAGCGACCAGAGGAGGTTGAGCCAGTACGAGGACAGCTTCTGGAACCACAGGATCCAGTCCTCCTTGAACTCCAGCGTGGAGAGATCGAAGACGGCGATCAGGCAAACCCACGCTATGTTCAGCAGGACGATGGAGGTCGAGAGGATCACGGATCGACGACTATGGGTGAAACGGCTGGGTATGGCTTACGACTGAGAGCAGATACGGGACTTTCTGTCGAAATACTGATTGACCGACGGAATACAGTTCATCAAGCCAATGAAGGCACACAGGAGCAGGAAGAGATAGAAAAGGACTATTCTCCACAGGATGCCTCTGGCCCTCATCTTCTTTCCGCCGTCAAGCTTTCCAATCATGAACTGGAAGATGTTCGAAATCGCTAGGAGTGAAATAGGAGCGGAATTCCGACAGTACTTGTTGGCGACCTTCACGAGGGAGTCGCGGCAAAAGTAGACGGACGCGATGATAAGCAGGACTATACATGCACTGTACGACACATCTCATACCGATAAGCCAAGGCCAGACATCGAATGCACAACTCTTCTTTTCCTCCTCCTTTCCTGCTTCAGCGCTGGTCAGCAGATTAGTCTTTTCGCTATTTGGCTCCATAAGCAACTTGGGGCAAACACTTTATGAGACTTGCTCACTGCGTCATCAAAACTCCCCTCATTTGGTCGCATAGCTGCGGGTTTTTGGAATGCCCGAATTCCATACAAATTTCCAAATAGAGAAATTCTTACAAATTTGGAATCCCGTAAGCTGTTCAGTGATTCATATAATAATCATAGTGGCCACAAGCCCTAATTGTTGGGCCCTCTGGTCCTTTTGATGATAGAACTACCACCCAACCCAAGCTTTTAGACGTTTCTATGTAGTTGAGACGCGTTTCTATCTCACTAACTACAATATACCGGGGTTTCATACTCAACCGTGTACATTTTCATGGAGTTATTCCCACGGTTATTGTATTTTGTAACAAGCCAAATCCATACAAAAACTCCAAACGATCCAGGCGTTTCATTCGTGGAAACCCGGAGTTTCATTATATAGCCTTCCAAAAACCCGCAGCTCTGTTTGGTCGCAATGAAACGGCTGCCGGAACATGCCGTCGGTCATTCTTGGGTCTTTTGAGATGTCCTTTTTCCAGGATACTGAGCCTTGTGTGCTCGTGCTTTTGCGAAAGAGTGGAGACCTTTGATTGGAGAATTGCCATTCGGAGCAAACATGAAGCTGTTTGAAACAAAGATAACGAAACCACTATTTGTTGAAATACTGCTTCAGTCTTCCGATATCTATCCGTGAGAGTATCGAAAAGATGAAGACCTCCTTTGATTGTGACATCATTCTTGTAGTAGAACGCATTGTATGAAAGAGTCACGTCGTACAGATTGGACATATCTACCCCTCATGCGACAATTGCCGAGAATCACATTCCAGCGTGATGTGACGGGGATACCTGAGCGTGCTGCTAGAATACCCACTCGCCTCAAGCGATCGGAGCGAACGCAAGTCTAGTCCATCAGTTCGTGTGAATGAAACGACCCTTCATAATCAGTGTGCTCGAATAGCTGTCCTTGAATCTGAAGGCGTCTTTGCCCATACTGATGGACCGAAGACTGGACAAACCTATGCCATCAGAAGAGGAAACAGGATCCACTGTCAAAAACAACACGAGAACAATCACGGAAAGCATCGTCACCGAATCGCAGCGTTTCGAGCGAACGCAGGTCTAGTCATGACGCAATCACTTCTCATCCACTCTTCAGCTCCAGCGAAGCGGAATAGAACGCGCTATCACCCATATCAATCGACTCCAGCGCATCCACACCCTGGATCTCACACGTGGCGTAGTCGTTGAAGGACTTGGCGCCCGTCTTCAACTGCTTCAACTTGGGACAGTCCTTCAACTGGAAAACACCGCTCGCACGACTCCCGTATCCGCTGCGTACGAAGCTGTTGTCCCCAACCACCACACTCTCCAGCCGACTCAGTCCCACCAGCTTCAGCTCCGTCACCTTCTTGAAGCAGTCGTTACCGATCACAATCGATTGCAGCTGGGGTAATCCTACTCCATCAGCTGGGAGAGAGACCGTCACTGTCGAACGCGACACGAGAGCAATCATGGAACGCGTTATTGCCGAACTTGACTGACTTCAGCGCAGGCAGGTCTACTCATAACTCACTCGCTCCTCACCCACTCTTCAAATCGAACGACTGAATGGAATAAAACCCATTCTCGCTGATTTCAATACCCTCCAACGCGTTCACACTGTCCACGATCCATTCATTATAATCCTTGAACGCGTTTGAACCCATTCTCAGCGTCGTCAGTCTGGGACAGTTCTTCAGTTGGAACCGACCTTCCGGGGAGTTGCTGTATCCGCTCTTCCAGAAGCTGTTGTCTCCGATCACCACGCTCTCCAACCGATCCAACTCCACCAAGCTCAGCTCCTTCACGTTCTGGAAGCACTTGCTGCCAATCTCAATCGTCTTCAGCGCGTCCACCCGAATCATGGTGATTTGAGAGTACTTGCTGAATGTCTCGTCGCCAATGGTCACCCTTGTTAGCCGGGGGCAGCCTCTGAGAGTGAATTGACCGTCATGCATAGAAAAGCTCTTTCTCCCAATCGTTACCGTTTCCAATCCATCCAACTTCACCAGGCTCAACTGATTCGCATACGGGAACGCGCCATCGCCAATGCTAATCGTTTTCAGCGCGTCCACATTCTCAATCACACACACGGCATAATTGTGGAACGACCCATCACTCAAACTCAATTCAGTGAGTGAGGGACAATTCTGCACATAGAAACGACCATTATTCTGATGGAAACTGCCATCTCCAATCCTAATCCGCTTCAGCGCACTAAGCCCAATCAACTTCAGCTCCTCCACGTTCTTAAACGCTTCGCCGCCGATTTCAAATCTCTCCAGCACTGGCGTGCCTTCAACCTCCAGCACGGAATACACTGCGAAAGAGCCGTCGCCAACGCTCAACGACTCCAGCTTGGTGCAGTTCTTCACGAATAACCTGCCCGTCTTCTCTGTGAAGCATGACTGTCCGACCACCACGCTCTTCAACTCATTCAACGCAGTCAGATTCAGTTCCTCCACGTTCTTGAAGCTGTTGTCTCCCATCTGAATGGTTTCCAGCTGCGGCAAGTCTATTCCGTTAGTGGAAGGGCGAAACACCACTCTCGAACACAACACGAGGACAGTACCGGAACATACTTGAACCGAAGTGGAGTGATTTGAGCGAAGGCAAGTCTAGTCATCACTCCTCTTCGAGAGGAAACACCCGTCAACTCCAGCGAGGAGTCCGAGAAGGCACCATCACCCATCTCAAGCGTTTGCAGCGCACTCGCACTCTCAACCACGCACGTGGAATACCCGCAGAAGGAGCGCTTGCCAACAATCACATCCGTTAATGCGGGACAGTCCTTCACATGGAAGTTTCCGTTGTTCTTCGTGAAACTCCTCTCTCCGATTACCAAGCTAGTCAACTGGCTCAGTCCGACCAGGCTGAAGGCACCCGTTTTCACGAACGACTCATCCCCGATGGCAATGGAGCGTAACTGAGGCAGGTCTATGCAATGAATCCACTGGAACTGCACTACTCTCAAGCACAAGGCGAGAACCGTCGTGGAAGGCGCTCCCATGAATCGAAAGCGATCGGAATCGCGTTAGGTCTATGCATTAGCCCACGGCGAACAATCACACCCTTCAACTCCAGCGAGGGCGCGGAATAGAAGTTGTAGCTGGTCAGCTCGATCGCTTCCATCATGGAGTTGTTCTGAATCTCGCACGACGCGTAGTCCGAGAAGGAGAACTCGCCAATTCTGAGCGTTTTCAACTTGGGACAGTCCTTCAGCAGGAAGCGGCGACTTGGGTCGTTGCCCCAGCTCTCTTTCTTCTTCGTGAAGCTGTTCCGTCCAATCACCACACTCTCCAACGCACTCAGTCCCACCAGCTTCACTTCCGTCACGTAGCTAAAGCAACTGTATCCAATCTCCAGCGATCTCAGCGCCGTAAACCGCGTCAAATCCAACACTGTGAAATCGTGTTCGCTCACTCCATTGTCAATAATGATCTGCGTCACGCTCGGGTCCAGAGCCTTCAATTCACTGACGCTCGACACCGTCGCGTTTGGGTTGTGACTCGGCAGACTGGGATGGCTCGCCAGAGCGCCAACGTCTAACCATCATTCGACTCGCGTCGCGACTACTGGAGAAGTGGACATCCCAGAATAGGCGGAAGGCATTGGGAAGAGAGACGGTAGTCAGCTCGGGCATGTCTACGTATCACATCACGCTGAACAGACCCACTCTCGAGAGTGATGTGGTGCGGATTCTTGAACATGGCGCTGTCGCCCACTGTGGTAAGTGTGGCGAGTGTCGGTAAGTCTAGTCCATCAGCTCCCACTCCATGCACAACTCCGCAGGATCAACTCACTGTCGTCATCTTCTTTGAACGCAAGTCCGTCCGTGCCAACTAGGATGGACTGCAATACAGGCAGGTCTATTCGGTCAGTGAAGCGAGAAGAACGCACCCTCAACCACAACACGAGAACAATCATGGAACGCCTGCTTGCCCAGTTTGAGTGATTGCAGCTTCGTCATGTCTAGTCATAATCCACTCACTCCTCACATACTCTTCAACTCCAGCGAAGCGGAATAGAACGCACTATCACCCATATCGATCGACTCCAGTGCATCCACGTCCTGAATCTCACACGTGGCGTAGTCGTTGAAGGACTTGGAACCCGTGGTCAACTGTTTCAACTTGGGACAGTCCTTCAACTGGAACTGCCCATTACTTCCCATGAAACTGTCATCTCCGATTACAACGCGCTCCAGTTCCTCCATTCCAACCAGTTTCAACTCGCCCACATTCCTGAAGGATTCGTTCAGCAATTCAATGCCCGTCAGCTTCGGCAAGTCTATTCCGTGAATGGAGCGATTAAACGCCACTCTCGAATACAGCACTTGAGGCAGCGCTGAAGGAGTGATAGCCGAGTTTGAGAGCCCTCAGTGAAACCAAGTCTAAGTGTCACTCTCTGGAAAAAAGCAAACTCCTCAACAGCAACGAAGACGCGTTGAACGAATTAGTGCCAATCTCAATCGATTCCAGCGCGCTCACAGTGTCGATCTCACACGACGTGTACGCGGAGAACGCGTCATACCCAATCTTCAGTTTTCTCACGTTCGGACAGTCCTTCAGATCGAAACGCCCCTTGTGCCGCGTGAAACTGTTCTTTCCAATCTCCACACTTTCCAGCCCATTCAATCCAGTGAAATTCACCTTGTTCACAAACCAAAAGCCGTTGTTGCCCATCTTCAGACTCTTCAGATTGGGGTACTTGGTCACATCAAACGTCGTCACGTTCTCGAACGGGCACATGTTATTGCCAATCACAAGATCCGTGACTTCGCTGGAACCCTTGAGAACAGTCATGCAGTCCTCGTACATCTCTGGAGAGGGAATCGGGAGATACAGGAACAGTTCACCAATGTCTGATCGTGAGACCGTAGTGATTCAGATACCTCCTCGGATTGTGACCGTCTTATCATCATTCTTGAATGCCTCTGGAAGATACACATCGGTGAGACTGGGCATGTCTAAACATCACTTCATAGTGGATGAGAATCACTCTCGAAAGTGATGTGACGAGGATTCCTGAATGTGTTCCCGCCTTTGATAGCCGTGAGTGTTGTGAGTTTGGGCATGTCTAGCATATCAGTTTTCTTCTGATGAAGCACTTCGCATGACTAGCACAGATGAATAGCCAGAGTAAGGGGACGCGAATGCATTTTCTCCCATTTGAATGGAAGTCAACTCAGGCAGGTCTATTCAATCATTCACATCACAATCAATCACTCTCAAATACAGTATGCTCACAATACTGGAATGCCTTTTGACCAAACTCGAGCGATTTGAGAGAACGCAGGTCTAGTCATCACTCATCGAGAATGAGAACACTCTTCAACTCCAATGAAGCGTCATTATAGAACGTTTTATTCCCCATCTCAACCACCTCCAATGCATCCACATTCTCAATCTCAATTCCAGAATAGCAGACAAAGGACTTATCACCAATGATCAATTCCTTCAGTTTCGGACACTCCTTCAGCTGGAATGCTCCGTTCCCCGATCCAAAAGAGTCATTCCCAATCTCCACGCTCTCCAGCTCTTTCAATCCAATCAGGCTCACGCCCTTCGCATTCTGGAGATTACTGTTTCCAATCTTCAGTCTCTTCAACTTCGAGAACTTGCTGAAATCCAGCACCATATCTCGATGACAGTCACAGGCCTTTTCACCAAGCACAATCTCCGTCGCGTCAATATTCAGCTTTCTATTCTTCGTGCAGTATCGCATCAGAGAGACCATCTCCTTATTCCTGATGGACAATTGAATCCACAGGGTGCCCAACACCAGAAGGACCACGAGAGGAATAAACCCGATCAACAACCATATCTTCATTCCATTCAGTCGCTTCTCCTTCTTCATCTGCGTCTCTCGAAACAGAGCTGTCTTCATCTGCGAGGGAATGGTGCTCAAATCCAGGAAAGGGACGTCTATGAATGACTCGTCGACTCCTCAGCCACTCTCAATGCGCAGTCTTCCATGCTCAAAATTGCCCGACGAACCCCTTATCTCCTTCAACCGAGGCAAGTCTAGTCGTCAACTCGCTTGCTTTCAAGCACTCTTCAACACCGACGTGCACTCCATTCTCTCCACACCTCTCAACGCATCCTTTCTGAGATACAGGCTTGTCAGATTCGGACAGTCTATTCTTCACGCACAACTCCCTCCTCCACTCTCAATCGCCGTGTGACGCGACTTCTCAAAGCCTCCCGCTTCGATCGTGATGGTCCTGAGATCTCGCAGGTCGTTCACCATGAGAGAGGACACAGTGAACGAGGAATAAGCGACAGTGAACGAGGTCAGGGAAGGATTCCCTTCAATGCAGCAAAGCGAGAAGGAAGAGAAGGATTCAGCGCCAATCTGTAACTCTCTGATCACTGGACACTTCTTCAGAAGAAAGGAACCCTTGCCTTTCGTAAAGCTCTTCTTTCCAATCACCACGCTCTCCAGCTCGCTCATTCCAATCAACTTCACTTCACGCACATTCTCAAAGCAGTTGTTGCCAATATTCAGAACTCGAAGAGCAGACATCAAGTGGAAGTCGAGCGCATCCCAGGAGAGGTCGTTGAAACTATCACTGCTGATTGTCATTTCCCTCACATTGTTGTAAAAGATGCGCATGGATGAATCGATCAACACTTCAGTCATAGGGTTGCTCGTGGCTCGTCTGTTATGATACCACTGTCCGTCGTACACAACCGCGCCATTTCGATCATACTGAATTCCCCTTCCCATTCTCATTCCACGCATGATCTCGCCCTCATATTCAATTCGCTCAATGTCAGAGAAGTACACGCAGCCATAAGGCTCATTATCCTCGCTTATTCGGAACCCTTCGTACTTCCTTCTCCCGTCTCTGTCATACACGATACCCCAACCAAGTGGTAAGTCATTTCGGACATCGCCTTCCCAACGATCTCCATCATCGCTCAAATCAAGTACCTGATTGTGAGTAACCACAGGGTCACAGAGCGTATTCATTCTCAACAACGCCTTCTTTTTCACATCCACTACATACGTTTGAGATGCATTATAGTAAAACAGTAGCGACTCGTTCAGCTTTGCAATGCATACACTAATTCCAAAATTGAACTGGTTTTGAAAGACAATCGTCGCCGACTTGAGGGAAGCAGCTACCTTCAGCAGCTCTTCACACGATGCATTCTGTATCCACTGACGATCAATTGAGGAAGGAATCGGGTATTGATCCGCTGTCCACACCGATACAGTCTGCGCTGGGTCCTCCTTTCCGCGGCTTCTATTGTTCAAATCCATTCTTCAATTCCAACACGTTCACGTCAATGACGCTTGTATCGTACGCTTTTGCGATTTCTACGTCCATGTCTCTTCACAGTAGGATCAGTAACGAAAAAGTGACTTCGAGATTCGATTCCAAAGTGGAGAACTGTATTCTAGCTGAAAGGCGATTTGCCGCGGTTATTCGTTCATTATGCGAGTCACGTGAAGGAACGCGTACTACTCTCCTCGGAGTATGTCTTCTTACTGTCCTGATTGTACATAGAATAACTAATATGATGGAATTGCTTTTCTCCCATCCTCGATTCTTCATTCTTCACGCTCCAGAGACCGGAAACGCACTCTCACAACAAACAGCACAACCACAATGGTACAAAAGAGGTATCATTCCTTGTAGCCCTTCTCGCACTCCTCGATGCACTTCGTACAATACCAGCGTCCCTGCAAGTCACTCCACGGCCACTCAACTACCTCGGGTTGCTTCTTCAGTTTCAGACACTTCATGTGATACGCCTTGTCACAGTTGTCGCAGAGCAGCAAATCGCGATCGTTCTGCGTTTTCTGGCAAATCTATCCATCACCTCTATTCCACTCTCCCACTTGACAACGATCATCCGGCTGCGTGAAATAGCCCTCAGGAAGAATGCCTGGCATGTCCACCTCCTCCTCCGACGCCGCTTTCGTCAATAACGTGTAGTACTTCAACAGGGAGAAGTGTTCCAGCGGCTTCACAATCATATGCGCAAGTTTTTTCAAAATCAGTGCGGTAATAAGAAACAGCAG
>ERZ780157.2571-NODE-2571-length-16704-cov-5.755841_pt1 | contig 16704 bp, 14 predicted proteins | sample MGYA00511169_ERZ780157 | MGnify/ENA primary metagenome ERZ780157 (study PRJEB29588, sample SAMEA1965149) | human gut metagenome | biome: human gut; feature: human-associated habitat; material: faeces | place: Denmark | collected 2008/2010 ... | reverse complement strand
CCTTCACCCCGCAAGCTTTTGAAAAAGCTTGACCAAAACTTTTAAGCAATTTGACAAAACATGTTAGTTTTGTCTACAATCTCAAAGGGCTGCCTCAAATTTGCAATTTGAGGCAGCCCTTTGTTTTTTTGTCAGCGCTTGGTGCGAACAAGCCTTTCGATCTCGCGCGAGAGTGACTCGACCAGCGTGTCGACGTCCTCGCGTGTGTTTTGTCTGCCGAAGCTGACACGGATCGACGCCTCCATCTGCTCACGGTTGAGTCCGAAGGCAAGCAGGGGGGACTGCGTTTTTTGTCCGTGTGAGGAGCACGCCGCGCCATTGGAAACACAGATGCCGTCGGTGGAAAGCGCGTGCAGCATCGTCTCACTCCGAATGCTCGGAAGCGTGAGGTTGACGATGTGCGGTGCGCTCGCGCCCGCGGGCAGATTGAGCATGACGGGCAGCTCTGCAAGCCGCTCGCGTGCATAGTCGCGCAGATCGGTCAGATGGGCAAGGTCATGGGCAAGGCTCGACCACCCCTCCTCTGCCGCCGCGCCGAAGCCTGCGATGCCGATGAGGTTCTCGGTGCCCGAGCGGAAGCCGCTCTCCTGTCCGCCGCCGTGAACCGTGGGGGCAAGATCGCGACGCTTGAGTGCCTCGGGCGAGACGTAGAGCGCGCCAACGCCCTTGGGTCCGTGGATCTTGTGCGAGCTGACGGTTACGAGGTCCGCCTTGATCGTCTGCGGCGTAAATCTGCATTTGAGATAGCCCTGCACCGCGTCGGTGTGCGTGACGATCTCGGGACGCTTTGCCTTTGCCATTGCAAACGCGCGTGCCACGTCGTAGAGCGCACCCGTTTCGTTGTTCACCATCATGATCGACACGAGAAAGGCATTGGGCGTGAGCGCCTGCTCGAGCTGCTCCATGTCCAGCACGCCACCCCTCGTTGCAATGCGCACCACCTCAAAGCCGTCCGCCTCGAGCGCCTGCATCGCATGCTCAACGCCCGCGTGCTCGGAATCGGTGCAGATGATCCGACCGCCGCGTCGACGGGGCTTGGCATACGCCGTGCCGAGAATGGCGAGGTTATCCGCCTCGGTTCCGCCCGCAGTAAAGATCAGACTCCCCGCCCCTGCGGTGACGGAGCGCACGCCCAAGCTTTGCAGCACGCGCCGACGCGATTGCTCCAAAAGGCGATGTGCCGCCTGCCCGACGGGATGGAGGGAGGAGGGATTTCCGTAGACCTCCATCGCCTCGTGCATTGCCTCCTTCACGTGCTCCGAGAGCGGTGTGGTGGCGCTGTTATCCAAATAAATTTCTTTCATAGCTTCTACCTATATTTTTCTGTTCTTTGATCATTTTTCATGCGATCCGATTCAAAAAAGCGGTCGGAGCCCACCTGCGTCGGCTCCGACACTGCCCTTTATCGTTTATCGGAATGCAAAGGCTTCAATGATGCGGTCCACCTCGTCCAGATGCGCGTCAAAGCACTCGGGCGTGGCGGTGTAGGTCACGCTGTAGATCATGCTACCGTGCGCGGCAATCACCTGCATGCAGCGCACCTCCCTGCCGCCAACCGTATAGCGATAGGTATACGCCGTTGCAACCTCGCCGCCCATATCCACGTCGGTCTTGGTTTCGAGCAGCTCGTAGCCATCCTTGTCGGCACTGTTCTCCAGCATCTCGGCGCAGAGCTCAAAGAATTCGCCCACGCGCATCTCGGTCTCGGGCATATAGGGGGTAACGCACACGCTTGAGCGATCGCTCTCCACGTATGCCGCATAAACCTGCTCGAGATTGTTCAGCGTCCAATCGGCGGGCACGAAGAAGCGGTAGGGCACCTGATCGTTGGAGGCGAGCTTCATCCCCTCGGGCGCGTCAATGCCCTCGGTGGGGAGCTTGGCAAATGCGTCGGGATCATAGGGCTCGGCAAACACAAAGCAGCCGATGATCTCCCCGATATTATCCTGCAAAGCCCCGTAGAGATTGTCGGTCACAGTAAAGGTAAGCACGAAAAACGCGCCCCCACGCTCGGCAATCACGTGCACGAAATGCAGAGTTTCGCCGCGCACCGTTGCGGTGACGTGGTAGCGACGGGCATTGCATTCGCCGAGGAGGAGTCCCTCGTTTTTCTCTCCGCTCTCCGTCTCTTCTCCTTCGTTCTCTTTCTGCTCCACCTTCTGCAGGCTGCCGCCAAGCGAGACCTGCTCCACGGCAGGAAGACAGTTGTTCTCCCAGAACCAATCGAGACGCGCGCCGTCGGCAACGCCTGCCGCATTCATTGCTGTGCTCATGTCCTGCGTAATCTCATATTTGACCGCGCTCACGTTCGAGGGCTCGGACATGGTAAAATACGCACCCGAGACGCCGTACGCCGTGTTGACCGTCCAGACCGACGGCACGTAAAGGCGGAATTCGTCGCCTGCCGCGGTTGCCGATTTCATGCCCTCGGGCACGCCCGGCTCGGGGATTGCCGAGCAGGAGACCGCCGCGAGCAGGATTGCGGCGAGGGTGAGGATCAGCATCGCCGTTTTGTAAACTCGTTTCATTTCGTTGGGTCCTTTCGCTTTCTTCTGAAAAGGACGCTTGCATCCTTTTCCGCATTGCAGAGTCTATTTTACCACATCGCAATGCAAACATCTTCAATTTTCTGTAAACTTTTCGTGCGTCAGCTCTTGCCGTCAAGCATGCTCTGCGCTGCGGCGAGAATGCCGATCTTGCCGCTCTCATAGGTGAGTCCACCCTGGAAATAGGCGGTAAAGGGCGGACGGAGCGGACCGTCGGCAGAAAGCTCGATCGAGCTGCCCTGCGTAAATGCGCCTGCCGCCATAATCACGGGATCGCTATACCCCGGCATTGCCCAGGGCTCGGGGGTGACGAAGGCATCCACGGGGGAGCCTGCCTGAATTCCGCGACAAAATGCACAGAGCCCCTCGGCGCTTCCCGTGATTACGGTCTGGATGATGTCGTGGCGCTCCTCGTTCCAGCGCGGCTCCACGGCGTATCCCAGCTTTTCAAACACGTAGGCGGCAAGGCATGCGGTTTTGAGTGCCTGCGCGGTGGTGTGGGGGGCATAGAAAAGCCCCTTATACATGGATTTGTTCTGCCCCATCGTGGCGCCAACCTCAGCGCCGATGCCAACCGAGGTGAGGCGGTAGCTTGCCAGCTCGACCGCGCGACGCGAGCCTGCGAGATAGCCGCCCGACTCTGCCATGCCGCCACCCGGATTTTTGATGAGTGAGCCGATCACGAGGTCGGCTCCGACCGCCGAGGGCTCCAGCGTTTCCACAAATTCGCCGTAGCAGTTGTCCACCACCACGAACACCTCGGGGCGGATGCCCTTGACGAAGCGCACCAGCTCCCCGATCTCGGCAACGCTGAGCGTGCGGCGGTTGAGGTAGCCCTTGGAGCGCTGAACAAAGACCATCTTGATCCGCTCGCCCTCGGCAGAGCGAAGCCGCTCTCCGATCGCGTCGAAATCAAAGGTACCGTTCGCGTCGAGCTCGGTCTGTGCATAGGAAACACCGAAATCGCGGAGCGAGCCGTTGCCCGCCTCACCCGACAATCCGATGACCTCCTCGAGCGTATCGTAGGGCTTGCCCGCCACCGAATACATCACGTCTCCGGGGCGCAGGATGCCGAACAGGCCGATGGTGAGCGCATGCGTGCCACTCACAATGCCGTGACGCACGATCGCCGCCTCGGCGCCCATCACGTCAGCCCAGATCTCGTCGAGCGTATCTCTGCCGCGATCGTCATAGCCGTAGCCGCTGGTCGATTGGAACATGCCGTCCGACACGCGGTGCTCGCGAAAGGCGTCCATCACCTTTTGGGTGTTCTCAAACGCAACGGCGTCGATTTTTGCAAATTGCTCGGCAAGCGCTATCTCCGCCTCGCGTGCCAGGGTGTTGATCTTTTCCGAAAATATCATATGAACTGTCTCTTTCTCTCTTTTGGTATTCCTTTTTCTCGGTATGCGTTCGTTCCGCTCCCTGCTCAATCCACGGTGTAATCGTCGGGATCAAGGCTCGGGAATTCGGTCTCGCGCGCGGCAGCACGGTTTGCAATCTCATCGTAGAAGGCTGCGGCGGATGCGTCGATGTAAGGGGTGAGGAAAAGCATGCCGAGTCCGCAGGTACAGAAGGATGCGAGCAGAATCCATCCGATGAAGCTGATGTTCAGGCAGAAAAATCTCCACTTATTGCCCTTCATCAGGCTTGCAGAATTGCGCAGCGCGTCCATCACGCCCATCTCGGGGTATTCGGCAAGGATCATAAAGCAGAAAACGTAGCGATACTGCACCACGGTCTGTGCCAGAACGGTCAGGATCGCCAACACCATGATCGCAAGCATGACCAGCAGCATCACGGCAAAATCATCCGTGCTTGCACGCGAGAGCATCACGTTGAGAATGGCACCGCGATTGAGCCAGAACAGAAGCAGAGTCAGCGCGGTGAGCGGCAGACCGACCAGGGAGACGATCAGATCGTGCATAAAGCGCAGAGCCACCGCCTTGCGGTAGCATTTGCCGAAATAGTCGAAGATGGAGGACACACGCACGATCTTGCCGTCAACCAGGTCGAGGTTGAGTTTTTGGTAGCCGAGCGTAACAGGGGCACCGACAAACAGGCTGAACGCCACGCCGAACACCGCACCCACAAGCACCGCAACGAAGGCGAACATGATCAGGGGATTGGAGTTGAGCACCGCCATCACCCCGCCATCACGGAAAAGCTCGATCAAGTGCTCCAGCTGATCGCCGCTGACGTTGATCTCGGTTGAGCCCGACGAAAAGCTGACACTCGCAGAGTATGCCGTGCCTCCGAGCAGACCTGACACGAACGATGCGACAAACATCGTCCAATAGGAGGGCTTGAGCACCATTCTTGCCTTGGCGCGAAAATCCGCCGCGGTCTTTTTCACACGGAAGGGGGTGTAGCCCGCTTCATACTGAACATGATTCTGATCCATATCCAAATCTCCTTTTTGTTTTGTTTTTTTCGTTTTTATTGATTGCTTTTTGATAGACCTGATTGCGTTTGAACGGATCACCGTGGCACGGGTCAACGCTCCTCAAAGGACTCCACGATGCGGCGGAAGGTGTTGCCGCGCACCATGAAATTGGGAAAAGCGTCGAAGCTTGCGCAGGCGGGTGAGAGCAGAACGGTGTCTCCCTCGCGTGCGATCGCACGGGCTCGGCGCACAGCCCCCTCAAAATCGGGCTCGGAATAAATCGGCAGCTCGCCCTGCCACGATTGCATATATTCGTCGAGCGCCTCGCGAATTCTCCCTGCCGTGGCACCCGTGAGCACCACCGCTGAAGCGTGCTCGCAAAGAGCCTCGGCAAGCGGCGCAAAGGAAAGCTTTTTATCATATCCGCCGCAGATCACGATCGGGCGCTCGGAGAGTGCCGAGAGAGCAGCCGCCGTGCGTGCGGGGGAGGAGTCGATCGAGCTGTTGTAATAGCGCACGCCCCCAACCGTTCGGATCAGCTCCAGGCGATGCTCCACACCGCGGAAGGAAGTTGCCACCGCGCGGATATCCTCGGGCTCCGCCAGCCCCTCGGTCAGGGCAATGGCGGTCATGTAGTTTTCCAGATTGTGCACACCGGGGAGCAGGATCTCATCGGCGCGAAGGATTGGGTGCTCACCGTCCGCGTCGAAGCGCGTGATCCAACCGTCAGATAGTCCGATCGCACGGTCCCCTGCGCGCAAAAGAGGCGCGAACGCCTCGCGTGAGGAGCGCCGTGACGAAAACCAGACCACGGCAGATCGGCAATCGCCGCCCACCCTGCGCGTGACTGCGTTCTCGGCGTTGGTGACGAGCAATTGATTTTCCTCATGGCGGAACAGATTGGTTTTTGCCGCGATATATTCCTCCATGCCCGTGTGCCAATCGAGGTGATTTTCACTCACGTTGGTCAGCGCGGCGCGGTGTGCCGAGTGCTGCATGGGCTGGAGCTGAAAGCTTGAAAGCTCTACCACGGCAAAATCGTCGGGTGTCATCTCGCCCACGCGACCGATCAAGGGGTCACCGATATTGCCGCCCACGAACACGCGCCCCCTGCCCCGCCGCGCGCACGCCACTTCCAGCATCTTACCCGTGAGCGTTGTGGTTGTGGTCTTTCCGTCGCTCCCCGTGATGCCGATCACGGTGGCAGGCGTGAGCGAGAGCGCAAGCTCGATCTCACAGGAGAGGGTAGCTCCGCGTGCGGTCGCCTCGGCAAAGGCAGGCAGGTCGGGGCGCATACCGGGCGAGCGGAAGATCAGGTCCCCGTCGATGCCATCGAGATAGCCCTCCCCAAGGATCAGGCGCACGCCGGACCGCTCGAAGCGTGCAAGCGTCTCGGCACTCTTTTCATCGAATGCGTCACGCGTTTTTTTGTCGCGCGCCGTGACCGAAAAGCCCTCTGCAAGCAGAAAATCAATCAAGGGGAGATTGGACACGCCAAGCCCCACGACCGTTACTGCGGCGCCGCTCCATTTTTCTCTCCATTCGCTCACCGTCAAGCCCGTTCGCCTCCTCCGTTTGATACGCATTGTTATACACAATATATTATATTCCTTTTTCGCGCAACTTGCAATAGAAAAACCGCGAAAAAAGAGAAAATTTACAAAAAATCAACGCACCCCCCTTTTCAAATTGATTTTTTTCTGCTATAATGATAGAGAATATACAGAAACAGAGGAAACGCAACATGTCAGTTGAAGCCGTGCGCAATGATCTGTCGGCATTTGGTCTTGCCGAGCGCGTGATGGAATTTGCGGCGTTCGACGTCATCAATAACCGAAAATACAACTGACAAGTAACACGGAAAGGATAACGAATGGCAAAGCAAGAAACCGCAAAGCAGCAATACGATAACCAAAGCATCAAGGCGCTCAAGGGTGCCGACCGCGTGCGCAAGCGTCCTGCGGTCATTTTCGGCTCGGACGGGTTGGACGGGTGCCAGCACTCCTTCTTTGAAATTCTCTCCAACGCGGTCGACGAGGCGCGCGAGGGTCACGGAAACGAGATTCGCGTGCGTGTGTTCCGCGACCGAAGCATTGAGGTTGACGACCACGGACGCGGTGTTCCGCTCGGCTGGAACGAGCGCGAGGGCAGATGGAACTGGGATCTGATCTACTGTGAGCTCTATGCGGGCGGTAAATATGAAAACAACACCGACGGCGCATCCTACGAATATTCGCTCGGTCTGAACGGTCTGGGCGCGTGCGCAACGCAATACAGCTCGGAATATATGACGGTTCGCTCCTACGACGGAAAAATGGAGCGCTCGATTCAATTCCGCAAGGGTGAGGTTGACGGTGAGCTCGCAGAGCGCCCCCTCTCGCCCAAGGAAAAGCGCACGGGCACGGTGGTGCACTGGAAGCCCGACCTTGAGGTATTCACCGACATCGCCATCCCGCACGAAAATTTCAAGGACGTGATGCACCGCCAGTCGGTGGTCAACCCCGGGATCGCCTTTCTGCTCTACCTGGAGCAGGAGGACGGCAGCTTCACCGAGGATCGCTATTTCTATGAGAACGGCATCATCGACTATCTGCGCGAAACGGTGGGCGACGCGGCTCTGACCGAGCCCGTGAGCTGGCACCTGGAGGCGCAGGGTCGCGACCGCGAGGACCTGCCCGACTATAAATTCAAGGCGGACATCACCTTCTGCGTTTCCAATACCGTCACCATGCAGGAATACTACCACTGTGCAAGCTATCTCGAGCACAGCGGCTCGCATGACGATGCGGTGAAGTCGGCGTTCGTTTACGCGCTCGACAAATATCTCAAGGCAAACAACCGATACGGCAAAAACGAAAAGGGAAAAATCTCCTTTGCCGACGTTTCCGACAGTCTGGTGCTGGTAATCAACAGCGTCTCGACCATGACCTCCTACGAGAACCAAACCAAAAAGTCGATCAAAAACGCCTTTATCGAGTCGGCGCTCAACGAATTCCTGCGCCGCAAGCTCGAAATCTATTTCATCGAAAATCCCAAGGCAGCCGACCTCTTTGCCTCGCAGGTGCTCATCAACAAGCACAGCCGCGAGAGCGCGGAGCGTGCGCGCGTGGATGTGAAAAAGAAGCTTTCGGGCTCGATCGGCGTGGACAACCGCGTGGAAAAATTCGTCAACTGCCGCTCCAAGGACCCGAGCATCGCCGAGCTCTATATCGTGGAGGGCGACTCGGCTCTCTCCTCGTGTAAGCAGGGACGCAACGCCGAATACCAGGCGATCATCCCCGTGCGCGGAAAAACCCTCAACTGCCTCAAGAGTGATTTTGACAAGATTTTCAAGAGCGAGATCATCACCGACCTGCTCCGCGTGATCGGATGCGGCGTGGAAATTCACGGCAAAAAGAGCTCCGATATGAGCGCCTTCAGCCTCAAGGACCTGCGTTGGTCCAAGATCATCATCTGCACCGATGCCGATGAGGACGGCTTCCAGATCCGCACCCTCCTGCTCACGCTCTTTTACCGTCTCCTGCCCACCCTGCTCAAGGAGCACAAGGTGTTCATCGCTGAGTCGCCGCTCTTTGAGATCACCACAAAGGACGAGACACTCTTTGCCTACGATGAATTTGAAAAGGCAGAGATTCTCAAAAAGCTGGGCAACAAAAAATACACCCTTCAGCGCTCGAAGGGTCTTGGTGAGAATGAGCCCGAGATGATGTGGCACACAACCATGAACCCCGAAACGCGCCGTCTCATTTCGGTCTCTCCCGCAGACGCGGCTGCAACCGAAATCATGTTTGATACGCTGCTTGGCGATAACCTCCCCGCGCGTAAAAAATTCATCACCGAGAACGGCAGTCGGTATATGAAGGACATCGACGTATAATTTCACAATCAACGGGGAGACACCGCCGATCGGTCGTCTCCCCGCTTTCTTTTTTCTTTCTGTTTTCAAAGCCCACCTGCCGCAAAGCCGTTCGTCCCGAAAAAAATTCGGAAATTCCAAAAAATTTTCGCAGAAGCTGTAACCGATCGGCGCAAGGGAGCGACTGATTGAGTGAAGCCCACGACAGGAGTGTTGACATGGAGGACCACAGGATCGTTGATCTCTATTGGTCGCGGGATGAGAACGCAATTCGCGAAAGCGACGCCAAATACGGACGCATGCTGCAAACGCTCGCCTATTCCCTGCTCTCCTCGCACGAGGATGCCGAGGAATGCGTGAACGATACCTATCTTGCCGCGTGGGACGCGATCCCACCCGCACGTCCGAACCACCTTGGTGCCTTTCTCTCCAAGATCACCCGCCGTATTGCGATCGACCGCTGGCGTGCCCTGCATCGGCAAAAGCGCGGCGGCATCGGTACGGCGATCGAGGAGCTGACCGAATGCGTCCCCGACCGAGAGACCCCGCAAAGCGAATACGATAACCGTCGATTGAGCGAAGCGATCAACGGCTTTCTCGCCATGCAATCTCCCGAGCGGCGCGCCATCTTCGTCCGACGGTATTTCTGCTCACAGAGCACGGGCGAGATCGCACGGGCACTCGGAATCGGCGAATCCAAGGTCAAGGTCACACTGCACCGCATGCGCGAAAAACTACGAAAGGAATTGGAGGCGAAGGAGCTGCTATGAAATCGAATAAAGAACAAAAAGCACGCGACCTGTTTGAGTCGGTCGGCGAGATTGACGACGCGATCCTGCAGGAAGCGCTCACCTATGTGCCGCAAAAGCGACGCCAACTGCAGTGGCGTCTGCTCCCCCTCGCCGCCTGCCTGATCCTGTGCACCGCGCTTTTGCTCGCGTCGCTTCGCTTTCTGCGTCCCCCTCAACCCACAACACCCTCGAACGATGGGCTTCAAAGCAATGGTGTCTCGGGTCTCGACACACTCCTGCTCGAGCTGCGTGACCGAGATGGTGGACAATCGGTCACAAATGAGCAGGCGGTTCCCTTCTTCGACGGCTATGCCTACCTCGTTTGGCAGTACCGCGACAGCGGCGAGCTCTGCATCAGCCAAGCCTTGAGTGGGAAAGAGCTGGCAAGCCTTTCGGCAGAGTTCGGCAAGGGCGAGCGCATCGAAGCCGACTCTGCTCCGCAGGCATGCCGCCTCTGGCTCGTGCTCGGCAACGGGGAGGTCTACTCTCCTTACCTCCCCCTCTCGAGCGGCAACGTGGGGCAGGCAGACCTCTTTGACTACGAGGCAGAGCTCCGGCTGAGCGATGGGCTCATCGCAGCCGTCACAGGCATTCTGGAGGCTCATACACGCTAAAACCCGAAAATGAACGAAACACGAAAGGATGGATGCATCATGAAACACACGGCAAAATTTCTCGCACTGCTCCTCTCTGCTCTGCTCCTGCTCACAACCCTCTCGGCTTGCTCCGAAAAAATCAACACCGACAACATGCAGAGCGGCGGCTACCAAGGGGGGGTGCTCGATTGGATAGGAGACGAAGGCTTGCCCTCTCCCGGCGCTCCCAATGAAAGCTCCCCCGACTCCGATAATCCTGATTTTTACGGCGGGATCATCACGGACGCAACTCTCGCGGGTACCAATTCCTCGGAGAGCGAGCAAGACCGCCCTCCCCGCTTCACGGAAACCGCGATCCAAGCGACCTCCACCTTCTCCGCCGACGTTGACACGGCGTCCTACTCCTATTTCCGCAAGGTGGTAAACGCTTCCTACGGGCTCCCCGATCTGCAGCGCATCTCGTCGGCATTCCGCGTGGAGGAATTTCTCAACTATTTCCGATATAACGTCTCCGCCCCCACCGAGGGCGAGCTCTTTGGCGTGACAAGCGAGATCGCGGTCTGCCCGTGGAACCCCCAAACGATGCTCCTACGCCTCTCTCTGCAGGCTCCTGCGCCCGCACCCACGGCAGGCAACAATCTGGTGTTCCTGATCGACGTTTCGGGCTCGATGATGAGTGAGGATAAGCTCCCGCTTCTCAAAACCGCCTTCACCTATCTCGTTGGCAATCTCGGTGCCAACGACACCGTTTCGATCGTGACCTATTCGGGCAAGGAGGAGGTTGTGCTCGACGGCTGCTCGGGTCTTGAGAGCGCACGCATCCTGGAGGCGATCAATTCGCTCTCCGCCTATGGCTCCACAAATGGCGAGGCAGGGCTGACCGAAGCATACCGCATTGCCGAAAAGCACATGGTTGCGGGCGGCAACAATCGCATCATTCTTGCATCAGACGGAGATTTGAACGTTGGCATTGCCACCTCTGCCGAGCTCAAAAGCTTTGTGGAGGGCAAGCGCAACGCAGGGGTCTACCTCTCGGTGCTCGGCTTTGGCGGCGGAAACTATCGCGACGCCAACATGGAGGCGCTTGCAGACAACGGCAACGGCGTCTACTACTATATCGACGGCACGAGTGAGGCGGAAAAGGTCTTTGGAAGCGATCTGCTCGGCACGCTTTACACGGTTGCAAAGGACGTCAAGCTCCAGATCAAATTCGACCCCGAATATATCTCGGAATACCGCCTGATCGGATATGAAAACCGCATGCTGAACGCCGAGGATTTTGAGGACGACACCAAGGATGCAGGTGACGTTGGAGCCGGGCATCAGGTAACGGTTTGCTATGAGCTCAAATGCACCGAAAAAGCGCTCTCCACCCCCGGTTCCGATTGGATGGAGCTCTCGATGCGCTATAAGCTCACCGACGCGCTCATCAGCAGCGAGAGCAAGCTTCGCCTCGGTGCCGCAAACCGCGTCAGCACCCCCTCCGATGATCTGCGTTTTCTCTCTTGCGTGATCCGCACCGTGAGCATCCTCCGCAGCGACTCCGATAGCGCCGCAGAGGAGCTTGCACAGGTTCTGGCAGACCTCAATGACCTCAACCTGGAGGATCACCCCGACCGCGCAGAATTCCGCGACCTGATCGACAAGCTCGTTTGACACATAAAGAAGGGGCTGCCTCAAATTTGAGGCAGCCCCTTTTGGTACAAGCTGATCAAGCTAGGCAAACGTTCACAGCTCTGAGCTTTGCGCTGTTCTTGGGATCGGGCTCGGTGTCAAACGTCACCTTCTGACCCTCGGTCAGAGTCTTGAAGCCCTCAACCTGGATTGCCGAGAAGTGAACGAACACGTCGTCGCCACCCTCGTCGTTGGAGATGAAGCCGTAGCCCTTCTCCGCATTAAACCACTTCACTGTACCTTTATTCATCTTCGGGTACCTCCGTAAAATATTTGTGTACCCGGAAAAAAACAAAAGCCCCCCGAAATTCGCAAATCGGTGTCGTGCACGATTCGCAAATCAGTGGGACAGGGATGTTATCTCGAATACAGTGGTAAGTATACCACAAAAATTACGCATTGTCAAGACTTTTTGGGAAAAACAAGGACGAAAAAATCCACCAAGCCTTTCCTTTTCCGTTCCTTTCTTGTGGCATAATCAACAAGAAATGCGGATTGGCTTTGAACAGGATTGTAATTTTGCCGACTTGACAATTGCCTTTTTTTCGATTATAATTATAATGCGAGAATGTGCCGATGCGTTTGGCACGTTCATGAAGAGTAAAAGCATAGGCGTTGGACGCTGTTCCTTTAGTGCCGACCGAACGGGGAGTTGTCGGGCGGACGAAAAGAGCAAGGGAAGCCTTCCCTGCTTCTTGCGATCTGTGCTTTGCATCCCGCTTCATAAGGCTCGATCGGAGACCGTCAAACGGGCGCACGGGTGTGACATGCCGTTGACTTTTCCTCCTTTTTTGCCGTATGGGTGGAAAAAAGGAGGTATTTTTATGAGTCGTCCTGTTTCCGCACGCTCCCACGTTTACCGCATCACCCTCGATGCGATGTTCGTGGCGCTCTACGTGATCCTCGGAACGTTTTTCTCGTTCAAGATTCCGGGAGCGGTTCAAATTTCGTTTTCAACCCTGCCCATTCTGCTTTGCGCATTTCTGTGCAAGCCAACCGATGCCATTTCAGTTGCAGTGATCGGTACCTTTCTTGAGCAGGTGATTGATCCCTCGCCCTATGGGTTTGCAACCCTTCCGCTCTGGCTGATTCCCAACGCGTTGCTGGCAATCATCGCCGCAGTTGGCGCATGGCATATCACGCGGATCAAAAAGCGCAGCCTCGCTGTGGTGCTCACCTGCGTCACGATCGTAATCGCGGAGCTTTTTCTCACGCTTTGCAACACGGGTATGCTTTATTTGGACGGGTATCTCTTGCATTACCCCGTGAAGGCACTTCATCTCCTGCTCCCCACCAGAATCATCAACGGGCTTGCTCGCAGCGCAACCTCGGCTTGTTTGGTTCCCCTGCTTGTCCATCCCCTGCGAAAAGCAATGGCAAAATTCGTGACACTTTAATTTCCATGCGGCAGCCTTGTGTGACTCCCCTCATTCAACCTGCCGCATAAATTATGCCCATCGCGGCACGCCTGCCGCATCGCGTTCCCCGAAGATTGTGAAAGAAGGATTTTTTATGACCTGCCAAGAAGCCATCCAATATATCCACGCCTTTCCGTGGCACACGAATAAGCCCGGACTTGAGCGTATCACCGCACTCCTCGACGCCATTGGGAATCCGCAGAACGCGGTGCGCTGCATCCACGTTGCGGGGACCAACGGCAAAGGAAGCGTTTGTGCCATGCTCGATTCGGTTCTGCGTGCCGAGGGCTATCGCACAGGGCTCTTTACCTCGCCCTATATCCGCAATTTCCGCGAGCGCATCCGTGTGGGTGGCGAAATGATCGGCGAGGACGAGCTCGCCGAGATCACCGAATTCATCAAGCCCTATGCCGAGGCACTCGACGAAAAGCCCAACGTGTTTGAGCTGATCACCGCCATCGGCTTTGAGTGCTTCCGTCGCCGCGGCGTGGAGATCGTGGTGCTCGAGGTTGGCTTGGGTGGCAGACTCGACCCCACCAACGTGATTCGCGATCCGCTCCTTTCGATCATCACCGACATTGATTTCGACCACACCGAGCAGCTTGGCAACACCCTGCAGGCGATCGCTGCCGAGAAGGCGGGAATCGTCAAGGAGGGGCGCCCCTGCCTCTACGGTGGACGCGAAAGCTCTGCCAGCCGCACGGTCCGCGCAATCGCCGAGCACCGCCACGCCCCCTTTTACACGGTGGACCGAAGCGACTACCGCGTGACCGAAATGACGCTTGAGGGCACGGTATTTGATTTTCAGCAGTATGTCGGTTTGGAGCTGCCGCTCCTCGGCTCCTATCAGCCCTTCAACGCCGCCATCGTTCTCACCGCGCTCGGTATTCTCGAGAGCGAGGGCGTGTGCGGCAAGGAGGAATCGCTCCGCCGTGGACTCCGTGAGGTGCGTTGGCCCGCTCGTTTTGAGCTGCTCGACCATGACCCCGTGATTATCTGCGACGGCGGACACAATCCGCAGGGCATTGCAGCAGCGGTCAAGAGCCTGCAAACCTATTTCCCCGAGCAGAAGGCATGCGTCCTCACCGCGGTAATGGCAGACAAAAACTACGATGAGATGATTGAGCTTTTGCGTCCCGTTGTTGCCACCGCCTACACGGTCGACCTCGGCAATCCGCGTGCACTTTCTGCCGCCACGTATGCAAAATATCTCAACAACCACAACATCAATGCCCTGCCCTTTGAGAGCGTGAAGGACGCGCTCGCACGTGCGATCGACGATTGCAGACGCGACGGCACGCCGCTGCTCTGCCTCGGCTCACTCTACCTCTACAACGCCGTGCTCGATGCATTGGGAAAATAAAATCAAAAAGCAGACCGTTGCCACCGCAGCGGTCTGCCTTTTTCATCTCCGCCCACCCGTCGCAAGAAAAAACGAAAAAAGCCTTGACGGGGACGCAAAAATGTTGTATAATAGGAGAACATACAGTCATGGCGTCAGCACAGATGACTGACGTGAGTTCGGAACCATCCTCACGTTAAACAAAACTAAGGAGAACAAAATTATGAATCAGCTGAAAAACCACCGTCGAAGCACGCGCTTTCTCTGTCAGGCGGGTCTCATTGCCGCGATCTACACGGTGCTCACCGTTTACGTCGGAGCGCTCGGACTTGCAAACGGTGCCATCCAGTTTCGCATCTCGGAAGCACTCTGCGTGCTTCCCTTTTTTACCCCCGCAGCCATCCCGGGGCTCACCGTTGGGTGCCTGCTCGCCAACCTCTTTACGGGATGCATCTGGCAGGACGTGGTGTTCGGAACGCTGGCAACCCTGATCGGTGCGATCGGCGCACGGCTGCTGCGCCGCCTGCCCTGGCTTGTGCCGCTCCCCACCGTTCTGGCAAACACCACTATCGTGCCGCTCGTGCTTGCCTACGGCTATCATTTTGAGGACGGGCTGCCATTTCTGATGCTCACGGTTGGCATCGGCGAGGTGCTCTCGGCATATGCTTGCGGCATGGTGCTGCTCCTCTCCCTGCGACGCCACGGAACGAGGCTGTTTGCCCTGTAACACAACACGTCCCCCAAAAATCGAAATCTAACACACCAAAAAGGATAGAAAGGAGTGAACGCCATGAATTCGATCAGAATTACCCTGCCTCCGTCGGTGCTCTTTGCAATCGAACGCCTGGAGAGCGCAGGCTTTGAGGCTTACGCCGTTGGCGGATGCGTGCGCGATTCGCTCCTTGGGAGAGTCCCAAACGATTGGGATATCACCACCTCGGCGCGTCCCGAGCAGACCGCGGCGTGCTTTTCGGACCTGCGCACGATCGAAACCGGCATTCAACACGGCACGCTGACGGTGCTTGTTGACGGAGAACCGCTCGAGATCACAACCTACCGCCGCGACGGTGCCTACGCCGACAACCGGCATCCGGTCTCGGTCACCTTCTCCTCTCATATTGAGGACGATCTCTCGCGCCGCGATTTCACGGTCAACGCCATGGCATACCATCCCGCGCGCGGCATCGTCGACCCATTTGGCGGTCGCACCGATCTTGCCCGCTCGGTAATCGCCTGCGTCGGGGACCCGACCACGCGCTTTTGCGAGGACGGGTTGCGTATTCTGCGTGCGATCCGCTTTGCGTCGGTGCTCGGCTTTTCGATCGAGTCCGAGACCGCACAGGCGGTCCATGACTGCCGTCACCTCCTCTCCAACATTGCCGCCGAGCGCATCCGCGTGGAGCTGGTCAAGCTTCTGGGCGGCATTGGCGCGGTGGAAATTCTGCGCGCATACCGCGACGTGATCGCCGAATTCATCCCCGAGCTTGCAGCCTGCTTCGGCTTTGACCAGAACTGCCGCTACCATTGCTTCGACGTGTTCGAGCACACCCTGCACGCGCTTGCCGCCGAGCGGACGGGTGACCACATCACGCGCCTTGCAATCCTGCTCCACGATATCGGAAAACCGCATTGCTACACCGAGGACGAGCTGGGCGGACACTTCAAGGGGCACGGCCCCATCGGCGTGGAGCTTTCAGAGCGCATCCTTCACCGCCTGCGCTTTGACAACGCAACGGTCAACTCGGTTGTGCGGCTGGTTGACTACCACGATCGCATCTTCCCTGCCGAGCCGCGCACAGTCAAGCGCCTGATGCAAAAGCTCTCCGACGAGAATATCCTGCGCCTGATGGAGGTGCAGCGCTGCGACCGCATCGGTCACGCCGCGCCCTACAACGTCCCCTCCCCCACCCTGGAGGAAATTCCGCGCATCATGCATCAGCTCCGCGCGGAGGGTGCCTGCCTCTCGCTGAGCACGCTTGCCGTGAACGGCGCAGACCTCATCGCCCTCGGATACCAACCCGGTCCCCAAATCGGCGCAACCCTGAATACACTCCTCGACGCCGTGATCGACGGTCGCCTCCCAAACGAACGCGAG
>ERZ780157.2563-NODE-2563-length-16739-cov-2.542556_pt1 | contig 16739 bp, 14 predicted proteins | sample MGYA00511169_ERZ780157 | MGnify/ENA primary metagenome ERZ780157 (study PRJEB29588, sample SAMEA1965149) | human gut metagenome | biome: human gut; feature: human-associated habitat; material: faeces | place: Denmark | collected 2008/2010 ... | reverse complement strand
TCTCCGGATTTTTTCCCCGCGCGCGAAGCAGCAGCAGCGCTTCATATTGCTCCTGTTCCGCGGCGGTCAGCCTTTGCGCATGCTCCATGGTAATGTCCGGGAAGGTCCCGACGCCGTCCACGGAAAAGCCCCGCTGCAAAGTCGCTTCATCCGTCGTCGCGCGCGTGCGTCCGGTTGCCAGCTCAAAAAGCGCGCGCATGACGGCAACCCGGCTGGAAAAGCGGTAGGTTTCGACAATGCCCTCGTATTACTTTGCCCACTGCGGGGACGAAAGGCTCTTTTCGCTGCGGTCAAGCGTTTTCCAGATGGTCTGCGTATCGTCAAGCATGGCGCTGAAAAACGACTCGCGTACCCCCTCCGTGTAAGCCCGTTCCATTGTCTCACCTCCGCTACTCCTGTTTTGCTATTCCTCCTATTTTATTATATAATTTCCCATCCGTTTTGTCAATATTATACAAATTGTGCCTGTTTTCGAGACGCACCACAACAAAGCTTTTCAGCCAAGCATCGCTGAACGAGGTTCACCTTCTCCTCTGGGGATAGCTTTTGTTTTCTGGGCATAAAAATCTCCCTCCATAATAGACAGTTTTCTTTTTCACTGTCTCTCATAGAGGGAGCATATCATCAAAGTGATCGCGCTCTTCTTATTTAGATGGGGTAGGAATCTAATATAATTCGTAGGATCCATTTTCACCCCACCACTCATCTGAACAAAATAAATTTTCTTCAATTAAGGGGGTGATGAAGAAACTGGAACGAGCGGAACGGGACGTGGTACATTAATGAATAAACTTCCCTGCATAAGAAGATTTATAGACAGATCCCCCTCGCTAATGAGGGGGATCTTTTTTTATACAGAATCCCTAATTACCAACTCAGTATCAAGAATTACGTGTCGAGGAGAAGAAGTGGGATTTAAAATATGCTCAATCAAAATTTCACATGCGAGGTTTCCTAATTGGAATTGCGGTTGTTTAACCGTAGTTAGTGACGGTTCACAAAGGCTACTGATATATGTATTATCAAAACCAGCAATACGGATATCCGCAGGAACACTATAGCCATTTTTTAAAACCGCTTTTATTGCAGCAACACCATATGTATCTGACGCTGCAAAAATAGCGTCTGGACGATCTTCCATAGAAAGTAATTGTGAAACAACAGAAATAACTGGTTCATAAGAAAGATCAGTCATTTGCTCAATCCAATTATTGTTAATTCTTAGGTTTGCTTCACGCAAAGCTGCTAAATACCCATTTTGTCTTTCGTACGCATATTTAAAACTTGAAGGCCCGTTGATAAATGCAATTTTCTTGCACCCTTTTGAAATCATATATTCAACAATTGCTTTGCTTGCAGAGTAATCATCAACAGAAACATAAGAAAGATTACTATTTGGATTATACTCACAGCATTGCACAATGGGTACTATATCATTAATTTCCTCTAATAATGATACATCAGCTATTGGTTCCAGAAATATAATGCCTGCCGGATTGATTTCATAACACAAATTTCTTATTGCGTCAATCGTATAACCTTGATACCCTGATTGGTGCAAAAAGTATCTAAATCCGCAACGAAAAGCTGCTGCATGAATTCCTTTGACAATTTTCGAATAAAATGGATTCTCAATATCTGGAATCATGACTAAGATAATATTCAATCTTTTTTTTTGGGGGTCTAATAATTTAGATTCATAACCTACCTTGCTCATTGCGTCATAAACAAGCTTGATTGTGTTCTTTTTCACTTTATCTGGATTATTGATTACTCTTGAAACTGTTGCAGTAGAGACTCCTGCAGCATTTGCCACGTCGAGGATTGTAACTTTAGTACTCTTTTTCATATTTTGACCATCCAGTTTATTATTGTGCGATGAGGAATAATGTAATTATATAACATTTATGAAAAAAGTAAATACCGAAATGAAAAAAACTGCAAAATGTAATATATTACATTCCAACTTGTAAGATATGCAGCAAAACAATGGCTAATGCTTATACAAAATGTAGAAATGCAACATACCACTTGAAAAAATCTAATTTTTCCTGTTAAAATGTAAGTGCTTTCAAAAGCATTCACTTCAAAAAAACATACAAACAGTAAGGAGGAACCTCAAATGAAAAGAATCTTAACATGCCTGCTTGCCCTCTCAATGCTATTTGGCCTTGTTGCCTGCAGCTCGGGCTCCAACAATGCGTCTAACTCCGCAGATTCATCAAACAGCGCAACGTCTTCTAACTCCGCAGATTCATCAAACAGCGCAACGTCTTCTAACTCCTCTGCCTCTTCTGGTGATAGCGGTCCTCAGGTTATTAAATTTGGTCTTTGTTTAAATGCATTGGATGAGAACACCACCTTCCAGCTGGAATGCTTCATGAATGCAGTAGAAAAATACAATAGTTCCCAGAACGAATATTACGTTGAAACTTATCAAACGGTGGCGCAGTCCAATTCTGATACCCAGCTCTCCGATGTTCAGTCTTTGATTTTGCAGGATTGCGATATCATTCGTGTCGATGCTGTTGACACTACAGCCGGTATTGCTGTCTGTCAGGCTGCTCACGATGCTGGCATCCCCGTGATTGAGACTCGTGGCGTTACTGAGGACGAAGGTTGGCTTTACCAGATTAAGGGCATGAACGAATTTGATAGAGGTATGCTCAACTACAATTATGTTGAGCAATATCTGACAGATAATCCCGATGCCGTCCTTAAGGTGGGTTACCTTTATGGCGATCCTGCTCAGAGTGTTTGTCTTGATCGAATCTCCGGTTGGAAAGCTTTGGAGGAAAAGTATCCTGATCGCGTTGAAATTATCGCAGAAGACTATGGAAACTGGTTTACTGATAAAGCTATGCAGATCGTAGAAAACTGGCTCACTGCATATCCTGAAATGAATGCAATTGGTTCTGCTTCTGATGACATGGCGCTTGGTGCTATTAATGTTCTTAAATCTGCTGGTGAAAAGCCGGAGGATTGGCTGATCACCTCTATTGATGGTACTGCTTCTGGTCGTGCTGCTGTTCGTGAAGGTTGGCTCGACTATACCGGTATGATGAACCACGTCTACAACATGGAGACTTTGTTTGATACCATGATTGCAATTGTTAATAACCCCGATAGTGTAGATACCATTAGCAGTTATGGTGACAAGAGTATGTTTGACGTAACGGTCGATACTGTTGATGAGGCTGATGCACTTGCTGCAGGCTAAAAATGGTAGCAAAGGCGGCCCTGATATTTAATTGTGGCCGCCTTTTGCAGTATTTAGGAGAAAAAGCAATGGAATATATCTTGGAAATGAAGAATATTACAAAGACTTTTCCAGGCGTAATTGCGTTAAAAAATGCAAATCTTCAAATACGTGCCGGAGAAGTACATGCTCTAGTGGGAGAAAATGGAGCCGGTAAATCTACACTAATGAAGATTCTTTTGGGGATCCACCAACCCACAAGCGGTGAAATTATGTTTAAAGGAAAAAAGGTGAATTTTTCCAGTCCACTAAATGCACTAGAATGTGGTATTTCCATGATTCATCAGGAGATTAACTTGGTGCCAACGGTAAGTATTTCCGAAAATATATGGCTTGGTCGCGAAACTCTTTTTACAAAGTTTGGTTTTATACAAAAGGAAAAACGTGACCAAATGACCCAAAAACTGTTTCAACAGATAGGTCTTGCTTTAGATATTCACGAGGAAGTTGAACAGCTTAGCGTAGCGCAAAAACAAATGGTCGAAATTGCTCGCGCAGTTTCTTATAGTGCAGATTTAATCATCATGGACGAGCCGACCTCCGCTTTAACAGAATCGGAAACTGAAAAATTATATGAAATCATTCGTGATTTAAAAGCTAAAGGTGTAGCAATTATTTTTATTTCTCACAAACTGGATGAGATCTTTGAGATTTGTGACAAAGCAACTGTTCTGCGTGATGGCGAATATATTGAAACTTGCGATGTCAAGGATTTGAATCAAGAAAAATTGGTATCTATGATTGTTGGCCGTGCATTAGACAATATGTTCCCAAAGGTAAACGTTGAAATAGGAGAACCGATTCTTGAAGTAAAAGGACTAACACGTAATGGTGTTTTTGAAGATGTAAGCTTTGAACTGAAAAAGGGAGAAATTTTAGGACTTTGTGGTTTGATGGGTGCCGGGCGAACGGAAATTGTCAGTACAATTTTCGGGAAAGACTCGTTGGATGCGGGTACGATCATACTGGAAGGAGAGGAAATCAAAGTCTCATCTCCCCAAGATGCAATTCGCCACGGTATTGCAATGGTTACTGAAGACCGTTTTGGCTCCGGCATAATGTCTGTTAATTCAATTAAAGCAAACATGACCTTGGCTGTATTTCCTAAGTTTGGGAAAGGACCTTTTTACGATAAACAAAAGGAAGATGAAGCCTTTTTAGATATGGCTTCTCAAATGCAATTGAAATATGCTGGACCAAATTTTCCTATCAGTTCCCTTTCTGGCGGCAATCAGCAAAAGGTTATCATCGGTCGTTGGTTGTTGACAAATCCTAAAGTATTAATTTTGGACGAGCCAACACGAGGAATTGATGTGGGTTCCAAATCAGAAATCCATAGAATTATCGGAGAAATGGTCAAAAACGGCTTGTCTATTATTCTGGTATCCTCTGAAATGCCTGAATTACTAGGTGTTGCAGACCGCATTCTTGTTATACGCCACGGCAAGATTGTCTATGAATGTGATGCAAAAGAGGCAAGCCAGGAAGAACTTATCACCTATGCATTTGGTGCAGCAACCTTGTGAAAGAAAATAGAGGATAAAAATGAATACTAAAAAAAAGTTTGACGCCAGCAAAATGATTGGTTTCTTTCTCGACAATAAAGCTTTGTTTATTCTTATTGTGATTGCCATCGTTATGACGGCAATCGAACCAAAGTTCTTATCTTCTGCAAACTTGATTAACATCCTGCGGCAAGTTTGTGTGAGTGCAATTTTGGGCGTTGGCTATACCCTTGTCCTTGCTACTGGCGGTTTTGATCTTTCTATCGGAACCATGATGGGTCTTTCCGGAATTATTTTGGCTATGGCATCCAAGGTTCTCCCTCTTCCGGTGGCATTTTTGGTTGGGATTTTATTTGGCGCATTGCTAGGTGCCCTAAATGCTAGTTTGATCAATTTTTTTGATCTTCCGCCTTTTATGGTGACACTTTCTACACAGACTATTTTCAAAGGTGCTAGTTATTTGATTACAAAAATGGTGCCAGTCTCGGGTTTGCCTGATGCCTTTTTGTTTATGGGGCAAGGTTATATTGGCCCAATTCCTGCCTCTGTTTATATCATGGTTATTATGACCATAATCATGTGCATCATCTTTTATTCTACAAAATTTGGACGCCAAGGTCTTTGCTGTGGCGGCAATCCTGAAGCAGCACGTGTATGTGGCGTAAATGTCAAACGCAATAAGCTGATTGTATACATGATTATGGGCTGTTATGCTGCTGTTGCTGCTATCGTCCTTACTGCTAGAGCTGCTTCTGCGCAGGTTTCTGCAGGTCAGGGGATGGAAATGGATACCATTGCCGCCGTGGTTATTGGTGGCACCTCTATGCGAGGCGGCAAAGGAAATATAATTGGCACAGTGATTGGCTGTGTTTTGGTTGGTGCTGTAAATAACGGTCTTAATTTGACTGGCCTTGATCCTAACTGGCAAGTTGTTGCCAAGGGTCTTCTTATTTTGATTGCGATTATTTTGGATACCATTTGTACTCGAATTATTGCATCTGTTCGTATCAAGCAGCAAATGGAGAGGGGGCAGTAAATATGTTAAAAGAATTACGCGTTGCAGTTATTGGTGCAGGTTTTACTGGTTATCAACATACTGAGGCGGCTCGTCGTGTTCCTGGTGTTCGCATCGTTGCATTAGCTGATGCTAATATCGAATTAGCTCGTCTTGCATGCGATCGTCTGGGAATTCCGTCTCCATATCAGGACTATAAAGAAATGGTGAAAATTGAAAAGCCTGATGTGGTACATAATTGTACCCCCAATCATATCCATTGTGAAATTAACAGTTGGCTCATTGAACACGGTATTCCTGTATATTGTGAAAAACCTCTGGGTAACAACTCCATTGAAACGAGGCAGCTTTGCAACCTTGCGAAAGAACATCAGGTTCTCGCGGCTGTAAATTTCAATTACCGGCAAAATGCTATGGTTCAAGAAATGCGCGCCCGCGTACATAGTACAAATCCTGAGGAAGAATGGGGACGCACTTTTTTGGTTCATGGCAGATATGCGCAGGACTGGATGATGTATGATACCGATTATAACTGGAGGTGCATTCCGGAAATTGGCGGACCGTCGAGGACAGTTGCCGATATCGGTTCTCACTGGTTTGATACAGTACAGCACATTTTAGGGCAGAAAATCACACGCGTTAACGCTCAATTTATCCGTGTCATGGATCAGCGAAAAAAATATGAGCAACAAGCACAAACATTTGGCGGTCAAAGTGGCAGCAACTATACTTTTGTTGATATTGAATCTGAGGATGCGGCGTTTATTAATGTTCAATTTGAAAATGGTGTCTATGGTCAGGTACTCCTTTCTCAGATAACAGCCGGTGCGAAAAATGACTTGCAGATTGGGATTGATGGTTCCCGGTATTCTATGAGTTGGAAGCAAGAAGATGCTGATAAACTGTTGATTGGACACAGGGAACGCGGAAGTATTCTGAAGTACGCTTCTTCTGATATGTTGACAGGAGATGCAAAGCAGTATGCAACATTACCTGCTGGTCATGCAGTTGCATGGCACGATGCATTACGAAATGGTATTTCCAATTTCTACGCTGCATTACGTGGCAGTAAAAACGCGAATTACGCAACCATAGAAGATGGCGACTATATTGTGAGAATAGTGGAAGCATGTATAAAAAGTAACGAAATTCAAGACTGGGTCACAATAGAGGAGGCGAAATAATGAAACTTGGTGCATTGACTGTTCCCTTTTTTTCTGAACCCCTTGATACTGTCCTTCCCTATCTTCGCTCCATTGGCATCCAAGCTGTTGAGTTAGGCACAGGTGGCGTTACAAATAAGGCACACTGTGATCCGGAAGTATATCTTCGAAATCCATCCAAAATTGCAGAGCTCAAGAAGATTTTAGAAGACAACGGAATGTTTATCTCTGCGCTTTCCTGTCATGGCAATCCAGTACATCCGAATAAAGAACTGGCTCAATTAGATCATCAGGCTTTTTTGGATACCTGCCATTTAGCCGAAGAACTTGAAGTTGATACTGTGGTAACCTTTTCTGGTTGCCCAGGTGACCATAATGAAGCTGAACATCCCAATTGGGTTACATGTCCCTGGCCAGATGAATTTTCAAAAATTCTACAATTTCAATGGGATGATGTTCTGATTCCTTATTGGATTAAAGCAGGCACAATTGCAAAACAGTCTGGTGTAAAAGTAGCCATTGAAATGCATCCTGGCTTTTGCGTTTATAACACAGAGACTATGCTACGCCTTCGCAATAGTGCAGGCGATGTCATCGGTGCCAATTTTGATCCAAGTCACCTGTTTTGGCAGGGGATGGATGCTGTAGCAGCAATCAAAGAATTAGGGAACGCAATCCATTATGTTCATGCCAAAGATTGTACCATCGATGCCAATAACGTCAAGCGCATCGGGGTTCTGGATACGAAGCATTACGCCGATGTTGCAAACCGTGCATGGACTTTCCGTACAGTAGGTTACGGTCACAATGAACAGACTTGGAGAGACCTTATTTCTACGCTGCGTATTGTTGGGTATGACTCTGTTATTAGTATTGAACACGAAGATAGTTTGATGTCCGTGAAAGAAGGCTTTGAAAAAGCTGTTGCATTCTTACGAAATATTCTCATTACAGAGCAACCGACCACAATGTGGTGGGCATAAAATTTTTCAAAGTAAGGAGATAGTGCTATGAAAATGAAATTAGGACACTGCGCATTTCGCGCAAGTAATCTTGAGCGGTCTATTGATTTCTATGTAAACACGCTAGGATTGACCAATCATTTTACCCTTCGAAAAGAAGATGGTTCAATCTGGTTGGTGTATCTCCGCACATCCAGCGGAGAATTCATTGAATTGTTTGATGAGCCTGGCGAATATTCTAATGAACATACTGCCCAGCAGCATATTTGTATGATTGTTGATAGCATCGAAAAAGCGGCTGCTGAATTTAATGCCAAAGGTATCTCGGTTTATTATGGTCCCACCTCTATGGGAAATAAGGCCTCTGTTCCGTTCAAAAAAAATATGGGTAAATGTGGCAGTTACGGTTTCTTTATTGTTGACCCCGACGGAAATGAAATCGAATTCCATGAATTTACTCCTATGAGCTTACAACTTATGGATGATGAAAAACTCAAAGAGTTGGAACCGCTTATTAATAGCAACCAATATGTTCCTGAGGCAACTGGCGGTGCTATAAAGGGCAAATAAGGGGGTAGTGATATGGATGTTGCTCTTGGGCACTGTGCTCTACAAACTAGGCAGCTCGACCGTGCGCTTGATTTTTATGAAAATGTGTTAGGGTTAGAGAAGCATTTTTTCCTCCGGCGTGAAGATGGTTCGATTTGGCTGGTGTATCTTCGCACCAAAAGCGGCCAGTTTATTGAATTATTTAATATACCTGATGGAGATTTTTCTCCTCATAACGCAACCTTTCGTCATTTTTGTCTGATTGTTAACAACATTGAACAAGCGGCTGCAGAGTTGCAGGAAAAAAAGCAAGATCTATATTATGGGCCAACCACGATGGGGAATTTAGCTCCTTCTCCCTTCATAAAGCACATGGGCAAGTGTGGTAGCTATGGCTTTTTTATTTGTGATCCAGATGGAAATCAAATTGAATTTCATGAATTCACACCTATGAGTTTGCAAACGATGTCTCCCGCTCAGATCCAGGAATTACAACCTTTGATTGATAACAACACGTATGTTTTAGAAGCGGCTTGGCAAGGAAACGATGATGCCAAGTTTCCACAGAACAAATTTTAAGTGACGAAAAGTTTGAAAGGAGTTCATCTATGGATATGAAATTAGGGCATGTCGCCTATCGAACCAGTAACATGGAGAAGTCGTTAGACTTTTATATTAACAAATTGAATCTAAAAAAGCATTTCACTTTAAAGGATCCCGATGGTGGTGTTTGGCTTATTTATTTGAAAATTGCTGAAGGACAGTTCCTGGAGTTGTTTTATTGGGAAAATCCTGTAGATAATAGCGATTCTGCATTCCATCATGTCTGTTTGTTAGTTGAAGATGCAGTCGCCGTTGCAAACGACCTGCAGAACAAGGGGATTGATGTCTATTACGGCCCTACATGGCTTGGAAATAAGGCGCCGGTTCCTTTTGAGCCCAAGCGTGGTAAATGTGGCTCTATTTGCTTCTATATTGAAGATCCTGACGGTAACCAGATTGAATATCAGGAATATACGGATATGAGTTTGCAAACGATGTCTCCCGAAAAGCTGAAAGAAATCGAGCCATTGGTTAGAAATAACGAGTATGTCAAATAAAGATATTAAAACCATTAAACTTGGAATTTGTGGTGCAGGTCTCTGCGCCACAAATTTCCATTTGCCGGCGCTGAAGAGTTTATCCGATTATTTTACTCCTGTAGCAATCTCCAGTAGTAAGCCAGATGCAGCTATAGTTTTTGCAGGAACGCCTGATCGAAGGCTTCGTCAGTATGTCCATTGGCAAGATCTTGTATCAGATGACGAAGTTGAGGCGGTTCTATGCTCATATCCATACTTCCTTTCTGCTGATATCATTAAATTTTGTGTTGAGCACGGAAAACACATTTTGGTTGAAAAACCTCTTGCTGATAGTATTGATGCTGCCAATATGCTTGGAAATATGGATTGCCAAAATTGTGTCGTTGGCGTGGCAGAAAATTGGCTTTATTTAGAATCAGTAGACAGGCTCAAATACTTACTTTCTTCTGGGGAAATTGGAACACTGCAAGCAGTTCTGATATCAAGCCTTTATTCTATGCAAGAGGATAGCGAATACCTGACAAAAAGCACCTGGCGCAAAACTGCAAAGGGTGGAATTCTTTTGGATCGCGCGATTCATACAATTGCATTTGAGCATGCTGTAGTTGGAAAAGTCTCACGAGTATGTGGTTTAACATGCAGTGTCCGAGAAACTTTGGGCGAGTCAGACACAATGATGGCCTTGTTACAACACGAAAATGGAGTAATTGGAACAATAAACATTTGTGCTTCTGCCTCTAATATATCTCCCGGATACAGCCTTGCTTTTATTGGCACCACCGGAACAATAAAAGTTAGTGGTTTAATGACACATATTGTCGTAACCAATGAGCGTGGCAGCAAAACATATGAACTTGACCCAGACGATGGTGGATATCGAAACGAACTGCTGGATTTTTATTATGCAATTACAAACGGTTCTTCTATTAAAAGCTCTTTACAGCGAGCAGCAATAGACCTTCGAACTGCTTTGGCTGCAGTAGAGTTTCCGGGACAATGGGTTTCTGTCAGCTGATGTTTTGCCCGGATGTTTCGCGTTTTTTGCTGTCACTGTTTTGCGATTTTGCACAAATCGAGGAAGACATATGCAAACAGAAAATAAAATGGGGATAATGCCATTGGAAAATTATTGGCCAACATGGCGATTCCTATGATTATCTCCATGTTGTTTCAATCGTTTTACAATATCATAGATAGTGTTTTTGTTTCCAGAATCAGCGAAAATGCACTGACTGCGGTATCTTTAGTGTTTCCTTTGCAGAACTTATGCATTGCGATTGGTTCCGGTACAGGTGTGGGGATGAATGCGCTCTTATCGCGGTCACTAGGAGAAAAAAAGCAAGATATGGTCGACCGTACCGCTAATACTGGTATTTTTTGTATGTCTGCAGTTATGCGGCTTTTGTACTACTGGGTCAATTTGCCTTGCAGCCTTTTTTATGGTTCAGACCAATGTGGCAGAGATAATCGACTATGGACTAGAATATGGCTCCATTTGTCTCTGCCTTTCTATAGGTATGCTCTGTCAGTTTTGTTTTGAACGCCTGTTGCAAGCTACGGGGCGAACAAGTCTTGCTATGGCAACCCAATTACTTGGAGCGCTTGTCAATATTTTACTTGATCCAATTCTGATCTTTGGTCTACTTGGAATGCCCCGACTGGAAGTTGCTGGCGCTGCCATTGCTACTGTTACGGGACAGATTATTGCAGCTGCAGTAGCAATAATTTTAAATTGTGCTTATCGGCTTCACGCAGCTGAACGAAAAATAGATGTAAAAGTCCGAAATATAGGACAGCAGAAGTGCTACAATGATCTCAGAAAACGCAGGAGGTCATTGGCATGGCACGAGCAGAGAGCATCACGTTTGAAGAATTTCGCACTCGTTTCAGCACGGAAGAGAGCTGCCGGGCGGAATTATTCCGGCTTCGGTTTCCAAACGGCTTCGTCTGTCCGAAATGCGGCTGTACAGAATATTACCCGGTTCGCGGGCGGAATGCGTTCCAGTGCCGCGCCTGCCGGCATCAAACGTCCGTCACGGCTGGGACAGTCATGCACCGCACACATCTGCCGTTGACGGTCTGGTTCTGGGCGATCTATCTGTGTGCTACGGACAAACGCGGCATTTCCGCTGTTCAGCTGAGTCGCACGCTGGGCATCTGCTATGAGTCGGCGTGGTATCTTTTGCACCGAATTCGCCGCGCGATTGCTCAAAATGACGAGAAATACGCACTTTTCTGCATCGTTGAGATGGACGACGGCTACGTGGGCGGAGCAACGCACAACGGCAAACGTGGTCGCGGGACAGACAAAGCGAAGATCGTGGTGGCGCTGTCAAAAACGGAAAATGGCGCGGCTTTGTTCACGCGGATGCAGGTTGTTGAAGATGTCACCGGCGGCACGCTCCAGCAGGTCGTTGGCAAAACTGTTGCGCCGGGCTCAAAAATCGAATGCGACGGCTATAAGAGCTATCGGAACCTGTCCGGCATTGCGCTGGACGCGAAAAAGTATGAATCCGGCGACCTGCATTGGCTGCACAAAGCCATCAGCAACCTGAAAGCGTTCCTGCTCGGCACTTATCACGGCCGCTGCACACAGCTTCAGGCGTATCTGGATGAGTTCTGCTTCCGCTTCAATCGCAGAAAAACCGGAGATCAGATCTTCTTGCGCCTAACAAGAGCCGTCGCTGCATCTTGTGCCCAGCTGCGTTAAGCCGATAAGCACAAATGGTTATATGCTTGATTCATAGATACTTTGCGTCAGTCATCTTCGAGAAGCTTCGACGGCGCAACCTGCAAAACGTCCGCCATTTTGAAAAGCGTCTCCAGACTGATACCGCGGATAGTTCCGGTGCCTTCGACCTGCGCGAGAAAGTTCAGACTGATTCCCACTTTTTCGGCAAGATTTTCTTGCGTGTATCCGCGCTTTTTGCGATAATAAGCTATCTTCAGACCGAGCGTGATATACCGCTCCGGATAATCAGTTTTCATAGTACCACCTCTAACGATACTATGCTACCAATTTTTCATATCAATTATAATTATCTGAAACTAAACGATCATTTACTTTTAAGTGGAAATATTATATTATATAAGAAAAAAATTGTTGAATGGAGGTATATATTATGCGGGATTCTTTGGATGAAGCACTTCTGCGGCAGATGGAAAAGTCGATTCTGCTCGATACGGTCTACGACGAGCGAAGGATTTCTGAGGAGGCAATGCAGGCGCTTTTGAGAGAACGCTGCGTCGAGGCGCTCTGCGCCATCCGACGCGCGCTCGATGCGGACACGCAGGATGCGGAGTGCTTTCGCAGAATCGAAGAAATCGTCAAGATCTATGAGGCAATCGGCGCAGACGGCGGCGCAAGGCACGATTTTTAATACAAAAACCGGGATGGACCTGCCACCCCGGTTCTTTTATGCGTTTAAAATTGCTTCGGCGGTCAGAATGCCGTCGACGGCGGCAGACATGATGCCGCCTGCGTAGCCTGCGCCCTCGCCGCAGGGATACAGCCCTGCGATCTCGGACTGCCGGTTTTCTCCGCGCACGATGCGCACGGGAGAAGAGCTTCTGGTCTCCGGCGCGGTCATGACAGCGTCGGGACCGGCAAAGCCGTGAAGGCGCTTATCAAGCGCGGGAAGCGCCTGTTCGAGAACGCTTGTGATGCGCGCGGGCAGCACGTCGTGCAGTTCGCAGAGCGTTACGCCGGGGCGATAGGTCGGCTTGACGCTGCCAAATGCGGTGCTCGGTCTATGTGCCAGAAAATCGCCCACCAGCTGCGCGGGCGCATGATAAGTTCTCCCGCCGGCTTCAAACGCTGCGCGCTCAAGCTGCTGCTGATAGAAAACGCCGCCGAGCGTACTCTTGTCCGGGAAATCCTCGGGCGTGAGCGTGACCAGAAGCGCCGCGTTGGCGTTTTCTCCGTCGCGGGCGCAGTTGCTCATGCCGTTGGTCACGACGCCGCCTTCTTCCGATGCTGCCGCGACGACGTAGCCGCCCGGGCACATGCAGAAGGTGTATGCGCTTGTGCCGTCCGGGAGCTTGACGTTCAGCTTATAGTCTGCCGCGCCGAGCGCCGGATTGTCCGCAAACGCGCCGTACTGCGCCTCGTTGATGGTTTTCTGCAGATGCTCGATGCGAACGCCCATCGAAAACGCCTTCGGCTGCATGGGAACGCCGAGCCGGTTCAGCATGCGGAAGGTGTCTCTGGCGCTGTGACCGGGCGCAAGAACGAGATGGCTGCACGCAAGCGTCTGCTTGCCGGCTTGATTTTCATAGCGCACGCCGCAGACCGCGCCGTCTTGCAGCATGATGTCCGTGAGCTTTGCGCCGAAGCGGACCTCGCCGCCGAGCGCGAGAATTTCCTCGCGCAGATTCTGCACGACGGTTACCAGTACGTCCGTTCCGATGTGCGGCTTTGCATCAAATAGAATCTCCGCGCCAGCGCCTGCGTCTGCAAATTGCTCCAGGACCCAGTAGTTTCTGGGGTTGTTGACGCCGGTGTTGAGCTTGCCGTCAGAGGACGTGCCTGCACCGCCCTCTCCGAACTGCACGTTGCAGGAGGGGTCGAGCGCTCCCGTTTCCCAGAAACGCTGCACGAGCGTCTGGCGCGTTTTCGCGTCCTGCCCGCGCTCTAAAACGATCGGTTTGCAGCCCGCGCGCGCCAGAACCAGCGCGCAGAACATGCCTGCCGGACCGAAGCCCACAACGACCGGGCGCTGCGCGGGAAGATGCTCCGGCTTCGGCGGCTCATAGAAGCTGTCCTGTGCGATCGACGCTTTCGGATTGTGCGCCAGTTTTAAGATTTTATCCTCGCGTCCTTTGACCAGCACGTCCACGGTGTAGATCAGGCGCACGTCGTTTTTCTTCCGTGCGTCGACCGAGCGCTTTTTGATGTCGAGCCGCTTGATCTGCGTGTGGTCGATGCGCAGCTGCCGCGCTGCGGCGAAAACCAGCTGCGACATGTCCTGCTGCGGGGGGAGGGAAATGTCCCGGATGCCCCCCATGGCCATGTTCAGCGTCCGGGGAATGGGGGTGGCGGACAGGGTCAGCACATCAATGTTGCCGCAGAGCTGTTTCAGCTTCTCCTTCTGGGCCACGCCGAACCGCTGTTCCTCGTCCACGATGAGCAGACCCAGCTTGTGGAAGGCAATGTCCTTGCCCAGCAGGCGGGGGGTGCCGATGATGATGTCGGTGTCCCCCCGCTCCAGTCGGCGGATGGACACCGCCTGCTCCTTGGCTGTCCGGAACCGGGAGATCATGTCCACATTGACGGAGAAACTGCGCATCCGGCGGGAAAAGGTCTGGTAGTGCTGGAGGGCCAGGATGGTGGTGGGCACCAACACCGCGCATTGTTTTGCGTCCATCACGCATTTGAACGCCGCGCGGATTGCCACCTCCGTTTTGCCAAATCCTACATCCCCGCACAAAAGCCGGTCCATGGGGCGGGGAGACTCCATATCCTCTTTGATTTCGGCGATGCAGCGCAGCTGGTCGTCGGTCTCCTCGTAGGGGAACCGTTCCTCGAACTCTTTCTGCCACTCGCTATCCTGGGAAAAGGCAAATCCCTTAGCCTGCATACGGGCGGCGTAGAGCTTGATCAGCTCTTCCGCCATTTCAGCAACTGCTTTTTTCACCCGCTGCCGGGTTTTTTGCCATTCCACCGAGTTGAGCTTGTTGAGCTTGACCGTTTTATCCTCTTTGGGGCCAATGTATTTGCTCACCAGATCCAGCTGGGTCACCGGAACAAACAGCGCGTCGGTACCCGCATAGCGGATCTTGATGTAATCCTTGGTCACGCCGTGAATTTCCCGCTTGACCACTCCTTCAAACACGCCGATGCCGTGAGCGGCATGAACCACATAGTCGCCAAAGGTCAGATCGGACAGCGAGCGAATCTGTTCACCCGGTTTTTTGGACTTTTTCCGTTTGACCGTTTTAGTAGCGGCCTTGCCGTGGGTAATGAGGGCAAATTTTAATTCCGGCAGTTCCATACCGCCGGACAGGGAACCCGACAATACGCAGACTCTGCCCGCCGTCAGTTCCCGTTCGCCGGCTGCAACCGGAATATGGAGGGCGGCCAGATCATCCCGCAGCGCCGCGGCGGCCTTATCGGTGCCGGCCAGCACCGCCACCCGGTAATCCCGACGCAGAAAGCTGTCCAGATCTTCCTCCAAAAGCTTCAGATCGCCGCCCCAGGGGGAAAGCGCTACGGCGTTGAGGCTGACAAGCTCACTGAGCCGAACTTCCGGCAAAGAGCGGGCAAAGTTTTCCAATATGGCGCAGGGCCGCCCCTCCATCGCCGCCAGCACCTGGGGAAATTCCATGGCAAAGGTGTCGCAGCCCTTGAACAGAACTCCTTCCTGCAAAAGCTGGGACACATCCTCGTAGTGCTGCCACATGGAGGTTTTGGAGGCTTCTTTCACCGAGACCATTTCGCAGAAAATCAGCCCTGCGTCCGGCAGATAGTCCAGCAGGGTTGCCGGCTGCGGATAGATCAGCGGCAGAAATTTGTCGATGTTGTTTAACGAAAGCCCTGCCTCCAGCTTTTCCATGTCCGCCAGCAGGATCTCCTTGGATTTGCCCCCCTGCTTGCCGCGCAGCGCGTCATATGCTTTTCCCAGCCGTTTGACCAGCCAGGCATTGTCCGGATACAGCACCTCCCGGGCAGGGGTGATCAGCGCCTCTTTGACGGTGTCGATTCTCCGCTGGGAATCCAGATCAAAGGTGCTGATGGTATCAATCTCATCGCCCCAGAACTCCATTCGGTAAGGAGCCGGCGCATGGGGCGGATAAAAATCCAGAATACCGCCGCGCTGGGAAAACTGGCAGACGCCTTCCACTTGATCCCTCCGCTCATAACCTGCGTGCAGCAGGCGGGCGGACAGCGCCTGGAGAGAATGTTCCTCGCCGGGATGAAGGGCCAGCGTATTTTCCCGCAGGGTCTTGGGCGGCAGCGTATATTGCAAAAGCGCTTCGATGCTGCATACAACCAGACAAATTCTCCCCTGGGAGATGCCGTTGAGCACCTTCAGCCGGGCAAACTCATATTCCCGGCTAACCCCCTCCACATCCCGGAAAGTGAATTCCCGCGCCGGATAGACCAGCGCTTTTTCTTTGCCGGCAAATGCATTGACATCCTCACACAGGCGGGTGGCCATGGCCTCATCCGGCGTGACTACGATAAACGGCCCTGTCTCGGACA
>ERZ780157.2562-NODE-2562-length-16744-cov-3.420996_pt1 | contig 16744 bp, 11 predicted proteins | sample MGYA00511169_ERZ780157 | MGnify/ENA primary metagenome ERZ780157 (study PRJEB29588, sample SAMEA1965149) | human gut metagenome | biome: human gut; feature: human-associated habitat; material: faeces | place: Denmark | collected 2008/2010 ... | reverse complement strand
CATGCCGAGTGCGCCTTCGGTAAGCACAAGTTGTGCGCCCAAACCTTGCAAGAGTTGGCGACGTTCCACCGTCATTGTTTCCGGCATGGTCAGTAGAACTCGGTAGCCGCGCTTTAGACCGATATAGGCAAGGGCAATACCCATATTGCCGCTTGTCGCTTCCACAATGGTATCGCCACTGTGAAGTGCGCCGTCTTCTTCCGCTTGCAAAATCATTGCAAGGGCAGGACGATCCTTGACGGAACCGCTGGCATTCATAGCTTCGTTTTTTACGTAAATGTCCGCGTCGAAGTCCTCTTCGTACGGGATAAGCGGAGTGTTGCCTATGCCGAGAGTTTCGGCTGCGGTATAAAATGCCTTTTTATCCATAAAAAACCTCCCTTGGATATTGACTTATTTTTTGCGGGGAGAACCTTTTTTGACAAAAGCATTCTCCCCGCACCCCTCTCCAAAAACTTGGAGTAGGGGTACGAAAGAAATTTGTTAAAAAATTTCACTACGTATGTAAATTTTTGTAACATGCGCGGTTACGTTCAACCGCTTTGTAGTATGTCCTGCCAATTTGTTTTAACGAAATTATTTTTCCTACTAACCTCGCCCCGACCGCCCACTCCTCATGGTCAAAGGCGTCGTAAATCACAAAATAATAAAAAGGGCATTATGCAATTTTCATATTACCCCTACTCCAAACTTTTGGAAAGGGGTACGGGGAAAACGCTTTTCGTAGAAAAGGTTTTCCCCGCTAATCCTATACTATTACATTTACAAGTCTGCCGGGAATGACGATAACTTTCTTAGGCGATTGTCCTGCCAAAAGTTCCTTTACCTTGTCGTCCGCAAGCACAATTGCCTCGATTTCCTTAGGCGTCAGGGTTGTATCCACAGTAATACGAGTTTTCGGGCGAGAGTTGAACTGCACCAACAGCTCGGCTTCCGTTGCTTTCAGTTGTTCCTCGTCGTACACGGGGAATTTGCTCACCACAACGCTACCCTTGTGTCCCGTTTGCTGCCACAATTCCTCGGCAAAGTGCGGAGCAAGCGGACAAATGAGTTTCAACAAATCGTCCACCGTTTCACGATAAAGCGTGGCGTTTTTGACGGATTGTTGATCGTACTTTGCAAGAGCATTGACAAGTTCCATCATGCGTGCAACCGCAGTATTGAACGAGAAATCGTTGTAGTCGGCGTCAACGGCTTTGATTGTGTTGTGACGTTGCCGATTAAGTTCCTTTTCCGCACTGCCCATGCTGTCCGTCGTGGGGTAATCGCCATAGGCGGCAAGCACGTAACGTTCGGTACGGTCCAGCCACTTGTTGATTGCCTTGATGCCGTCGTCCGACCACGGTCCGCCCTCGGTGTACTTGAAACCAAACGCCAAGTAACAACGGAATACGTCCGCGCCGTAGGTGTTTACATATTCGTCGGGGGAAACGACATTGCCGTGACTTTTGCTCATACGGTTGCCATCCGGCCCCAAAATCACGCCTTGATGTACAAGCGACTTAAACGGTTCGTCAAAGTGCAAGTAGCCCATGTCACGCAACGCCTTAGTGATAAAGCGCGCATACAACAAATGCATACATGCGTGTTCGGCACCGCCGACATACTTGTCCACGGGCAACATTTTGTCAATCCACGCCGTGTCAAACGGTTCCTTGTCGTTGTGTGCGTCGGGATAACGCAAGTAGTACCAACTGCTGCACACAAAGGTGTCGAGGGTGTCGGCTTCGCGAGTAGCGTCCGCGCCGCACTTGGGACACTTGACGTTGTGTATAAAGTCGTGATGTTTGGCAAGGGGGCTTGTTCCGTCGGGTTTGAATTCCACGTCGTAAGGCAACTTGACGGGCAAATTTTCGTCCAACACCTCGCCGCAATGCGGACAGTAAATGACGGGTATCGGCGCGCCCCAGTAGCGTTGGCGAGAAACCAACCAGTCACGCAAACGGTAGTTGGTTTTAATTTCGCCCTTGCCGCTTTCGGCAAGTTTTTCTACCACCTTAACACGCCCTTGCTCGGAGGTAAGTCCGTCAAACTCGCCGCTGTTGACCATTACGCCGTACTCGCAGAAAGGCAAACTGTCGTCTACATCAGGGGTTGCGCCCTTGATTACGCGCTTAATCTCCAAACCGTGCTTTTGCGCAAACTTGTAGTCGCGTGCGTCGTGCGAGGGTACACCCATTACCGCACCCGTACCGTAACTTGCCAGTACGTAGTCGCCTATCCACACTTGCACCTTGTCGCCGTTGATGGGGTTGACGGCATATGCGCCCGTAAACACGCCGGTCTTTTCCTTGGCGGTGGACAAACGCTCGATTTCGTTGGTTTTGGCAACCTCGTCGCAGTAGGCTTCCACTTGGGGGCGTTGCGCCTCGGTGGTGATTTGTTTGACAAGGGGGTGTTCCGGCGCAAGCACGACGTAGGTACAGCCGAACAACGTGTCGGCGCGCGTGGTAAACACCTTGAAACTGCCGCTACCGTCGGCAAGGTCGAATACTATTTCGCCGCCTACCGATTTACCGATCCAGTTTCGTTGCATCGCTTTGGTTTTTTCCGGCCAATCTAGGTCGTCCAATCCGTCGATAAGTTCCTCGGCGTAGTCGGTAATTTTGAAAAACCATTGAGTCAGATCCTTTTTGACAACCTGACTGTCGCAACGCTCGCAGTGACCGTCCACCACTTGCTCGTTGGCAAGCACTGTGTTGCAGGAAGGACACCAATTGACAGGCGCTTTTTTGCGGTATGCCAAGCCGTGTTTGTACAGTTGACAGAATATCCATTGCGTCCACTTGTAGTAGTCGGGTAGACAGGTTTTTATTTCGTGGTCCCAATCGAACATTGCGCCGATGTTTTTCAGTTGCTCTTCCATGACGGCAATGTTGTGTAGTGTGCTATCCTCGGGATGTACGCCTGTCTTGATTGCGTAGTTTTCCGCAGGCAAACCGAACGCGTCAAAACCCATGGGTTGAAACACGTTTGCGCCTTTCATTATCTTGTAACGAGCAAAGCTGTCGGTAAGCCCGTAGTTGTACCAGTGCCCGATGTGCAACTTGGCACCGCTGGGGTAGCTGAACATTTCCAACACGTAGTACTTGTTGTCGACGTTTTTGGCGTCGAATTTGTACACGGGATTGTCCGCCCAAGCTTTGTTCCATTTCTTTTCAACGGCTATCTTGTCCATTTTTACCTCACTGACACGCAAGTTTTGTCCGCGTGTGCGTTTTGCTTGCGCAAAGGAATTTTCGTTGCCTTTGCACGTTAAATAAATACTATATTATTGTAAAACAATGTGCGCCAATTGTCAACGGAGTAATAGGTTTACAACACAATTTTTATGATGGTTGCCATTGCCATCACTAACCGTTTTTTTCTTAGAGATAGCAATTTTTCGTAAATTTTGCTTGGAAGCGAGCTGCCGTGTACCCACGCGGTGGGGCTCGTACGGTTAATGTCGTTAATCTAACAAACGGCTACGCCGCGGAAAAGGGCATCTCCAAGGTGGTTAGTGCTGATAAATTGAAGCCCTACAACTCCATTGCTCGCTCGTCCAACAAAAATTGCTCAACGCCTACATACAATACGCCTTGCTCGTCGTGCCAAGGTACGATGTCTTCGCGCACGACCACGATTTTTTTGAACGAATCGGGTATTCGAGCAAAAACTCTCGTTTCTTGCATGCGTTTTTCCTCATTAGGGATGGCGTAAGCCGACTGCACATAGTAGCGTTGACTGCCCTTGTTTGCGACAAAATCCACCTCGAGTTGCGCCCTTTGCGACCTGCCGTCGGCATTTCTTACGGAAGTTTCCACCAAGCCGACGTCCACGCTAAAACCACGCAAACACAGCTCGTTGTAGATGATGTTTTCCATAATGTGCGTTTCCTCTTGCTGACGGAAATTTAACCTTGCGTTGCGCAAACCGACATCGACAAAGTAGTATTTCAGCGGCGACTCGATGTAGCTTTTGCCCTTGATGTCGTAGCGTTGGGACTTTCGGAGCAAAAACGCGTCCACAAAGTAATCCAAGTACCTACTTATCGTCTTAGGTGTGACGGAAATGTGCTTGACCGTTTCAAAAGTATTGGCAAGTTTTGTGGGGTTTGTTAGCGAGCCGACGGACGAAGACACCATGTCAAGCAACTCCGCCAGCACGTCCTTGTCGTTGACAAGTTTGCGACGTTCCAACACGTCGGCAAGGTACACCTTATCAAACAATCCTTTCAAGTACTCGCTTTTATCCTCGTGCGATTGCAACGACAATGTAAATGGCATACCGCCGTAGGTGACGTACTCTCGCCACGCTTTGTTTTTGTCGCCTTGGTATGCTTGGTAAAATTCCTTGTACGACAACGGATTGACGCGTATTTCGTCGCTTCGTCCGCGAAACTCCGTCAAAATGTCAGAGGATAGCATTTGGGAATTGCTCCCCGTCACGTACACGTCCACGTTGTCCATTTTCATTAGTCCAAGGAGTACGTCCACAAAGGAAATCTTTTCCTCAACGTCGTCCAAGTACGGGTTTTTGACGCTTTTTACCTTTTGTATTTCGTCCAAAAACACGTAGTACTTGTCGTCGCCCGTAATTTTGCCACGCAAGTATTCGTCCAAATACAGCGGATTGCGATACTTGATATTTTGCGTTTCGTCCAACGCAAGGCAAATAATATTATCTTTGCTTACGCCCTGCGAAATGAGGTAATCGTAGTAGATTTTGAACAGCAAAAAAGACTTGCCGCAACGCCTTATTCCGGTAATCACCTTTATTAGTCCGTTTTCCTTTTTTCGGATGAGTTTATCCAAATATTGTTTTCTTTCAATCATAAGAAATCATACTCTCCTGCGAAAATACGACTTAAAAATGCATACAGATACACTTTTAAGTCGTATTTATTATACACGGTTAAGGTGCGGTTGTCAAGAGCTAACACGACCTAAAAATGCATACAGCTGCACTTTTGCGTCGTAATTTGGCGCAATTTGCAGTAAAGCAAACAAAAAGTCGGGCTTTCGACGAGTGTTCGCGGAAAGTCCGACTTGGTGTTTGGGTTATTTAGTTTTTACGACTATCTTTTTGTAACGGCTAACAAAAACAGTATTTCAATCCGCTATTGCCGCCGTTGCTTACCGCATTAGTTTGCGGAAGTCGTTGCAACAGGTGCGCCGAACAACATAAGGAAGTGCTTGATGTTCAAGTTGGGCGTTTTGTCCAGTGCACCGGGGTTGATGTACAACGCAAACTCGCCCGTGTGGTTGGTTTTCATGGAGTTTTCCCATGTGCCTTGCGCAAGTTGAGTTGCAACGGTTTGTATTTCTTCGGAAGTAGATTCCGCAGTAATACCATATTGCGCAAACGCCGACGGATTAGCGGTAATTTGCTTCACAAATTCCGGTACAAGGACAAGCAACGTGGGATTTTCCAGCTTCATTGTGGCGATGGTTTCGGCTGTGGGCATTGTGCCGATGTAACCGTAATTGATGTTTTGTCCGTTGGTTGAAGTCGTATCCGTTGCGCCGAGCTTGAACACGGGTGCAACTGCCGCCGCAGGGTTTGCCGTGTTAGTGATGATTGCGTTGAATGTAGCGTCGTCCATGCCGTAGCTGTTGGTGCCGACGATGATTTTGCCGTGCAACGCCGATTGGTTGTCAAATGTGTCTGCCGGGCTGGGGATAAGTACGGCAATGACGTTACTCTTGGCAAGTTCGCCGTCCATCTTGAAGAAGCTTGTGCCTGCGGTGTTGTCCACAATCTTGGAGAGCATCATCAATTGGTTGACCATAGACATTGCTTCCTTGGTGTTGATTGCAAACCACGCTTCACGTCCGCTGAGCCAGCTTTCCATATTTGCGGTGCTGTCGATGTTAAGTACGGTGCTTTCGTTGGCAACGCTGTCTTCGCCACGGCTGTCCGTTGCGCTTTGAAGGATAAACAACGGTCCGCCGGAACGCTTCATTTCGCTGTTGGTGACATTGATTTCCTTTGCATAGAAGCCGAACACCATTTGACTGAAACTGCTGTACCATTTGCAATTTGAGATGTCCAAAACCGTGCGGTTGTTAAGTTCCACATTGGCAAACCAACTGTTTGCAACGATATTGTCGAGCGTTGCTTTACTTTCCGTCATGGAGCTGTGGAACATCATGATTGCAGCAGGCAGGTTGGTGTTGTCCGTCTTGCCCGTTTTGCCGACAAACAGCACGTTTTGCACGATGCGGTTGCCGTTTGCGCCGGTTTCGTCAACATTCTTGTATGCAACAAAAGAGTAGTGAGGTTCGGCATAGCCGGATTTCTTTGCGCTGTCATTGAAGTCCCACGCAATGTAGATACCGCCGTTGGGTGCGGTGACATTGCCCTTGTCATCTACTACAAGTCCGTCCTCGTAGCTGACTTGCATGTAGTTGCCGTTAAGTCCGATACCGTTGCTGGCGTACAAACCGCGTTGTCTGCCGCTGTTGTCTTCCCATGCTTCGCCCCAACTTGTTTCCTTCAAAGAGCCGACAAGCAGATGTTGCATGTTTTCGGGAAGTCTGCTGAGCGCGTCGGTGTAGCTGATTCCGCCGTTGACGGCTTCGTCTTTTTCCGTCCAGAAGTACTTTGCGGGAAGGTCGGTCTTTTTGACGGTGATTTCGTCGTGAAGGATAACTTGTTTTACGCCTACGTACTCGGCAAGTTTTTGCTCGTCCCAATCAAGCTTTGTGTCCTTGATTTCCGTCCAAGCAAGGTTGTTGAGGTTGTCCAACACCGACAAACCCTTGGCGTCGTACACGTTGTAGCCGTCCACCACTTTGATCGTTTGCTCGATATAGGGCGTGTCGAGGATGGTGTCGTATTCCTCGGAAAGGGTGATCTTCAAGCGGAATTGCTTGTCGTTGGCGGCAGGGGTGAAGTAGTAAACGTTGTTGTCCACCTTGGCAAGATACTTGGTGAGGTTGTCCCCCGTAAGCGCCGTTGTAGAGCCGTCCTCAAACAGTTCGTAGGTGGTCTTGACGTTTTTCAGTTCCACTTCGTCGTCGTTGCCGGACATGATGTCCACGGCAATAACTTTGGGGTTGCACACATAGCCGTTGACGCTACCGACGGTGTAGGGAGCGTCCTTGACGTAAAACTCGTTTTCCTTGTTGGATTGCTCCGCCTTGTTGACCTCGTACATCTTGTAGCCTTCGGTGTTGCTAAATTCCGTAACGCTGTAGATGTTCTTTTCCACGGCTTCAACTGTCACTTCGACGGTGGTTTCTTGGTCGGCATAGGTAACCTTGAACGTAGCCTTGCCTGCAACGGAAGTGTCCACAGCTTGGTACTTGAAACCATTGGAATTAACGGCAAGTTCCTTGGTAGTACCATCGCTAAACTTGACGACGACTATTACTTTGTTGTAGTCGATTACCGTGTCTTGCTTGACGGTGGTAGGCAAGGTGCCTTCCTTGACGGAAATACTCGTCACCTTGACATCGGGCGTGTTGTCGCATGCCACAAAAGACAAACATGAAACAACAAGCATGATCGCAAGTAACAATGCTACTGATTTTTTCATTTTTTCGTTTCTCCTTATTGGATTTTTTGTGTAATATTGTATCTAAATTTCACGCACGTATTAACTTTTTAATACATGCGGAAGATTACAAACGACAATTTTTTTAATTATCTGTCCCACGCGGTCAGACGCATTTGCACGCTTACGCCGCTGCCGTCGGCGGCTTTAATTAGCAACGTCACCGACGAGCCGCTCTTGCCTTCCACCTTGTTAAGTTTGATGAAATATGCGCCCGTAATGCTTTTGGTCAATTCGTAGCAACCCTCGGCGGAGCGAGAAATCACCGTAATATCTACTTTTTTGTCGGATGCGTTGGTCGGGTTGATGTTGTAGTTTATCGGCATGGCGTCGGGTGCGTCACGGAAGGAAAAGTTTGCTGTGTACACCAATTTGCCGTTTTCCGTCTTCTTTTGCAATTCCACACCGCCGTACTTGAAGTAGTGTTCCGTGCCGTCCTCGTCAACGCTTTCCACAAAGGAAATCTCCTTGACGGGGTAACGCTCGTCCACGGGGATGGCTTTCAGTCCAAACACGCCCACCACCACGACGGAGGCAACGTAGATTACGACGATCAATATTATTGTAAGTTTTTTCACGGCGACCTCCTACTTCTCCGCGTAATACAAGCGTATACGCGTCAACAACAAATACACGCGCGCGCCGAGGAAAGCCAACGCGACAAGCGCAATCTTGAAGATAGCCTTGGTTTGCCCTTCGGACATGATGAAGTACATGCAAAATGCAACCAAAGCCGAAATGAGGAAGCCGATGATGGTACTGTTGCGTTCATTGGGATTGTCGAAGGACACCCCGACGGTTGCGTATTGCTCGTTTTGCGGATTCATTACGTCCATTTCCACCGACCACAACAAGTGCGCCAGTCCGACGAAAATAATCACCGCCGCAAGCAACGCCGTATCCGCCGCAGACAGTTTTGCCACGCTTTGCCACAACAGCATTGCCGCAATTGTGGACAACACTATCACTACGGTACGCACAATCAAGCGAGCCAATATCGAAGTGCGCGGTTCCACGGGTTGCGTCTTTGCAATGGGTCGCGCCGCGCCGTCCACGCTAAGCACCGAAGCATAGCTTACGTTGCCTGCCGTGACAATCAGTAGCGAAATAAGCAAACTAAACGCAATGGTCATGTACTGCCCTGCAAGGCGAGTGTTCATTGCCACGTACAGTTTGTTCATCAAAAACACCGCCACGGGCAACACGACAAGCCCTACCATTTGGCGAATGACAAATCTACTACTGCGGAAACTACGCATCGTTTCGTACACGATAGGCGCAAGTTTGCGGCTGTGCACCTTGTTTTTCTTGAACCCGGTCACGTCCTTTTCGTACTCGAATTGCTTGCTTGCCATCTTGAAGAATAGCGGCTTTGCCACCAAGTACGCCAAGCCGAGACACGCCGCACTTGTTCCGAGTACTATCAGCCAACCCCAAAGGGTGTTTATTGTAATGAGGGAGCTACGTATTTGACTTGTGCCACCTACAATCATAAGGTTGATTAGGTCCAGCGGCTTGACCATATCGGCAAAGTCTTGCAAGGCTTGTTGCACCGCCATGGAGATTGCCGTCCATTGCCCTGCGATGTTGATGTTTTCGGGGATAACCCTGATGATGTCGATAAGCAACCACCCGATAAGTGCCGTTGCCGCCACGATAAGCGTTGCTTGCAACCACTTGTACTTGCGCACAAACTGTGCAATAAACAGCGCAGGGATGCTGAGCAATGCGCCGATTGCAACGGGTACAAGGGACACAAACACAAAGCACACCAACAGCCACAGGTAGTAGTACCACACTGCGCCCATCACTATGCCGTAGGACACGTACATGGGCAACAGCAACAGTAGGTTTTTCTTCAATTCAAAGATGTAGTACAGTATCAGCTTGGAGAAGAACACCATGTCGGGGCGCACGGGCAACGTCAACAGCACTCGGTTGTCCGCCGACAAGTACAGCGCTTCGGTAAGCCCTGCCGTACACCCAACCACCGACAACACGAAAAACAACGTGTATGCCGCCGTCATCACAGTTGTAGGCACTATCCCCGTGAAGGAAAACAGTTTCAGTAGCGACGCAAGAAACAGAAACAGGAAAAACGCCGCGCCTGCCAACACAAACTGCCCTAGTTTGCCTGCCACCGCAAACAACGTTTTACGCGGCGACTTGAGGTAGGACAAATCCGTCTTGTCTTTCAACTGCATCACGACAAGCGTCTTGAGATTGTTGAAGTCGGTTTTTATCATTACTTTGCCGCTCCCTCAACCGCAATGGGTTTCACTTCGTGACCGTTGATAACCTGCATGTAGAACTCTTCGAGGTTTTCGCCGTTGGCTTCCATTTCGTGGACATCCTTGACGCACTGAATTTGTCCCTTACGTATGATGGCTATCTTGTCGCAGATACGCTCCACGACGTCGATGATGTGACTGCTGAAAAATACGATGTTGCCCTTCTTGGCGTGTTCCTTCATACACTCTTTTACTTGGTAAATGCTGTTGGGGTCCAATCCCGTCAAAGGCTCGTCCAATATCCACACCTTGGGGTCGTGGATGAGCGCCGCCATGATGGTGACCTTTTGCTTCATACCGTGGGAATAGGTCTTGATTGGCGTATCTATTGCCGATTGAAACTCGAAACGTTCGATAAACCCGTTCAGTCGCTCGTCACGCTCGGCTTGCGGTACTTCGTACAAGTCGGCAATGTAGTTGATGTACTCGCGAGCGGTCAAACGCTCGTACAGTGCGTAGTGGTCGGGTACGAAACCGATTTGTCGCTTGGCTTGCACGCTTTGCGTAGCCACGTCGTAGCCGCACACTTCTATTGCACCCTCGGTGATGGTTTGTATGCCGACGATACTTTTGATAATCGTCGACTTTCCTGCACCGTTAGGTCCTAGGAAGCCGAATATTTGTCCGCCTTCCACTTCCAAATCGGCGTTGCGCACGGCGTAAACGTCGCTGTTGCCGTAACGCTTGGTAAATTTTTTAAGTAGTAATTTGTTTGTGTTTTCCATATCCATGGGTTCCTCTATGCTTCTGCCGTGCAAGCTGACTTCCAATGCCAGTGCGTCCGCCTTGATCTTTTTGTTGCGTGCGCCGATGTCCATCCAACCGGATACGACGTTGTAGCCTAGTTCGTACAAGAACCACATACCGAACGCCGCGGCAAAGTACACAAGGAAGAACAAAAATTGATACAGCGGATAGAATCTGAAGTGCAATCCGGCAAGGTCGAACTCCCACTTGACATTCAACAGGTTACGTCCCCAGTTGCCGAACTTGTCGGGGATGAAGTCGTTGTTGAGGAAGAAATAGTTGACGTTGGGGTTGTAGTTGGTAAACCAAGCGTTTATCACCAGCATTGCCACAAAGTAGATTGCAAAGGCAACCATGCTGTAACAAAACTCCTTCCACCGAGGACGGCGGAATATGCCCAAGCCGACAATCAACAGCGGCATGAAGAACGCTTGGTAATGGTTGAAGTAAAACCGCCACACTTGTTGCGAGAATATCGTTGCGCTTTCGCCGTAGTTGGGCATGATCAGCGCAAGGAACGCACCCAATACGTTGATAAAGTAGGTGAAGTAGAAAAACCTCTTCCACTTGAACGTCAAGCATAACGGAGTGATGTACATTGCGGTGTTGCACAGGTGCAACGGCAAAGCCGTAACCCACGCATTGCCTGCAAAGTTGTTGAACTTGACTTCCAAACTGAAGTTGAGCAGTCCCATCCAAGCGTAGTACATCAGAACCAAACGCTTGCTTTCGAGGGGCAAATCCTTCAGTATCACGTACAGTATTATCGGTAGGATAAACGCAGGATACAACATCAAGCGGTGGCTTTGGTTCATATCCAACGGGTTGTAGGTGTACTTAGCTCCGTTTAGCAGTAGCTGGAATGTGTAGCACGGCGTAGTTGCCAATATCATGCCGACAACTGCGGCGGCAAACCACGCCCAATCTTTGCCTTTCAGCATTATTTTGTCGCGGTTGGCAACGACATATACTATGGTAAAGCCTAAGCCCAAGCCCGTTTCGACAGACATCAGCACTGCGCGGAAGTTTGTCGAGATAAATGCCGCTTCTCCGACGATACCCATTATTTGATTGGGCAACACCGCCATATTGAGTAAGTAGGCAAAACCTCCGAAAAACGTAACAAGCGCTGGCAAGGTTTTTGCCTTAAAAAACGGTGCGAGTATGGTCAGCATTTCCGCCGCGTAGGCAAGCCACACTTGCACAAGCGACATTGCAATGGCAAACTTGCTTGTAAAGCCGTACCCTACTTGCAAGTTGAGTATGTTTTGCAAGTTGTCGTCGTACCACATGTAGCGGAAAAACAACGCCGTCATTAGGGTAAGGGACACGGTCTTTAGAAACACGTTTATTTTTGTCGGAAGTTTTTTGTACATGACCAAGCCTACGGCAACGGTCACGGCGGAAACACCGACAGCGATTAGGTAGTATAGTAACGTCATTGTGAGCATATCTCCTTGGTCGAGTTGTCGTTCGACCCGTACAGGCACGTATAAAAAAGCCCAACGCAAAGGTCGAAACGTCACCGCCGCACTTGGGTCAGCCGAGCAAAGCAAAATTTTGCGCCACGACTACCGTCGCAAGCCGTCTACAACTGCGGATAAACTCCGCCGAGGCAAGCATGCGTGTACGACAAACGCCCCGACGAAACGTCGGGCAAATATTTAGGACAGAAATTGGATGTGATGTTTGAATGTGTGCGTGCAAGCGTTTACGCAAACGCAACGAGTTTGACGGTGCGAGATTTTGCCGTTAGCCCTGCGGTACACGGGCGACTTGACAATGTGCTTGACCACAAACACGAAACTGCAACCGACAATGCCGGCAACGGTGATTACGGCGTACAAACCGCAATCGGTCAGCAGTGCGCCAGCCATGCCGAAGGTTTGCATTACAAGAAGATGTAGCCCCTTGCCGACCAACTCCGCCACTACGGAGAGGTTTACTCTACTGCCGTTGAACAGCAACGAAAGCACCACATTTGCAACAAAGTAAACAAATGCGACAAGCGCAAACTTGGCAATCGGTCTTATGACCGTGCCATATGTTTTTGCATTATCGGTATTGTCGTGCGCTCCGTTGTCGAAACAAGAAGCGGCAAATTGTGCAAAATTCATCTTCTTCACCATTAGTAATCATACCAAAATCCGACGGCATTGTCAAACGATTAAACAAATATCCGCCGTTATCTACCGTTTCGGACAGTATTACAACACCTGACAATGACATTTTGTCCCGTTTATTTTGCATAAACCGTCTTTTTTGCTACATATATTGTAGGTTCTCCTCAAAAAAAAACCGCTTATTCGGCAAATTGACAAAAAAAACTCGCCTCCCGATCGAAAAGCGAGTTTGTAATAAGATTTAACGAGAATTTTCACATTTACTTGTCGGTGACTTTCGTTTTGTTTTTGCCCTGCCACACGAAGGTTTTGTCGTTAATTTTTGTACCCTTTTTAAGTAAAAACAACAACACAAACCACAGTATTACCAGCACTTGCAACGCCGCGCCTATTAGGTAAAACAACCAAGAATTTGTCAACGGAATAAGGGTATTCAGTACCACGCACAGCGACCAAATAAGTCCGGATACCGTCAACGCGGTTTGCCATATACGTCCCCACACGCAACTGAACACCACCGCCACGATAAGGGAAATAGGCACCGCCACAAGGTAGGCATACTTTGCCACAGGTACACTTTCGTCCACAAGAAGCCACACCACCGTGACGATTGTAGCGACCAAATACACCAAACCCACGGACAGCAAACTGATTAGCCAATGTCGTGCGGCGCGAAAATGCTTGTTGTCGCCGACCTTTTTCTCGGCAACCTGCTCGGAAAAGAAGTCGTCCACCTTGATGCCGTATATGTCGGCAATGGTTTTTAGCACCACGACGTCGGGGATGGCTTCGGCGCGCTCCCACTTGCTGACGGCTTTGTCGCTGTAATTCAGTTTTTCGGCAAGCTGTTGTTGCGTCAGCCCTGCCTTCTTTCGGTAACCGACAAGGTTGTCGGCAATTGTTTGTTTAATGTCGTTCATAGCTAAATTGTACCACCGTTTGGATTTTTTTGCAACCAAAATTGACAATTCTACCCACGGTAGAGTTGCCGAAAGCTTCTCTACCGCGCAAAATATGCCTCTACTAACCCTGTTTTGCCCTCTACAAATCGGGTTTTCAAACGTAGAGTTGCGACTGCCGACAGTAGGTTGCATTTGGCGCGCCTGCCTCGTATAATACAATTACATTACAACACGCACATGAAAGGAGCCTTAAACAATGTTTACCATTACATGCGAATCAACGGTCGATTTGTCGATAGAGTACCTTCACAAGCGCAATTGCGACGCAATTTGTTACTCTTACTTCCTCGGTACAGAGGAACGCGTCGACCACATGCAAAACACGCCGGAAACGCTGGAACAGTTTTACAAAGATCTTGAAGAATACAAGCCCACCACATCGCAAATAGGCGGAGAACTTTACAAAGACTTCTTCCGCGCGCACCTGTCTAACGGCAATTTGTTACACCTTGCGTTCGGCTCGGGAATGTCACAGTCGGTCAACAACGCTATGAAAGCCGCCGACGAAATCAACGCCGAAGCGGGCAAAAAAGTCGTCACCGTAATTGACACTACTTGTAGTTGCATTGGTTACGGACTGATTGTAGACAATATTCTCGACATGCGCGACAACGGCGCAACCGAAGAGGAACTTGTCGCGTGGTTGGAGAAAAACAAATATCGCGTACACCACCAATTTTTCACCACAACTCTCAGCTACTTCAAACGTAGCGGACGTGTGTCTTGGGCAGCAGCAGTACTCGGCAATTTGTTGAAGATCTGTCCGATCATGCGCCTAAACCACGACGGAAAAATTGTCGCTTACGGCAAAGTACTGAGCGTAAGCAAAGCCCTCGACAAAACCCTCGAAGAAATTTCCGCGCACATCGAAAACGGCAGTCAATACAACGGCAAACTGTGGATAGCACACAGCAACTGCATACAAACCGCCGAAAAAACGCGCAGCAAACTTGCCGAAGCCTACCCAGCTGCGGACATAAGATTGTTTGACATCGGTCCGATCATCGCATGTCATTGCGGCCCCGGTACGGTGGCAATTTTCTTCATGGGCGACGAACGTAAGGCGTAACTCACCAGCAGGAGAAGCCATGAAACAAAATATAGCCAAAATAATACGCGTCGCGTCGCTTTCTCCATTTACTGCGGCAGTGACCTTGACGATAATGTACGCGGTAGGCATAATGACAGACTACACTCAGCTGATTGCTACATTGTGTTGTTTGACGGTGTTGCCGATACTTTCCTACCCGTTGCACCTTGCCGTGCCCAAACTGCGCGCAAAAGGCAGGGACGGCGAACGTAGTCTTGCGATAATCTTTTCCGTCATCGGCTACGCCGTAATTACAGTGCTTTGCTTTGCGCTTGGCTACCCTGCCAAACTGACGACATTTGTGCTGACATACCTTGTAAGCGGCGCAATACTGTTTGTGTGTAGATTGTTCGGCGTGCGCCCCAGCGGTCACTGTTGCGGCGTATCGGGACCGATTGCCTACCTTATTGCCTTTGTCAGCCCGTGGTACGCATTTGCCGCACTACTGCTTGTGCCTGTTGCGTGGTCGTGCCTGTCGCTGAAACGCCACACGTTGTTGCAATGCGTAATCGGTGCGGCAATATCCGTCGTTGCGCTAGGCGTATCGGCATTGGTGTTGCTGTAAATACGCAAAAATATCGATACTGCGGCACACCCTCAAACAATTGTGGTGCCGAAACCGCAAAAACGTTAGTGTCGCCGTAAAAAAAAGAATAGATGTTTCCGAAACTATCCTAGGGTTAATTTAGATATCACTAATAATTTTTGCGCGACCTAACGTCGACGAGTAAGGGGAACAAACCCTTACAAGTCAAGCCTCGGCTTGCGTACATCCAGTACGAGTTCGGTCGTTTGCCTTTAATTATCTCGCCACAAGCCGAGGCTTGACCACTATTAGCTTATTGCCTTAGATTACTTATGGCTCTAACTCTAATCGTGCACGCTCGGGTGCCGCAAAAACACAAAAGAATACTTCCTACGTAGGCGGACTTCTTCCTCCGCCGATAGCAAAAAGCCGAGTTCTCCCCTTCGCTCGGCTTTTTAATGCGGTACTTGACTGCGAACACAGAGGAAAGCGGAGAGCACGACAGCACCACTTCATAAATCTTGATTGTTGTCTTTTGCTTAAAAATACTACAATAATTTCAAGTAATGTTATTACACCACAATAACTACCGTTAAATAATACCAACAGATTTGTGAGTTTTTTTCATTCGTCAATCAATACTTCTTCACAACTGCACTTTAGTATCGGCGGAATAACCCTAGTATTTTCCAAGAAAGTTATTACAGAATCAATTACGATTTCGCAATTTGCATTTCCTCTTTTTACGGATATATTTGCTATTGTCATCGGAGTAATCGAATCATTGTTTGCAGCCTGCTCTATATGCATTGTTAAATCTTTTACATTTACCAAGGTGATTTTTTTAGTCGACGAAGCGTCTTTGCCAATAAAATAATCGATTACAATCACAACATCTTTTAGATTTGACGACAACTCGATTTTATCGATAATGCTGTCCGTAAAGTTGTAGTTGTCTGAAATAAATCTCATTTTATTCTCCCAAATGAAAGCATTTACAATTAGTAAGCCTTAGTATTATCCCACAAAACAGACATCACGTCAATAGTGACCTCTCCGAAAGCCTTGTCCGCCAATCGATAAACAAAAAAAAGTCTTGTTCGCTTGAACAAGACTTGTACAAAAAAATCCCAAGCGATCATCTGGTTCGCTTGGGTATGCTATGGTAGAAGCAAGTGGACTCGCGCAAGGAGCGTTAGCGACGCCCCTCAGCGTATTTGCCTTGCAAATCGCGTTCTCACCGACCCCCACCTTATTTGCCGAAAGACACGGCAATGTTGCAGGGTGGTACTCTAACCTGCTGAACAAAAAAATAACCACTCTACTATAGAGTGGTTGTGGTAGAAGCAAGTGGACCGTAAGGAGTGCACAGATAAAGACGCAAGCGATGCAGTGGAAACACGACGGAATAGTGAACCCAAAGTCACACGAGTTGCCTTGTATATACAGACAAGGTTCACGT
>ERZ780157.2559-NODE-2559-length-16762-cov-4.128389_pt1 | contig 16762 bp, 13 predicted proteins | sample MGYA00511169_ERZ780157 | MGnify/ENA primary metagenome ERZ780157 (study PRJEB29588, sample SAMEA1965149) | human gut metagenome | biome: human gut; feature: human-associated habitat; material: faeces | place: Denmark | collected 2008/2010 ... | reverse complement strand
GGCAGGCGAAGGAGCCGTTCTCGTTGCCGCATCCGGTGAGGTCTTTGAAGCTCCGGCCCCGAAAGGAAAGCTTATCAACGGCGTCGGCGCAGGAGACTCGATGGTAGCCGGATTCATGGCAGGCTACATGGAAAAAGAAGATTACCTCCATGCGTTCCATATGGGAATCGCAGCGGGAAGTGCAAGTGCTTTTTCTGAAAACCTTGCAACCCGGGAGGAAATTGCATCTGTCTACGAACAGATTACAAAATAAAAGGGAGGACGTCTCATGAGAATCACAGAGTTGCTGGACATCCGCAGTATTGCGCTGGATGCCGCACCGAAAAGCAAACAGGAAACGCTTGATGCAGCCGTAGCGCTGATGGTCAAAAGCGGAAAGATCACAGACGAAGATGCGTACCGTGCACAGGTTTACGCAAGAGAAGAAGAGAGCACCACAGGAATCGGAGAGGGAATTGCGATTCCGCACGGAAAATGTGATGCAGTAAACAAACCGGGCCTTGCAGCCATGGTGATCCCGAACGGCGTTGATTTTGATTCTCTCGATGGAGAGCCGGTCACCCTGCTGTTCCTCATCGCAGCGCCGAACACAAAAGACAACGTTCACCTCAATGTCTTAAGTAAACTTTCCATGATGCTGATGGATGAAGAGTTCACCAAGAGCCTTCGAAACGCAAGGACACCGGAAGAGTTCCTTGCCATTATCGACCGCGCCGATGAAGAGAAAAAGAGCGTAGATGAGCGTCTTGCAGAGCCGGTGGAAGCAAAAGAAAATCAGGTGAAGATTCTCGCCGTTACTTCCTGCCCGACCGGTATTGCCCACACTTACATGGCAGCCGAGGGAATCGAGAAAGCAGCGAAAGCAAAAGGATGCTTCGTAAAAGTCGAGACACGAGGCTCCGGCGGAGCGAAAAACGTGCTGACTGCACAGGAAATCGCCGATGCGGACTGCATCATCGTTGCAGCCGACGCACAGGTTCCGATGGATCGTTTCGACGGAAAGAAAGTCATTCAGCGCCAGGTATCCGACGGTATCAGCAAAGCAGATGAGCTGATCGAGCTTGCGATGTCCGGAAACGCACCGGTTTACAAGAGCGGCAATGCGCAGACAGCCGCAGCAAGCACGAAGAAGAACAGCGGCGGTATCGGCCACCAGCTGTACACCCAGCTGATGAATGGTGTTTCCCATATGCTTCCGTTCGTTGTCGGCGGCGGTATTCTGATCGCAATCGCATTCCTGATCGACGGACTTCTTGTTGATATGAACTCCCTTGATGCCGCAGCCAGATCAAACTTCGGTACGATTACCCCGGCTGCAGCGATGTTCAAACAGATCGGCGGCGTGGCATTCGGCTTCATGCTCCCGGTTCTTGCAGGCTACATCGCCATGGCAATCGGCGACCGGCCGGCACTTGCCCTTGGTTTTGTCGGCGGTATGATGGCATCGAGCGGAACCTCCGGTTTCCTTGGAGCACTCGTTGCCGGTTTTGCAGCAGGCTACATTATCCTTGGCCTCCGCAAAGCATGTGAGAAACTTCCGGAAGCACTCGAAAAGATTGCGCCGGTTCTGATTTACCCGGTAGTCGGCATCCTTGCGATGGGACTTCTGATGCTCTTCATTGTAGAGCCGATCATGGGAACCGTCAACACGGTACTGAACAATGGTCTTGCTTCCATGGGCGGATCCAGCAAGCTGATCCTTGGCATGATCCTCGGCGGCATGATGGCCATCGACATGGGCGGCCCGTTCAACAAAGCAGCTTACGTATTCGGAACAGCAGCCATCGCAGCAGGAAACTACGACATTATGGCATCCGTTATGATCGGCGGTATGGTTCCTCCGTGTGCGATTGCACTTGCAACCCTGCTGTTCAAAGATAAATTTACAAAAGAAGAAAGAGAATCCGGTCCGACCAACTTCATCATGGGACTCGCCTTCATCACTGAGGGTGCGATTCCATTCGCAGCAGCAGACCCGATCCACGTTCTTCCGGCCTGCATCATCGGCTCTGGCCTCGCAGGTGCGCTCTCCATGGCATTTGGCTGTACCTTAATGGCACCGCACGGCGGCATCTTCGTTGTACCGGTTATGGGAAATGCGCTGCTTTATCTGGTGGCAGTTGTCATCGGAACAGTGGTATCCGCAGTTCTGCTTGGAGTTTTAAAGAAAAAAGTTGCATAAAAGAGTAGAAAAAAGGCAGAAAACAAAGTAAAATAAAAATATCAAAGATCCTATGGGAGGAAAAAATCATGAAAGAATTTAAGTATGTTGTAACAGATCCAGAAGGAATCCACGCTCGTCCGGCAGGAATGCTGGTAAAAGCAGTCAAAGAATTTTCCTGTGATATCAAGATCGCAAAAGACGGAAAAGCCATGAACTGCAAAGCCATCTTCGGCATCATGGGACTGGCAGTAAAACAGGGCGAGGAAGTTACCCTGACCTTCGACGGCGCAGATGAAGATGCTGCATACGAAGCAATCAGCAATTTCATGAAAGAAAATTTATAATCATGGTAAGGTGATACAGCCGGATATCAAGAACAAAGGTGGAGAAAACTTATGCAGATTTATCATGGAAAAAGCGTATTTTCCGGCATTGCGATCGGAAAGATCCGCGTATATAAAAAGAATGAGCGGCAGGTAAAACGCGTCAAAGTAGAAAATCCGGACGCAGAGATGGCACGGTTTGAGGAAGCAAAGGCAAAAGGAATTGCACAGCTTGGTGTTCTGTATGAAAAAGCATGCAAAGAAGTCGGAGAGGCGAACGCCGCAATTTTCGAAGTACATCAGATGATGATGGAGGACGACGGTTACAACGAATCCGTAGAAAACATCATAAAAAGCCAGGGTGTCAATGCCGAGTATGCTGTTGCAACGACAGGCGACAACTTTGCACAGATGTTTTCTGCCATGGATGATGATTATATGAGAGAGCGTGCAGCAGATGTCAAAGATATTTCCGAGCGCCTGATCTCAATCTTAAACGGAGACGATACCGACGCATCCTTAAATGAGGAACCGGCGATTATTGCTGCCGATGATCTGGCGCCATCCGAGACAGTGCAGATGGATAAGGACAAAGTCCTTTCCTTTGTCACGGTACACGGCTCTTTAAATTCCCACACGGCGATTCTTGCAAGAACGATGGCAATCCCGGCGCTCGTCGGAACACCGCTCCCGCTGGATGAAAGTGTAGATGGAAAACTCGGCATCGTGGACGGATCCGATGGAACCATCTATGTGGATCCGGACGAGGAGACCCTCACTGCAATGCAGAAACGCCGTGAAGAAGAGGAGGAGAAGAAAAAACTTCTTCTTACCTTAAAGGGAAAAGAGAATATTACACTGGACGGACAGAAAATTCTGCTGTATGCTAATATCGGAAACATCAAAGACCTTGCGGCTGTCATGCAGAATGACGCAGGCGGCATCGGTCTGTTCCGAAGTGAGTTTATTTATCTGGAGCAGGATCACTACCCAACCGAGGAAGAGCAGTTCCGCATCTACAAACAGGCGGCAGAGACGATGGCGGGAAAGCGTGTCATCATCCGTACGCTCGACATCGGAGCCGACAAACAGTGTGACTATTTTGAGATGGAAAAAGAGGAAAACCCGGCGCTTGGCTGCCGTGCGATCCGCATCTGCCTGACCCGGCCGGAGATCTTCAAAACACAGCTTCGCGCGCTGTTCCGCGCAAGCGTATATGGAAAAATTGCCATTATGTATCCGATGATTACAAGCGTCGGAGAGGTACGCCAGATCAAAGCGATTGTGGAAGAAGTAAAAGCTTCTCTGTCTGAGCAGGGCATTGAATACGGAAATCCGGAGCAGGGTATCATGATTGAACCTCCGGCAGCTGCCATCATCAGCGATGAGCTGGCAAAAGAGGTTGATTTCTTCAGCATCGGAACGAATGACCTCAGCCAGTACACCCTTGCGATTGACCGCCAGAACACCAAACTGGATCCATTCTTCGATCCGCACCACCCGGCGATTCTGCGCATGATCCGGATGGTTGTGGAGAATGCACACAAAGCAGGCATCTGGGCAGGTATCTGCGGCGAGCTCGGCGCAGATCAGGAGCTGACAAAAGAGTTCCTTGCCATGGGCGTGGATGAACTCTCCGTATCCCCGGGAAGCATCCTTCCGCTCCGCAAAATCATTCTGGAAACCAATGTGGCAGAATATAAGGCAGGAAAGAAATGTTAACACAGCAGAGACATGAAATTATCTTGAAACTGTTAAAAGAAAAGGGAAGCATTACCGTGACGGAAGTCCGGGATCTTCTCGACACTTCGGAATCTACGGTACGCCGCGATATCACGGCGCTCGATAAGGAGGGCAAGCTGGAAAAGGTATTCGGCGGTGCCGTGGAGGCCGGTCAGAAAGTGACGGCGCATGAGTACACCGTTGCACAGAAAAATGAGCTGAACTGCGACGCCAAGCGGAAAATTGCAGAGTATGCGGCATCCCTGATTGAACCGGATGATTTCGTCTTTCTCGATGCGGGAACGACGACAGCGCATATGATCGATTTTGTCGGAACAACCTCCGCCGTTTTCGTGACCAACGCAGTTGCCCATGCACAGCGGCTGGCATCCCGCGGCTATAAAGTCATTCTGGTCGGCGGCGAGCTGAAAAGCTCCACCGAAGCCGTTGTGGGAAACCAGGCGATCCGCACGATTCAGGAATACCACTTCACCAAAGGCTTTTTCGGCACTAACGGTGTCACAAGAAGAAGCGGCTGCACAACGCCGGATGTCAATGAAGCAGTAATCAAAAAGACCGCCATGGAGCAGTGCCGCCAGTGCTACGTCCTCTGTGACGCAAGCAAATTTAACAGCATCAGTTCCGTTACCTTCGCAGACTTTGAAAAACCGATTTTTATCACGGACCGGAAAGTTCCCGGGTATGAGAAGAGCAAACATATCATCGTATGCGAGACGGAGCGAAAATAAAAAGCCAACATCTTACACGCACATAAATTGCAAAGCGCCCCGGCCCTGCAGATCATCTGGATGCAGGACCGGGGCGCCGTTTACAGACTTATTCTTTGATTTCCGCCAGCATTACATCTGGATGATGATACTGCGGACGATGTTTCAAAAATGGAACTTTAAGCAGGGCAGCATTCTTGGGACACCAGTGAAGACAGGCATAACAGGCTGCACAGGAATGTCCTCCATAAAAATACGATGCAGTAACAAAATCTTCTTTTGGCAGACTTCCGTCAGATGTAAAGTTTGTTTTTCGTTCTTTTATAAAAGATATGATAGATTTTAACCGTTCCGGTGCTTTTTTCAGTCGTTCCAGATTTTCCTGCTCTGAGCTGATTAAACAGTTGCCTGGCATCTGCAGATCAAAGACAGCCGACAGGTTTGCACCGCTGCGGGAAAGTGCCTGACTTAGGCTGACAAAAGAATTTCCGCTTTTTCCATTGTTAGAAGTCATGACGACAAAAGTATAGCAGTCAGGATTGACCGTTAACTTCAATAAAAATTCTTTTACAATCCATGGCAGATCGCTCATGTAGGTAGGAAAGACAAAACCGATTATATCGTCTTTGCAGAAAAAATTGCTTTCTGTTTTCTGTTTTATAATATTCTCAACAGGCTGATTCAGCTCTTTTCCAATTTCTTTTGCAGCCCAAAGCGAATTACCAGTTCCGGTAAAATAAAAAATCATAAGTTTTTCCCTCTCTTTTTGAAGTTTATGACGGAGAAAATATTTTTATCCGTTTGCTTTATATTATTTTAAAACTATGATGTTGGAGTCAAAAGCCCCTCTATAGTACCTTGAAAAGTTCATATATTTTGTAGTAAATACAAGCCTAAATGGTTTACTTGCTGTATAATAGAGATATCTTAGTAGGAAAGAAGGCAATCTCTATGTCATTCAAAGAAAATACTTACCAGCAAATGTCATTTACAGATAGTTTTTCTGGATTAACTGCCAGAGAACAAAAAGCATTGGAAAAATCCTGGGCAAAAGTCTTTGCTGATGAAATATTTCCTGCCATTGATGAAAAGCGTTTTTCTGTCTTATTCAGCGATAAGGCATCCAGACCGAATACTCCGGTCAACGTGATTGTTAGTGCGCTCATTATCAAAGAGCTTTTTGATTATTCCGATGACGAGATGGTCGAAAATCTTATGCTGGATTTTCGAATTCAGTACGCACTGCACACAACAAGTTTTGAAGAACAGCCTTTGAGTGACAAGACCTTAAGCCGTTTCCGCAAGAGGTGCTATGATTATGAAACACTTCACAACAAGGATCTTTATCATGATTGTGTGAAAGATTTAAGTGCTTCCATTGCAAAACTGGTGGGAATCAGCGGTAAAGTCAGGCGTATGGATTCCATGATGATCGAATCCAACGTCCGCAGGCTCAGCCGAATGGAACTGATATACACCTGCATTGCAAAGCTGGTGATGTATGTGAATAAAATCAATGGTTCCGCTCTGTCTGACGATTTAAAACATTATATCGATCCTAACGATTTTAACAGAGTGATTTATCATCAGCGCAGTACCGATGCAGATGAGCGCATGAAGCAGCTCTTAACGGATGCGGATAAACTTCTTGCCTTGTGTGAGTCTGATTACAATGATTCAACAGAGTATGATCTGTTTGTCAGATGCCTGTCAGAACAGACCATTGTTGAAAATGAAAACCGAAGACTCCGCACGAAAGAAGACGGCGGCATGAAATCAACCATGCTGCAGAATCCTTCTGACCCTGAAGCGACATTCCGGAATAAAGCAGGAAAAGAGCATCGAGGATATGCTGCTAATCTTGAAGAATCCGTTGGAGCCAATGGTTCTGTTGTAACAGAGTACCAGTATGAGCAAAACAACCATAGTGACAGTCAGTTTATCCAGGAGCACCTTGCGCAGATGGATAACCAGGAAGAACGGACTGTTATAGTCACGGATGGAGCATATAGTGGAACAGAAAACACACAACTTGCAGCTCATAAAAACGTAGAACTGATTACCACAAGTCTGACGGGGAAACCGGCTCCGGATATCCTTGCTGATTTTGAATTCAACGAAGAGGGAACAAAAGTCCTCCGATGTCCAGCCGGCCATGCACCGAAAAGCTGTTCTTATATGAAACCAAGCAATCAGTGTGCCGTTTCCTCTCTGCATGAGCAGTGTGCCAACTGTCCGTAGCAGGATCAATGCAAGCCGAAGATCTTTAAGAAGGTTGCAAAAATAGTAACATCCAAAGCAGCGCATGAACGTGCGAAAATCCAACGGAATAGCAAAGAATTCAAAAATTATACAAGGCTGCGTAATGGAGTGGAAACTGTTCCATCGAATATACGCAAGAATTACCACTTGGAAAAGATACCTCGTGGGAAACAGCGGGGCAAGTTCTTTTTCGGTTCCAAGATAGCAGCATTGAATTTCAGAAAACTCTTCAACTATGTGAAGGGTTTAGGACATTACGCTCAAAATCCGGTACTTGTATAAAATCAAGGAAGGGAATACCAGCGTATATCCGAAGAAATCCGGTATTACACTACAAAATATGAATTTTTCAAGGTGCTATAGAAATAGAGGACAAAGTTATTTATGGTTTTGACCCTAACATCATAATATAAAGCGGGGAACAAAAAGAGATGGGATGGATATGATGGATCGGATATCTGCCTACCGGGAACTGATTCGGAAAAATATTGATTACGAGAACTACCCGCCGATCTATAACAAGCAGGAAGTGGATGAACTGATCGATCTGATTGTAGAAACCCTAATGCTGCCGCCGGATGCAGGAACAATTCGGATTGGAGGAAAGGAACGTCCTGTTTCGATTGTAAAAAGCATGTTCCTGAAGCTGGATAAAGATCACATCTGTTATATCCTGAAGTGCCTGCACAATACGGAAAAGAAAAAAGAGTAAAAATGGCCGTATCAAAAAAACATCCAGCGAAAAAAAGGCAGAAAAAGAAAAGCAGCTTGTGGATCATAGCGTTGATTTCTGTTATTTTGCTGATTCTTGTTGGAGTCGTATTTTTGGTACTGCCAAAATTTCGAAAAGAAGCTGCACCGGAAAAACCGGAAACGATCAAGGTGGAAGCTGCAGAGAAAAGCTATGCTGCCGGAAGTCGGCTTTCAGAAAAAAATTTCCGCGTATACGGAATATCCGGGAAACAGCTTCTGGATGCAGATACATACAGCGTGTCACCGGCTAAAGTGCCGGCACATGGTCACAGTGTTACCGTAGAGGTTTCCTCCAAGGCATATCCGGACATCAAGGCAGAGATCACAGTGCTTATTGACCGTGATGAAAGTGTCCGGTACAAAATTGGCAGGGAAAATCCAGATGATGTGGAAGCCGTCCTGTATTCCAACGGGGATCTGGAAATAACCGGAAAAGGAAGCGTCCGGAATTTCAAATCAGATTCTGCGCCGTGGAAGAAAGATTCCGTTCAACGGCTGACCTGGATTGATCCGGAGGCTGAAGTGGAGAGCATGGACTACTGGTTTACAGGAAATGACGAATACCTGGAAACATTGTGCCGCATTCCGGACACAGTGAGAAGCATGGTGGAAACATTCAAAAATGCCACAGCGATGACCAGTATGCCGGATATGTCTGGTGCGGTCCGGCTGGAAGATATTACATCCTGCGCAGAAGGGTGTACTGCACTGGAAAAGGCCATGGAACTTCCGGGGAATATAAAACAGGCAAAAAAAGCATTTTACGGTGATACGGCGCTGATCGAGGGAGCCGATACAACAGCCTGTATGCAGTTGGAGAACATGGATTCCATGTATTACGGCTGTGTGGCCCTGGCATCTGTCCAGATTCCGGACAGTGCGAAGGAACTCTCGAATATCTGCAATGGTTGCGTCAACCTGAAAGAAGTGCATATCCCATCGTCTGCACAGAAAATGAACAGCAGTTTTTTCGGATGTACCGCACTGGAATCCATAACCGGTGAAATCCCATCTTCCTGTACGGATAGCGGGAACCTGTTTTCCGGCTGTAAGTTCCTGAGTGGAACACTTACCGTTTTCTGTACATCCAGGACAACCCTTTCAAGCTCGTTTTCGGACGCTGCAACGGCTGGAACAGGATTAACGATCAATTTACGGTACGATGCAGAAAAATCGCAGGAAACGGCAAATACGGGCTTCTACGGGGGAACAAAAAGTGCGGATGAAATCCTGAACGCATTGAAGGCATCCATGGAAGCCGCATTCAGCAGCGGAAGCCATATTACAATAACAACAAATGCAGATAAAACAAAGGAGTGATTAGAATGCAATATGAAAAATAGCAAAAGACTCTTGTAATTACGGAATTGGAAAGGTAATATGATAATATGATTCCAAAAAATGAAAAAGGGGGAGAAACCATATGGACATGAAAGAGCTTCGAAAAAATGCAGAAAAAGTAATAGCAGAACGTTTTCCGGATTTCAATTTTTCCACACTGGACTGGGGAGAGCTTGATCCATTCTATCTGGAGCATCCGGAAGAAATACCGATTGAGCATGAGTTTGTTGGCTACCGGCAGGATGGTGATGTAGCGGAAGATTACCAGGGAAATCTGTATCTGATTCTTTGTGATCCAGGAATCCACCCGATCGGAAGTGTATGCATGGAACAGTCCGAACTGGACGACGCCATAAAACTTGGAAAACGGGAAGATTATACCGGGGAACTTCTGGAAGAAATTCCGGAGTAAAAAGTGAAATAACAAAACAAGGAATCCCGTGTCAAACGTTGACATGGAATTCAAACAGAAAAATCGGTGTCAATGTTTGACACGGACGGAGGAAAAAGTATGAGAAAAAGAATCGCAATGGTACTTCTTGGCCTGAGCCTGGCAGTAGGTACACCGGCCGCAACAAATATGTTCCCAGCAGTTTCTGCCCAGACAGTACAGGCAGCTGGAAAAACCGGATGGACGCAGGAGTCCGGAACCTGGTATTTTTATAAAGACGGTGTAAAACAGACCGGATGGCAGACCTGGGACGGAAAAAAATATTATCTGAATGCAGACGGAACCATGAAAGCAAATGAGTGGATGATTGATACGGATGGATCGGTTTACTACTTCCGCAGCTGGGGTGGAGCTTACCTGAACTGCAAGGCAAGAATCAACGGCAGAAGTTATACATTCGGTGCAGACAGTAAGGTACAGGGTTCCCAGTGGGTTGTAAAAGGTGGAAAATGGTATCTGGTAAAAGACGGAAAAATTGCAACGGGCTGGCAGACCTGGGATGGAAATAAATACTACATGAATAGTGATGGAAGTATGCGCTCCAATGAGTGGAGACTGGATGATACAGGGAAAATCCGCTATCTGTGCAGCTGGGGCGGCGCATATAAGAACAGATCTGCCAAAATCAACGGACGCTCCTACACTTTTGATGGTAATGCTAATGTAACCAACATGCAGTGGATCGTGATGGATGGACAGTGGAAACTGGCAAAAGATGGAAAAATTGCAACGGGCTGGCAGACCTGGGACAATAACCGTTACTATCTGAACGCAGACGGAACCATGAAAGCAAATGAATCTTTCACGGACGGGGGAAAAACCTATTTCTTCTGCAGCTGGGGCGGAGCTTATAAAAACTGCTGGCAGACCTGGAACGGAAAAAAATATTACCTGCATGATAACGGTGCAGCCTATCAGAATGAGTGGCTGAAAACCGGAGGAAAATGGTACTGGTTCCAGGCAGACGGCACCATGGCAGTGAACACAAGCTTTACATACAAAGATAACCTGTATTTTGTGGACGGAAACGGAGTTATGCTTTCCGGATGCTGGAAAGAAGAAAACGGAGCAAAATACTATATCCGGAGCTGGGGCGGAGCCTGCAAGGATATGCAGATGAAAATTTCCGGAAAGACATATTATTTCCGATCAGACTGCAAGATGGTAACGGACCAGACGGTAAACGGAAATTACTACGGAAAAGACGGTGCGCTTACAACAAAACCAGCAGCAAAACCGACAGAAACACCGAAACCAACGGAGACACCAAAACCGACGGAAACGCCAAAACCAACAGAAACACCGAAGCCAACGGAAACGCCAAAACCAACGGAAACGCCGAAACCAACAGAGACACCGAAACCAACAGAAATACCAGTTGTAAAAGCGGAAAACATTTATATCAGCCAAAGCAGTGGGAAATTAACTGCAGTCGGCGAAACACTTCAGTTAACAGCAAAAGTTATTCCTGAAAACGCAACAGATAAATCGGTAACGTGGAGTTCTGATGATGAATCTGTGGCAACAGTAGATCAGAACGGTCTTGTAACAGCAGTTGGTCGTGGATCTACATATATTGTGGCTCATGCAAATGGTGGGGATGAATATGCAACAACATCTATCCCTGTTCAAGTAAAGATCCCCTACACCAATGAAGAGGCTCTTGGAATGACTGTTTACGATCAGGAAGTTTCCAGAAAGATTTTCGACCTGGTAAATGAAGAACGTGTCAAAGAAGGACATGCAGCTATGATTTGGGATGAAAAACATTGTTATCCGAGAAGCGTTGCCGCTGCCGGATACCATATCATGAGATCAATCACACAGCCAGGATACGGAACTTCTGATAATCTGGCCCTGCATGGTGGCAGACAGAACGGCTGCGGCGGTGGTCTGTCATATACAGATTCTGATGATCTTGCCCGCCAGATCTTCAACCTTTGGATGTCCTCTCCAGGTCATAAAGCAAACCAGATGGATGATTATAATGCATATGGAGCAATCGCTGTAATGTATGGACAACCGCAGGAGTATAACGGAAGAAAAATTGTGAATTTCTCAGCTGTATTTTCCTTCTCAGATCAAGATTATGATTATGCAACAACCTGGGAACATATGGACGATGGTATGAGTGATGTACTCGGCATGACAGAAAACGATTATTATCAGATCACAAACTACTTTATCCGATAAAAAAAGAATCCCCTCTCGTAGACGAATTACGAGAGGGGATTTGTATGTCGAAGAGGTAGTAAAATAGTCGATGGTATGTTATACTGAATCTAATCAGGTCAGAACGTGATAGGGATAGTCTGGTGGTTGTCTTTTCTGGAAACAGAAAGGGGGTAATGCCAATGAATACAATGGAAGTGTTGACACTTTTACTTGTTGTTTTTGCGGCGTTATCTTACATAGACTTACATAGACAACCACCGCAAATAGCAAGAAGGCTATTCCCTATTGGCAGTAGGGGATAGCCTTTGTCTCTTGTTGCTTTTTTGTAATAATTTAAATTATTTCAGAAAGTACAACCACTGACACGGAAATATCCTTGATTGCTTCTGATTTGATTATAAGCTGCCAGACGGAAAAAGTCAAGCAGCATGGGGGATGCGCAGAGTTTTGTGTATCCCTTTTTGTTAAAAAAATAGAATATTCTGTCTGGACTTGTTGTTTTTGCTAAGAAGTCAAGGTAACGTTTATGAAGCGATATTTCAGAGACGTTACCTTTTTTATAAAAAAATCTGTGGTTTTAGACGATAAAAATGTCATCTTTTTTGAGAAAATGTCATATCTTTTGAGAAAATGTCATGTTTTTCGAAAAAATGTCATATTGCACGTCGTCAAAAGGTATGCTATGTTATACTTGCAAAAGAAGGAAAACAGAAGGGACAGCAGGTAGGACAAAAAAATCTTTCAATTGCTCGTGTCAATGATTGACACGGAAAAAAGGAATATGGGCTTTCATGCATCAGAACATGGTTTTCATGGGCTGGTGCATTTTTTATGCCCATTTTTAGGGGGTGACGCCGTTGCCCGGAAGAAGTGGCAACAAAAAGTAAAAAAGGAGAGAGAGGAAAAATGAAAACAAAAGTAATACACGCATTCCTATGGATTCTGGTTTGTATGGTGCTTGGTATTACCTGTTATCAGTGCCGTGATTTAAGGGGTTATGTGATTCTGTCAGGTTCTATGGAACCTGTGATTCCCACAGGATCAGTGGCAGTTGTGGATTCATCAAAGAGGGATGTACGTCCAGGAAATATTGCTACGTTTGAGCGACACGGGGATCTGGTGACCCACCGGATTCTGTCAAAAGCAGAAGAAGGATACCAGACAAAAGGGGATGCAAACACAGATCCGGATTCCGGAACCATTCCGGCAGAAAACATTCGCGGAACATATCTGTTCTGCATTCCATATTTGGGCTACGGATTCATGTGGGCTAAAAACCACATGTTTTTAACCGTAGGTTTTCTGGCGCTGTTTATGCTTCTGGTTTTCTGTTTTCCGGAGAAAAGACCTGAACCAAAGGAACGGGAACAGGTAAAAAAAACAAAAAGAAAAAAAGGAGAATTACGATTATGACAAAGAAAAAAGTAGCAGCATTTTTTACAGCAGCAGCACTATGCGGCGCACTGGCCGTTGGATCATCCATGGCATATCTGACAGATCATGATTCTGTAACCAACAAATTTTCTGTAGGTAAAGTAGACATCGTTGGCCATGAGCCGAACTACACACCGGATAATGATGGAAAAACCAACAATATTGTTCCGACCCAGGTAATCAAAAAAGACCCGCAGATCGAAAATGTTGGAAAAAATGATGCTTATGTATATCTGGATGTTTCTATCCCGATTGCAAAGGTGATTACTGTTAATGCTGCAGGTAACCGTTTGAATGGAGGCGTTGCGAAAGATACAGAGCTGTTCTCCATGAACAATGTTTCTAAGAAATGGACTCTGATGTACAACAAACGTGTAGGAGATAATATGGTTTACACCTACAGCTATAACGAAATACTTGTACCGGGAAAAACAACAGATCCGATCTTTACAAGCCTGACAGCTGCCAATATTGTAGAGGGACAGCTGGATGGAAAAGATCTGAATGTGCCGGTACATTACTATGCAATCCAGGAACTCAACACCGGAGAAGGAACCACGATTCCACAGAAAGCAGCTTCCGCATGGAAAAAATATGAACTGCAGAACCAGGGCCAGGCAGGACAGATCACGACTCCGCAGTCTGACGAAAGCGGAAATAATGGGGTTACAACCGTTGATGGAAACGGAAATGCAGCATCGGATGAAAACAAAACAAATACCCCAGATGATGTTCAGGTTGAGCCGGAACAGGATGGAAACAACACTTTATCATAAGAATACTTTTCAGAACAGTCCGGAAAGCCATCCGGACTGTTCTGAAAAAGAAGGGAAAACAGCATGAAAAAAAAGAAAAAACGAATGCTGTCCATTGCCGGAATGTGCTGCTGCGGTTTTCTTGCAGCAGCCACCGCAATATCGGGATCTTCTGCTTACCAGACGGACCATGATGAAGTAGTAAACATTATCAGAAGCGGAAATAACACCATTATTCCGGATGAGGATTTTCCGACACCGACACCGGTTCCATCCAGCGGATCAGTAGTAAAAAAAGTCAGGGCAAAAAATACAGGAGATGTACCTTGCTATGTCCGGGCATATATTACATGCAGTGAACCTGTAAAAGAGTTCACGGGACTTGATACCACAAACTGGGCTAAGGGAAATGATGGCTATTACTATTATAAAAAAGCTGTTCCGGTTGGAGGAACAACAACTTATCTGTTTACGGGGGTTACTGTTGCAGATGAATATGAGCAGGATAACCTGGAAGTAACAGTTTACGAGGAATCCGTTCAGACAACAGATGGTCAGAAGGAATACACTTCTTATCAGGACGCATGGAAACGGTTTGGAGGAGGTGGCCAGTAATGAAAAGGAAAATTGCAATAGCAGCCGGAATTCTGGTCACGGCAGTAAGTACCATCAGTGGATCATATGCTTACTATCAGGACAGCGTTACCGTTACAAACCACATCAGTACCGGTGATGTAAACATTGGAATCCAGGAATACGAAAAAGATGGTAATACGGAAAAAGTTTATGCAGGACCGAAAGAGGGAATTGTTCTTCCTTCCCAGACCATTTCGAAAATTCCGAGAATCACAAATTACGCAGAAACATGCTATATCCGGGTGAAAACCACTTATTCCGGAGAGGCAGCGGACTCCGTGTCAAACATTGACACGGGAACGGAAAATTCAGAAACGGTGTCAAACATTGACACGAAAAGGCAGGATGAAAATCCAGAAACCACGGAAACGCCGAACGCAACAGAAGAAACAACACCAGAACAGGTAGAACCAGAGGAACCGGAGACAACGCCGGAACCTACGGAAACACCTTCTGATGACCAGAACGGCGAAACATCTGTGGAGTATGTCTTAAGTGATGAAGATCTGGATGGAATTTCCGATGCCTGGGTAAAACAGGGAGAGTATTATTACTATACGAAGCCACTGAAAAACGGAGAATCCGCAGACTTTTTCCAAAATGTAACGATTCCTGCAGCGTGGACATCAAAAGCACAGGACAGGGTTCTTGGACTTACCGTTACAGTAGAAGCGGTGCAGGCGGCAAACTTTACACCGGATTTTAATTCGGAAGTCCCTTGGGGCGATACGGAAATTGAACAGTGCGTACATGAGACGGATAACAGCATCACAGAAGTGACAAAACAGTATACCGCTATGTCCGTCACTTATGAAGGGGCTGCTAGAAATCTGGTGGCTGCGCCGGAAGATTTCTTTAAGAATTTACAGACGGCAATGCCTGGCGATACGATCAGTGATAGTTTTCAGCTTTCCAATACGACAGCAACCAGTGCCGAATTTTTCTTCCATACGGAAACGCCTGGAAATTTAACGGATGAAGAACTGGATCTTTTGAAACAGTTGAAATTGACGATCATACAAAATGGAAAAACTCTGTATGATGGTGATTTGCAGGCGGCATCCCTGAATCAGGAAATCAGCCTAGGAACACTGGAAACAGGGAAAAATTCGCGGGTACAGTTCACACTGCGGTTACCGGCAGAACTGAAAAATGCATATGCAAAACGGGAAAGTATGGTAAATTGGATTTTCCGTGTACAGGGTGCTGAAGAACCGGGCAAAAACGAACCGTCTCCTGCCATTTCGCAGACTACGGCACCAAAAACCGGTCTTGCAGATCCATACGTTTTTGTTCCTCTTGGAATTGCGGCGGTAACGGCTCTTGGAACCGTGAAACTGTCTCGTAAAGAGAAGAAAGAAAGGAGGAAGAAACTGTGAAACGATGGAAAAAGGCACTGTCAGGGCTGCTTATGGTAGCGTTGATGGCAACTGGAATTTCTTTCCCGGAAAATGTTTTTGCTGCCAGCGAAGGCATGGATGGGTTACCATCTGTAGTTAATTCTGGTATTGGAAAAATGGTAGATAAAAGCAGCACGATTGACGGAACCTACAATTTTACGCCGGTCATCGGAGCAAATACAAAGATTAGATTTGGATGTAGCGATGGAAGTGGATCATGGGATAACAAATTTTGCTTAAATGCAGAACAATATGCTCATGCGTGTTCACAATGGTGGCCATTATCCAATATTAACGATGGTGGAAATACAAGATCTTTTATTCCGTATGAAAGATTAAAAGGAAAGATGTATGCAGAGTACACCAATGTAGGTAATGCCAATGGCTTACCAGTTACCATGCGAATCTGGTTCGAAGATTGGCAGAATACCAATATTAGTGGTTATTTAGGATATGAAGATGTAGATAACGTTATTGTTTCTGTTGACAGCACAAAAGGCGGAGTTACTCCGGTTATAGATATTAAAATTATAGCATCCAATGTTTTATCCAATGCGTCGTAAAACCCCTTGCTTTAGCTATGGGGATATAAGACGCGTCCATCGAATTTACGCAAGT
>ERZ780157.2553-NODE-2553-length-16786-cov-3.778555_pt1 | contig 16786 bp, 27 predicted proteins | sample MGYA00511169_ERZ780157 | MGnify/ENA primary metagenome ERZ780157 (study PRJEB29588, sample SAMEA1965149) | human gut metagenome | biome: human gut; feature: human-associated habitat; material: faeces | place: Denmark | collected 2008/2010 ... | reverse complement strand
CGGCTGTGGCTTCCCCTGAGGCTGAGGCTGAGTCTGTAACTGCTGTGGCTTCACTTGAGGTTGGGACTTCGCCTGAGGCTGCGGCTTCGCCTGTGACGGAGCCTTCGCTGGCGGAACTGCACCAGGAGACACAGGAGACACAACCTCCGGCGAGGAGTGGTTGAGCATATCAATGATCGAAGGAGACGCGCTGTCATTCGACTTGCTCGGCCCTGCCGCCTTCGCCTTGGCAGACTCCCTCTCGTATGGCTTGGGGTGGTGGTACTTCCCCTGCGGCTTCGACCTCTCGGCTGTGCTTGGGGTTGTTGGGGTGTGTGGAGAGGGCTGGGTCGACTTGGACGGAGTCTTGCGAGGCTGCTTCCCGATATCCGGTGAAGAGTCCTTCGGGGCGGAAGGAGAACTACCATTCGGGTGTGGCTGTGGTTTCAGCGCCGGTCGGCGTTGATGTGCTACATGTCAATCCATACATGAACAATGCACGCTTCGATCTCGGAGCATCTGAGTCGCGATAATTTGGACCCCTACCGGCTGAGGACGAAGAGTGGTGGGGTCGATTCACATCTGACTGATTTGCAGGATTGCTGACAGAAGAAAATATCTTGTCAATATCATTCATGACAGGATTTTTCACGCCTTCTTCCCCGTCACCGAGATACACAGATTGCTCACTTTCATCGTGCCTCGGGGTTGGATTCGGTTGTAATTTATCTTTGCTGACGTCGCTTGCTGTCAGAGGCGGATTACCTGCGATCGCCTTCAAGGAATCCAAAAGAAGCAATTCTCACATGCGAGTATTTGCAGGCAGCTCCTTTGGAGCATTTCCCCGAAAACAGCATCTCCTTGCACAGCTCCGTGCTCATCCTTTTCGATTAATGAGCATCTCAATGAAAACGGCCTTTGGGCTTCTCTCAGAGTATCTTTCAAATGATGCGAACCAAAGCGAGAGTCGGAACCGAAGTGTTTCTGAACGTAGGCGTGCGAGGAGGACGTGTTTCGAGTAGGTTTACGATTTGACAGAGTACAACAGCTATCTGTACAGTAGGGCATGCGACGGGAGTCTGAAGTAGATATCGGCCTTGGACTCTTTCACTCTGGAATCGAAGTCAATGGTGGTTCTTCTCTTTCCCCTCGATGAATAGGCGTGGAGTACTCTTTCGGAGAGGGAGCTGGAATCAGTGAAGGAATACCGAAAGATGTGATAGGCGCTCAATTCCGTGAGAGCATCCTTTTGGGCGAAACGTACAAGACGAACGACGAGATCACTCGAACCATTGATGCACTGAGATCACGGTACAAGGGAAACGAGTACAACATGATTCTCAAGTACGCTCTTCGCCTCATCCGTGTTGGAATAGGAACTGCAACAACTTCTCGAATGACTTAAGCAAAGCGTTGCTGGGAACGGGGATTCCGAGCTACGTGAATCGCTGTGCATATATAGCTTCCTGGTTCAGCTGCTGCATTCCCACGAACGTAGACGAGGATGACGATATTGTCTTGACTCGCTTTCGTGGACAGGGCAACAAGCTGGGCTCCACTCCGAGTCATGATTCGCGTGACGTAACATAGTAATTCATGCTTAACGAACTAGAAAGAGTACCAGCGTGCAATGCGACTGAAAGCGCTCAACCGTTGATGTGTGTCCTCAAGAAACAGATAAGGATTCGTCCGTTTTCACCCTCTTGTCCACTATCTCTTCTGTTTTCTCTCGTTTCTGTGATTTGTCTTCGTCCTCCTTTTCTGTTTCTTTGATTAGATCGTTCAGCTCGTCTTCCAAAATGCTCTTCCGAGGTGGCAGGTCGCCACGCGCCACGAGTGTGTGTCGCTTGTCGAGATGAGGAAGGGCGATGTTCAACGCCATATCCTTCTCCAGCAGCAGATCCACGAACTCATCCATGTGAATGATGCTCCATCCCTCCGGAGTTAGCAGGCGCAGCTTCCTATAGTCGCTGTAGTAGGGCTCCAACTCGGAGTAGATTTCCTTGGCAGTCCCTGTGAGACGGAGATAGAACATGCCTAGAGCGGTAACATATCTACTTGTGACGGTGACACTCTTTTACTACTTGTAATCATCGTTGTGTATGAATTCGAGGACTGTCTCTTTGTCTGGGCCAATCTGCAGCATTTTCAATACAAGACATATGAAATTGGTCGGACGAAACACGCCGCTATATGCGCCACCAACATGATCCAGTTCAATGGCTCGGTCGATGAGGGTCAACGCTGACAGACCGTAGCACCGCTCCTTCCAGTAGTCGCAGTCGTAGATCTTCATTCGAATAATCTTTTCGATCTACATGTCAGCCGTCGCAGAAAACGGCTCGTACAAGGTACTGGGGATTCTGCCCGTGCACATTCGCAACGTCGGACGCTGTCGTGTTTGACATTTCAAACGCAGTCTCCTTCAAAAGGATTTGGATGAGAAAACGGCGTTTGAAGGAGAGGGAAACGCCCACTCTTTTCCTTGGGATTCGGTGATCAGTCTATCGCTCACGAGAACCAATGCAGAAAACGGATGGAGCCTACCGGTTTCTTGTCCTCCAGCGTATCAGTCACGTTTTCAAGTATTTCGCTTGAATTCGGCTTGAGCATCAGAATTGCAGAGCAGGCCGTGGGGTTTGATCGTCAGGGAGACTACGCGAAGGCGGTGTCCCTCTATTCGGTGTGCTCAACGCTCCTTTCTGCGGAATTGAACGTACAACGTGTTGGTGCCGTTCATATGAATAGGCGTGGGACAGTTGCTGTGGTGAGGAGATGAAGAACAAACTGGTGAAGTTGCGCGCGATTTATAATTACCGAATCGACCTGATTCACGACGGCCAGATCAGTTCCGTTTCCGCGGACTGCTGCGTATGTCCTTCTCTTCTGGTCCATTGTAGATTAAGGACCGTTCCTTCGATCCCTCGTCGTTCACTTCGGTGCGCGTATTCTCCGCTGTGATGATGTGAGTGTAGAAGTCGCAAGCGATGACGCCTGCCGACGGATACAAGTTCCAGGATCCCGTGACATACAAGATTATGCGGATCAAAGAGCTGCTGAAGAATCACGTCCTGAGCAAGACGGTGATGGTTCCTAGCGAGATATTTGCGTTTGACCGGGTGATCATCCCGATGTACAACGAGAAGATGGCGGCATTCCGCTCCATCGGGTCCATCTCGTTCAACGACCCCAGTCCGTCGATCGTGCTGCACTCCATCGAGACGATATTCAACGCACTGTACGGACTGAAGGTGAGGGATTGGTGCGCGCCTCATGTCCAGATGAAGGCCAGCGCCCTGCTGCATTTCGACAATCCATCCGAGCCTCTCGAGTACGTTCCATCGAAGAGGCATTTGGACTGCATGCTACCACTGACGCCCAGGAAGGGCGAGGAGGCGATCGAGGAGTTGGAGGTGGCGTACGGGTTATCGGAGCGTGTGACCACTAGCGACCTGAAGGCGTATCGTGCGGAACTGCAGTGCGCACTGGAGACGCTGTCGTATCTGCCCGCTTTTGAAGCCATCGCCATGGAGAGCGTAGCGAGAGGAGCATCGTCGTGATGTGTAGAGAAAGCGCACGACGGAGGAAATCGACGAGGACAACCGCACACTGGTGGCGGTGAAGGACTGCAGAGTGCTGGTGAAGAGCGTGTTCATCCCGCTGGTGCTGTCGGACCTCCATCACCTGAGCGAGGTGTACGTCGATTATCGAAAGCGGATGTTTTTGTCTGTATAGTAGAGAGTTGTTTGTTTGGGAACAGAGTGATGTGCTCGTTCGGAAACAGAGTAATGTGCTTGTTTGGAAACAGAGTAATTGCCAATGAGTGTGTTTGTTCGTGTGTATTATGTCGTTCTCGTCTTCTTGGCAGTTATATCTGTTTTCCTGAGCGTGAGGGTGACGAACTGGTCCTTGCATGAGTGAGTGCTCCTTCTCGCGTTCATTGCCTAGAAGGAGGAGCAAACTCGGGATGGAACCAAAATCAAAGACAAAGGTGAGTTCAAACCGACCCATTCTCCAAGAAGGGTTCAGCGGCGAGTACAAGCCAAGGAAGCACAAGGAAGTGAGCGAGCTGGATGCGGCTATGCACTACATCGATTTCCAGAAGGAGAATTGGTAGCGTTGGACACTGCACAGTGATTCGTAGGATCGACTTGTTTGAGGTGAGGAGGAAGGTGCTGGTGGAGCAGTATATGGAGTCCGTTTGAGAGAAGAGCGTAATCCGTAGGGATGTTCCAGATCCGCTTCCCATTGAAGGAACGGAGTAGTCATAATAGCGAATCATAATTCCTAGTCCCAAACACTCCTCTCTGCTGATCCACGACACGAAGCAGGGATACTACTTGCTGCTGATGTACAACGTGTGCTACGACCTGAACCGTGGCGGCATGGACTTTTACGTGAAGAACAAGAACGATGTCGACTTTTCCGTGATTCCCAAAGGTGGCTCCCCTCCCTTTCCTTCACCGTAGTGTTCCCAGACGCGAAGTACTTCTCCGCGCTCGACGACGAGTTTCCGACCCTTCCGCACCTCATCACCGATCCGAACAGCTACATGCTGGTTCCTCACAGCGCGCGAAACATCGCCCACTACATGGAGGTGTACACGTTCATCTACCACGTGCTGCACCAGCCGCACAAGTTCCCCCACGTGAACAAGGTGTTCTACCCGACGATGGAGAACAAGAAGATCTACCTGTGGATCCAGCACTACAAGGAGATTCTGCTCTCTCTGCTGCCCAAGGACCAGCTCTTCGACAACATCTTCAAGGAGCGCATGGTGGAGGTCGCCACCAAGGGCATTCTGTGCTTCAAGCGCGTGGTACGGGTGTGTGTGGAGTTTCATCGTAGATCATGCCCAGTCGTATGAGTTTCCTCTTCTACGGAGGCATCTTCATCTCGCCCACGGAGGTCGAGACGATCCGCGCCGCCGCCTACAAGTACTACCACCTGAACCCTGTGTACCGCGAGGGGAAGCTGCCCCGCGTGATGCTGATGACGCGCGCGAAGGTGGCGGGAAATCTGCCGGGTCGAAAGATCGCCAACCAGGACGAGTTGTCTCTCTTCCTCAAGCAGGGCAAGCAGTGGCTGTACTCGGAGGCGGCGATGGAGCTGCTGACGCCGGACCAGCAGGCGGAGACGATGCTGAACACGGATGTGCTGATCGGCGTGCTGGGCTCCGGGTTCGCGAACATGATTTACATGCTTCCCGGAAGCGTGGCGATTTCGTTTTCGCCGCCCTTCGTCGGCGGTTTCTTCTTTAGCACGATGGCGGAGTACTGCCAGATTCGCTATCTCCCCGTGTACAACTACAGTATTGTTCCTCCGAACGAGTGTACGGGGCTGCTGGGAACGTACGGCGAGATGAAGAGCGATTCGGAGTACTGTCTCTCCACGCTGTACACGGCCGATATCTACTTTAACATCGGGACGATGAGCAGCCTCATGCGCCAATCCCTGACCCACCTCCGTGTCCACAAGTATCATACGCAGTGGTCGTGTTTGTTACAAAGAGAGAATGATACTCAAGTTAGAATTGACAGTCCACATAAAGGAAATACCGCTTAGAAGTAGAGCTTCTTGAAGAGGTAAGCAACTCCAGCCTTGGTTCTCTCCTTCTCGTTCTTGTCCTGGTGGAGGTAACTACAACGTCAGAGGCACTCAACGCGCAGGCCTACGACTCCTGGAACATCTTGGCAATCTTCTTCAAGTACTCCTTCTTCTCAGCCACGGGAGCGTTGGCCTTGGGAAGAGCATCGAAAGCGAACTCCACGTTGTATCTAAAACCGTGAAAAGACTGGTGCATTCCAAACCTAGTGGGCATGAAGTGCTGAAGGTTGATCACCTTCGTGAAAACTCTCATGGAAGTTCTCTTCTCAATGGTCTTCTCGTCCATAGCTCTGGTCACCTTGCGGGGAGCCGATTCCACACCAATAACGATAGCGTGAGGGAACTTGTACTTGTCGGTGGCAGCATCGTTCACCTTCACGATGACAGCCTTCTTACCGGCGTACTTTCCAGAGGTGATGACAACAACCTTTCCAGCCTTAAGACACTTAACCATCTACAACATTAGACCCCACCCTCCATAGAAATCGAAATACCTTTTCAAGTAGTTCCTTGAGTACAGAATTGTACACAATAACCAAAAAACCATGCCTCCTCAAACCTCGTGTGAGCCCGTGGAACTCGTCCCGAATCGGGCTCACGAGAGGCTATTCACAATTCGCCCTCTCCTTCCTCCTTGGAGGAGACTTGGAGCCACTTCACACAGACAGCCACACACAGCAATGGCGACAGCGCGACATCCACTCATCACGAAGAAAGGAGGGGAAAAGAAAGGGAGGAAGGCATACGTGCACTGAAAGGAATAACGACACAACAGAATCACTAATCGGTTTGTAGACATCTGAGTCGCGAAAGAGCCCCTATCATCATGTATGATAGAGTCGTCCAAAGAGAATGGTTCTATTGCTACTGCCTTTTGCTGCTCGGAATTCTCTGTACCGTGTGTTCGGCTGACCAGGTCCTCACCAAGACGAAGCCAAGTCCGAACGTCATAACGAAGGACGATGAGCTGAATCGGAAGCCGATCGGTCCGTTGAACAAGTACGAACTCCTCAATTCCTATCCAACACTGTTTTCGACGAGCCACAAAGCGACGAACGAAAACCTGGTGCAGATCTACGACTCGAATCTGTTCCTCTGTGTTGCTCGACGTAATCCCTAGACTAAAGCAATTCCCCTACTTCGCAGCAGACAGGGATAACAGTGTGACGCTGTACCATCCGTTTCCAATCTCCGTCTCCAAGATGGGTGTGGAGGAGAGTTCGATCGTGATCCCAACGATTGAGGCTTCCTTCCGAAATGGTTTGCAAGTGTTGTAGGACGTGATTCGTAGAGCTCTTCGGAAGTTCTTTGAATCTCGGTTGTTCGTCGCTGCGAAACCAGCGAGAATACGTGATCTCGGAGAGCATGCTGAGCAGCGGCTCCTTCGGCCACATCTGGATGGCGCGCAGTGTGCACAACCAGGATCTCTTCATTCTGAAGCGTATTCGTATTGTAATGTTGCCGTAAATCAGTGTGAGGCGTAGGAAAAGGGGTTGGAAGCCTTGTTTTCGGCCCGACGCGAGATCTTCTTTGGCACCTTGTTGCGAGGAACAGAGGGAATCGCACAGTACACTTCTATGTGTTTTCCGTGAATGGTGTAGATACGAAGAGTGTTTCATCCAAGATGTCGGATTGCTCATGAACAAGAGCACATTCCTCCCGGACCGCATCATTTCGATCCCTTGGCTTGCTTTCAAGTACGAGGGTGTGTCGCTTTCCCAGATGATCTACTCGCCCAACGCATGCAAGAAGGCATGCGAAACCAACGACATGCAGTCTCCGCGTGCGTCGTCCTCCGACTCCTGTATCATGAACCCCTCCGAAACCACTCCCGACGACCCGCGATCCGACAGCAACGACACCAGCGTTCTGGTTCACCCTTCTGTCGTTGTCCACGTCACCACTCACCCGTAGGTGTTCTGGAAGGAGTTGCGCAACGACTCGCGGTTGTTCAAGGTGGTGGCGTACAAGGTGCTGCGCGCCGTGGAACGCATTCACAAACGCGGCATCGTGCACCGTGACATCAAGCCCGAGAACGTGTTGTTGTCGCACATTCGCGTGCACAGCAACCGCATCGACTACGCGGCGTTGCGTGTGAACATCGTGATTCGATGAAGCCGAAGTGAGAAATAGATCGATTTCGGGTCGGCGATTTTCCCCCCGATTTCTGCACTATACCCGTTCCCGCCATCGATGGAGCAGTGCACGAAGCTGTACGCGCCGCCGGAGGCGGAGAGCAACCAGTTCGAGCAGGTGTGCGAGCGACGAGGCGGTGAAGTGTAGAGTTACGATGTGTGGAGTCTGGGCGTGTTGTTGTTGGAGATGATTCTGGGGCACAAACAGTTCTTCGAGTGCGACGCCAGAGTGTACGCGCGGTTCCATTTTCAGTTCGTAAGGGAGGTGAGAGAGGATGACGGAGAGGGCGAGTACGCGGAGAAGAAGTGCTATGCCAACACGCTGCGGTCGTACTGTGTGAGCACGATTGAGGGCGAGTCGACGGCGATGGAGGACTGTGTGGAGAGTGTGATGATGGTGTGTGAGTGGAGACGGCGTGAGGCGTAGAAGACGATTCGCAAGCGAGACATGTACAACGATTTCAAGGGGGAGAATGACAAGCTGAAGCTGGACCTGATTCGCAACATGTTGGTGTTGGACCCGAAGAAGCGAATCACAGTCGAACGCGCTTTGCATCATGTAGAAGAGAGAGGTGGTGGTGACGACTAGCCGTATTTCGATGATATTCAACAAATAGTGAAATGGAATTGTTTATTCGTACACTATTCTTCCTCCTTGATCTCGATCTCGTCTACACCTCATCTCTTCCCTCGAAACACACTTGAATCAAACAGGAAGTTGCGATCGGGGTCTCTTCGGATTAGAAACTGCGAGAGCCAGATGTGCACGCGGTTCACCCACTCGCTCACGCCCTCGTCCTCCTCGTTATCACTGCTCAACACACTCTTCGTGTACTTCGGAAAACCCGTGTATGGACACGTGAAGACAATGTGTTGAATCAGAGAGATCCAAATCACACACAAGGATAATCGCATCATCAGCATCACCTGATCGTTCTGCAACAACTCGCCTTCTCCGCGCGCTGTCAGCGTGAAGGAAACCGACCCGCGATACACCACATACAACACGATGATCTACTCGTCATCATCATCATCACAGATTCCGACGTGGTTGTGGGAGAGGAGTTTCACGTGCGGCTCCACCCACCGCAGCACCGTCGCCATCACGCCCGTGAGCGAAGCGTAGTGGCTGACGCCCAACACGACGAGCGTGAGGAGCAGCCAACGCGGGTCGACGGAAAAGGGCTGGATGTTGTAGGATATCATGCCCAGCACCAAGAAGGAGCAGACTTCACAAAAGTACCCTGAAAACCGTACCATCTTGTGGACAAACGATCGCGTTCGGTAAAGGAGCTGACTCGTGGGAAAGCAAAGGATATGTCTCAGAATTCAAATTGTACTGCGTGTAGCACGACATGATGAAGCCGCAGATGCGCATCGAGATGGAACTCGACACGTGCATTCCCTCGCCGATCATGTAGGTAATGATCGGCACGCAGAAAAACACGATCACTTCGAGGGTGCTGATGCCCGGCTTCCTCGCATCGATCCACTTGAAGAGGAAGGACGAAACAACGCTGGTCGCGATGCCAATCGCGAAGGAATACACGAAGAACCAGAAGAAGTACGACAAGCCCTCCACCAGCAACATGCCATTCATCACATTCACCTGCAACTCCACCACCGTCCGAAAGACAAGAATTGCCACAACCTCTGACAGCACCGTCTCTCCTTCTAAAATGGCCACAATGTGACTACTGCAGCCACAGCTTCGCAAGAAGGGAATCATAAACGCGGAATCGGATGCGGACATGGCCGCCGCAAAGGCGAGCAAATTCCACCATCCTAAAGGACGCAGACCGATGGCAATGCTCAGATTGGAGAGAAGGAAGGAGAATAGAAAAATGAACAGGATTGCACTGCACACCGACAATGTGGTAATCACCTTTGCATTTCGCAAGAAAACGGGCGCATCGAGAGAGAACCTATCCGTGACTCTTCAAACCAACACCAACCCGTATTGGAACATTTGAAGCGGAAAGAAACAGTACGAGAGAAGAGCCGTGTACTGCCCATGATCCTCCTCGACGGGCGTATTATACTTCGACGACAGCTTGTAGACCAGCAACTTCTGCAGGTAGTATCCGACGACCATATACAAGCCGACCGACGGAAACCACGAACAGCGGTGGGAAACGACAATGCTACGCTTCATTTGACATTGTGACAACCGACGATAGAATCAGACAGATGACGAGTGCGACGATGGCATAGGCAAGCAACAAGGAGTCCTTTTCGTCTTCCTGGAAGTGCTCTGTCACGTTCTGCACAATGTGACGTATAACGGTGTTATCCGTCACGAGTGTCGAATTCATCAAACAAAGAGTGGCTTCGTTTCTCTGTTCCTCTGAGTGAAATGACATTGAATAATTGAATTGGACCGTTCCTAGCTTCATCCAACCGTAATTCGTTTCATCACCCCATTGAGAAGAGGACATAACAATTTGACACAACGACAACAAACAGCACCACAAAACTAGGCAACATGATATCTTCACTCCTTCCTTCTCTTCTTCCCCTCCTCCTCGTCCTCCAACTGCCCCAGCGTCCTCGTCACCGTGCTCACGCCGTCCACGAACTTCGTTCGGAAGATCACGTTCGCGTTCGTGAACATGCCCTCCTTCAGACTCACCACGATGAACTGACTCTGACCGAAGTGCTTCCGCAACATCCTCCCGATGTTCTGCGTGTGACTCAGGTCCAGCGCCGCGTCCACCTCGTCCAGAATGTACATCGGCGCCGGCTTGAACAGCAACAGCGACAACACCAGCGACAACGCCAACAGACTGCGCTGACCACCACTCAGCTCCGACAGCGACTCCTTCTCCTTCCCCCCGAACGCCACGCGCACCTCCAAGCCCTCCAACACGTTCCCGTTCACTGGCTCCAACCGCGCCGACGCGTCCGGCAACAGCGTCGAAAAGATCGAACCGAAGTCGCGATTCACCTTCGCGTACGTCGTCGCCAGCGTCTCCTTCTTCTTCACGTCCAACTCCTCGATCACCTTCTCGATCTGGCTCTTGTCGTTCTCGATGATCTGACGCTTCTTCAACAGCTCCTGGTACTCGCCCTCCGCCTTCTCCATCATCCCCAACACCTTCTTGTTCAGACGACGACCCAACTGCTCCTGCTCCTCCTCCAAACGCTCGATGCGATCGCGCAGCTCCTCCACGCGCAACTCACGAAAGTCGTAGTCGCTGCCCTCCTTCCCGAACTCGCTCTCCTCGCTCTCCAGCCACTTGTACTGCGACAACAGACTGCTCACGCGACTCTCCGCCTCCGCGCGCGCCTTCTGCAACTTCGCCTTCCGCCCAACCACCTGCTTCAGCCTCGTCTCGCCACTCGCGTACTCGCTCTCGCATCGCTCCAACTCCTTCTCCAACCCACGCAACTCCTCGCTGCGACGACGCAACGCCTCCTTCTTCTCCAACGCCTCACGCTTCACGCGCTCGTACTCCTCCTTCAGTGCGTGCACACGCTTCTCCAACGCCTCCAACACCTCGCTGTGCGCACACACGCTCCTCTCCTGCTCCTTCTTCCGCGAACGCAACTCCTCGCTCTCCTTCCGCAACTCCTCCGCCTCCAAACGAAGCTCCTCGTACTCGTTCCCACGCTCCTCGCACACACGCTCCTTCTCCTTCACGCTCACGCGACACCGCTCCACCTCCTTCTCCAACGACGCGCCGTCTCTCGACTCCTTCATCTCGCTCTCGCGCGCCTCCAACTCGCGCAGACGCGACAGCCCCTTCTTCTCCTCCTCGCGCGCCTCCTCCAACAACCGCGAGTACTCGCCCACCTCGCGACGCTTCGCCTCCACCTCCTCGCGCAAACGCTTCTCCGCCTCCACGCCCTCCGCGCTCTCCAACACCTCCAGGTTGTGCAACTCCAACTCCAACTCGCCCTTCACGCGACGGTACTTCTCGTTCTTCGATCGCAACTCGCCCCACGCGCGTCTCGCCTCCTCCAACTCGCGCTCCTTCTCCACCACACGCTCGCGCGCCTTGTTCGCCTTCGACAACAGCGACAACACACAGCCCCCGCGGGATCGCGAACCGCCCTCCACGATGCCCGACGGCTCGAACACGTCCCCATCCAACGTCACGCTTCGCGCGCGAATCGACGGGTTGAACGTCACCTTCCGCGCCACCTCCAGCGACTCGCACACCAGCGTCGACCCGAACACGTACTCGATCGCCTCCTGCACGCTCTCGTCGTACCCCACCAGCGTCAGCGCCAACTGCACGCTCCCGCGGGGCGCCACACGCTGCGCCTGCATCACCTTCGCCGGGGGCAGCGTTCGGTGCTTTATGCGGTTCAGCGGGATGATCGTCACGCGACGCTGCAAACCGCCCTTCTTCAACAACAACTCGCCTGTCTTCTCGCTGTCCACCACCACCTGGTACAGCTTCCCGCCCGCCGTCACCTCCACCGCCTGGCTGTAACGCTCGTCGCGCACCTCGATCAGCGACGCCACCACGCCCTTCACGCGCGATCGGTCGAACCCTGGCTCGGGGTCGCGGTACTGGAACTGCAGGTTGCTGCCCAGCTGGCTCTCCGCCTCCTCCGCCGCGCGCCGCAGCGACAAACAGCTCTTCTCCAACTCGCTCACAACGCGCTCCACGCGCTCGTACTCGCTCGCATCGAAGTCCACGCCACTCAGCTCTCCGCGCAAACGCTGAACGCGCTCCTCACACGCGCGACGCTCCGACGCGCCCTTCAACGCCTCGCCCGCGTAGCGCGACAACATCTCCTCGCTCCCGCGCAACTCCTCCACACCGCCCTCGTAACGCTGCTGCAACTGCTTGATCCGACTCGCCAACTCCACCTGCGCGCGACGCTCCTACCCATCACGACAACCCATCACGCCCACAGCACTCACCAACTCGCCATACGACGAACCACCCTCCTTGCCCTCCACGCGCTTCTCCAACGCCTCCAAACGCACCTTCTCCTCCTTCATGTCCTTCTCGCAGTGATCCACCTCCACACGCTTCCGCTACGCCTCACATCTTGTCTTCACACCTACGCGCACGCGCTCCTCCACCTCCTCCACGCTCTTCTCGCTCGCGTGAAGACGCTCCTCCGTCCGACGCAACTCCTGCTTCTCGCGGTCCACCGACTGGATCTCGTTCACGTACGTGCTGTTCTCCTTCACCAGCTCCTTCGACGTACTCACCTCGCGCTTCTACGCCTCACTCTTTCAAGGAGTACCCACGTGCAACTCCTCCGCCTCGTCGCCACTGCCCTCGCCGCGCGCCTCCTCCATCTCCTTCATCCGCCGCGTCACCTCCTCGCGCTCCTTCTACCCCTCACACCCACACACACCCACTACAACCACACGATCCATCACGTCCTTCACCTTCAGCTCCTCCGCGATCAGACGGTTCTCCTCGTCGCCCTCGCGCAGCGTCTCGCGCGCCTTGTAGTACGCGTATGCCGTCTCCTGTCGGTGCAAACGCTCGATCTCCGTCGAGTTCGACGCCCACTGCAGGTACGCGCTGCGCTGACTCCGCAACTTCTCCAGCGTCGGCGTGATGTCTACTCCTCACGCCACTCACACAAACGCACCCTCGCGCAGAATCTTGTTGATCTCGCTCACCTTGCTCTCCTTCTTCTCCATCGTCTTCTGCGCCTGCACCTTCTTCATCTCGTACAAACGCGTCCCACACGCCTCCTCCACCAAACCCAATATCTCGCTCGCCTTCATGTTCAGCACCTTCGTTATGTGGCCCTGATTATGAAATGGAGCATTCAAAACAAGCCTGCATGATCAGAAAGTGCGGGTTGTTCACGTTCAGCTGCACGCTGTGGAACAGGTTCTGCACCTGGTTCACTTGCGCGCTGTGGCCCTGGATCAGGTACTTGTTGCGACCACCAAGAACCACCTGACGCGTCACCGTGATCCGGTCGTATTGCTCGTACCCGATCGGACTCGCCTCCGTCTTCTCGTTGTTGAACACCAGAGTCACTGTCGCCTTCGTTATGCCCGCCTGACCCTGCTTGTACACCAATTCCTGCAGATTCTTCACGCGCACCTACGCTCCGTGTGAGTCTCCTTCGCCAATTCCCGACGCCACCTACCTGACTCAAGTTCGTTATGCCCAGCACGAAACAAATCGCGTCCAATATGTTCGACTTCCCGCTCCCGTTCAGACCCGTGATCGCGTTGAATTTCGGATCAAAACCCGAAATCACCGTTCGAGTCGCGTAACTCTTGAACCCGTCCAGGATGATTTCCTCCAAGTACATTCGCACGCACGCGTTCCTTGGACGACACTTCGCGATTCTATTTGAATTCGCCCCTCCATTCCTGCCATTCCACTTTTCCGATTCACTCCCTCGTCTCCTCCATTCTCTTCTGCGCGAGTTGCAATGGACAGTGGAGGCGTTGGAGGGGATGTGGGGAGATTGTGGGGGCGATGAGGAGGATCGGGCTGAAACGAATTGTGTGGAGAGGAGAGGGAAGGAGAAGGAGAGAGGGAGGGAGAGAGGAGAGAAAGAGGGAGGGGGAGAGAGGAAGAGACCCCCAACAAATAAGGAGGAACAAGGGGTGAATTGGTTGAAGGCTCGAATTGGGAACACGCCATAGATAGTCTTACCACCTAGTCAAGATGTCTGAGGAAGTAGGCGGCGTGATGATGTGGCGAATGGGCGTGGAGGGAGAGAATAACGGTGGAGTAGAACAACAACGTTGAGATGGACGCTGAGCAGAAGAAGAAGAGAACGTTCAAGAAGTTCACGTACCGTGGAGTGGATTTGGACAAACTGTTGGATATGTCTCCGAAGGACTTGATGGAGTTGGTCGATGTAGGGAGGGGGAAAGGCGTGTGAGAGTAGGCTCGCGCGCGTCGCCGATTCCGCCGCGGTCTGAAGAGAAAGCCCCAGGCGCTGATCAAGAGACTGCGCAAGGCTGTGGGTGTTGTAGTTGACGTTGTTAAGTGATAGAAGGCTGAGACTCCCGAGAACGAGCGTCCGAACCCTGTGAAGACTCACCTCCGCAACATGATCGTGGTTCCCGAGATGATCGGTTCGGTGGTGGGTGTGTACAACGGCCGCAACTTCAACAACGTTGAAATCAAGGCTGAGATGATCGGCCACTACCTGGGCGAGTTCTCTTTGACGTACCAGCCTGTGAAGCACAACCGCCCTGGTATTGGTGCTACTCACTCCTCTAAATTCATTCCTCTGAAGTAAGGTGTCTGACTGTTGGTAATTGGTGGGGGTTTGTTTGTTGAGAACGTGTGTGAAGTGGCTTGTGGAAGAAAGACAGATTACAGCAAATTGGGATGATTTGCCAGAACACCAATATCTACGAATGATAGGGTGCAGGTGACACTACCTCCCCTGATAGTTACGTCTTTCTTGTACCAGAATGCAGCCGGAACGTACACATCAGTGAGATTAGGCATATCTAGGGATCACTTCTTGCTCACGAGGATGACTCTCAAGTGTAATATGCTTTGGTTGTTCAAACGAAAAGCTAAGACCGGTAGTTGTGAGGACACGGAGCTTGGGCAAGTCTATTTCATCAGCTTCGTAAGCGTATGATACTCCGCATTGATAGAGTAGTCGAGTCATCATATCTGAATTGAAAGGTGTCGATGCCCAGGAGAATGGTGAACAACTCAGGCAAATCTAGTCCATTGGTTGAGACAAGTAAGAGTACTCTCAAGTGCAACACGGGAACAGTACTGGAAGGATTGTTTACCGAACATGAGTGACTTGAGTGATGGCATGTCTATTCGTTATTCCTTATGGATTGTCACACTCCTCAACTCAAGTGAAGCGTAACAGAAATTGAAGGCGTCCTCTTCCATACGGCCCACCTTTATCGACGACAGCATTGGGGTGTCTTCAATCTCGCACCCTGAATAATCCGAGAACGAATAAGGATCAATTCTCAATTCCGTTAAGGAAGGACAGTTCCTCACAGAGAAACGACGATTAGGATCATAGCCGGACCTTTCCTTTGTGAAACTATTCTCTCCAATGATTATAGTCTCCAAACGACTCAATCCGGTGATGTTTACTGTACTCACGTACATGAAGCAGTTGCTATTGACTGTTAAGTGCTTTAGCCTTCCAAAGCGACTCAAGTCCAGGATAGAGAAGTCTTGTTCATTACTGGAATTGGCATTCACCACTATTCTCGTAACAGTGGGCCGAATCCCGTCCCAGTCCGATTTGCTAGTGACATATACAGTATTTGTTACAGTAGCAAGGAGAGAAATGAGGGTCGTGAGAAGGAGCAGTCCAATACAGGCAATGGCTGCAAGGAGAAGTGCTCTCCTTCTCTTCATGATCGGTATTCGGTTTGGAAGAGAGGCTTTGTGTTGTGCGGATTGAGATGAATAAGGGGATATGTTGTGTGGGCTGGCCTAGTTGTGTTTGTGCTTCGTCTGTGAAGGGCTTGCGTTGCTTTTGTTTGCTGGGGTTAAGGGGTTGTGAATGGGAGGGATGTTGTGGTGGTTTCGTTTGAGATTCGTATGTGGAATGGGGCTTGTGGTTTCTCTTTGCAGTGCTGATTACACTCTGAGTACAATAGAGTCATTAGTTAGGTGATCATGAAACAATGCAATGCAAACTACTCTTGACATAGCATATGAATTGTATGCGTTTTAGGGGGTAGGGTACAGTTGAATTTCAGAGAGGATTGCATTCTTCATTCACTGTGTCTAGTTTATGTGCTTCGCAAGAGCTCTGATGTCTATTCGTGAGAGAGGAATGAAGTGAGTACTTCCTCTGATTGTGACGTCGTCTTTGAACTTGAATGCATAACTCGTGAGATATACATCGGTGAGACTGGGCATGTCTAAACATCAATTCATAGTGGATGAGAATCACTCTCGAGAGTGATGTGACGAGGATTACGGAATGTGAAACTATTACTACCGCTAGTTCTGAGTGTTGTGAGGTCGGGCAAGTCTAGTCAATCAATTCTCATTCATGTCATCACCTCGCATGATTAATGTGGTTGAATTATCATTCTGGTTAAAACTGAATACATCATTACCCATTTGAATGGAAGTCAATTCAGGCAAGTCTAGTCAATCACTCACATCACA
>ERZ780157.2552-NODE-2552-length-16792-cov-5.365478_pt1 | contig 16792 bp, 11 predicted proteins | sample MGYA00511169_ERZ780157 | MGnify/ENA primary metagenome ERZ780157 (study PRJEB29588, sample SAMEA1965149) | human gut metagenome | biome: human gut; feature: human-associated habitat; material: faeces | place: Denmark | collected 2008/2010 ... | reverse complement strand
CCGTCCTCAAAAAGCTCGTCGGCATCGGCAAATGCGGGCTCGGCATCGGTGTAGTCCTCACCCTCTCCGTCGGTCGCCCCGACGTCCTCAAGAGCAAACTCACTGTCGGATTCATCGTCGATCAGATCAACCACGATCTCCTCGACCTCCTCCGATTCGTCATCATAGCCCCAAGCATCGGTCTCCTCCTCGCTCTCCACAGGCGCCTCCTCGGCATCCTCGCCGTCGGGGTCAGCGTCGAACTCGGCAAAATTGGAATCCTCTGCCGCTTCATCATCGGGCAAGGAATAACGCGTTTCTGCTGCAGGCTCGATAAAGCCATACTCGTCGTCAAAATAGGAATAGCCTTCGTCATCGGCATCTGCCGCATCATCGGCTTCGTCGGACGCCTCCTCGTAGGCCTCCTCGATTGCATCCTCCTCGGAGAGTTCATCCTCCCCTTCTCCCTCGGCATCAACCTCTCCGTCGCCAAAATAACTCATGGCAAGCAGAGTCTCGTCATCGTCGGTGGGAGTGGTGTCGGTCGGCTCGTCGGCAGGAATCTCCTCGGGGAATTCCTCTGCAGCGGTCGCCGCAACGGGGGTTGCGGGCTCCTCCTCACGCACGGTGCGTACCCGTCTCTTGCGACGGTAGAACACCTCGGAGGTGAGAAGCAGGTAGATCAGAACAATTTGAAGCAGGATCGCCAGACCGCCAAGAATTGCCACCAGCATCGGTGCGTTTTCGGGCAGGAAGCGAATGGTGAGCAGGAGCGTGGGCAGCGCAACGGCATACGAGCGAGCCTCACGTGCATGCTTGCTGCGGCGCGCGATCAGCAGAATGATACCAATGAGTTGGCAAAGCAGGATCAATCCGAGTGCCGCGATCACGCCAACGAGATTGACGGTGGGATCACCCAAAATGACGAAGTCGCTCACATAGGGCGTGCGGAACACCAAATCGTTTCCGTCACGCTTGGTCTCAAGCACCTCAACAACACCTGTTTTTGCGTTGTAGCACGCCACCTGCAGACCACTGACTCCACGGAGCTCCTCGGGCAGCGTGAGACGAATTTCATACTGTCCCTCGAAATTGGTAAAGACTGCGCTGTTGAGCGCGAGCTTTGCCGTGTAGGCTGCCATCACGTCGAGCGAGCGAAGCGATGCAACCGCGTCGGCAAGGAGCATCGGGTTGCCGCTTGCAACCGAAATGCTGCCGCTCTTGATCGCCGCATCCACAAGGGCGGTGAGATTGTCAATATCGGGCAGACGGAGCTGCGAGAGCAGCGTTCCCTGCGGGAGACCCGCAAGGCTGGTCAGTCTCATGTCGCCGCTTTGCAGATAGGTGATGCGAACCGCCTTCATTGCGGTGGATTTCGTGGTGTAAACTGCGGTGATTTCATCGGGCGTTTTTGCTGCCATGATGGACGCAACTCCCTCGGAACAGAGCGAACGAAGGAGATTTTCGCGCTCCTGATCGAACGCCTCGGTTGCAAGCAGTCCGTCGCGCAGCGCGATCAGCTCGGCAATGCGGTTGTCCTGCGTTTGTGCAAACGCGATCTCGCTCAAAACACGATTGTAGATGCCCTCGAGGTCATTATAGAAGGTTGCGGAGGGCTTCTCCAGCGCCTTTGCCTGCTCAATGGCGTCGCGAATCAGGGCATCCACCATTTCACCGTCGCCGTAGGTATCCTTCAGCTTTTCCAGCGCGCTGATCTTTTCGTTGAGATAGTTGCCAACGTAGGTCTTTTTCTCAAAGATGTTGACCGCGCCGTGCGGATGCTCACCGTCTGCCGCCTGCACGCGGACGTAGACGTAGTAAATGGTTCCGGGGTTGAGGTTATCGAACACGTAGGCACCGTCGGCAGAGACCGTCATATCGTCCTGCGAGTACCAAACCAGACCAACGCCGTCGGACTTGACCGAAAGCGCAAATTCATACTTGTAAACCGAGGGGAACAGCTTGATCGAAATGGTGCGATCGAGCTCGGTGATCACCTCGATTTGATTGTTGAGCACAGGAAGCGCGGGGCGTGCCGCGAGCGTGACCGCTTGCGGATCGCTGTCGGCGGTGTTCACCTTGTCTCCGAACATCATGATCTCGATTTCGCGTCCGAAGAAGCTCTCGGGAATCGCAATCACGGTCACCTTTTCATCATTGACGGTAAAGGCACCGCCCTGCACCGTGATCATGAGCGTTTCACTTCCGCAGCGGATGCGGTAAGAGCCATCGGCGATCGCGCTATCGGGCTTGAATATCTCGTTTACGTAGTCAACCGTGAATGCAGGTGTGGTAATCATGCGCAGAACGGTGGCGTCGAGCTCGCTTGCTGCGGCGGGGATCACATAATCGTAGGTAAAGATCTTGGTGTGTGCAACCGCGTTGCCCTCCCATGCCGTCACCTTGAAGCCCGTGTTTGCCTCAATGCGAATGCGAACGGTGGTGCCGTAGTCAAAGGTCATGGGCGTGCCGCTGTATTCCACGTCGTTGAGGAATATCTTGGCGTTGACCGCATTGACCGAAACCTCATAGGAAAGGACCTGCCACTTGGCGTAGACCACGGTATCGGAGGGGATGTTCCAAACGCTGCCGGTGAAATTTCCCTCGGCATCGAACAGATAATCGGTTCCATCCTTCGTCAGCGTGAATCCACAGAACTCATGCCCCTCTCTCTCGGGGAGCGCTGCCTTGAGCGCGTCGGCGTTCACAACGGAATCAAAGGTTGCGGTGAGCTGATTGAGCCCTGCAACGGTAGCACCGTTGCCGTCGAAGCTTACGGTGTAGTCATTTGCCTGCCACTGTGCCACCATCGTGATATCGGCAGCATAGGTGAATGCGGGGAGCGTGCCGCTCTCGGGCGTGTCGCCTCCGTTGATCAGCCAACCGAGGAAGGTGTAACCCGAACGAACAGGATCAGGGACCGTGAGGCCCTTATCGTAAACGTATTTTTCAGAGTAGACCGAAACGTCATCGTCGCCGCCAACGTTTCTGTCGAGCGTAACCTGATATTCGTCCGCCTTCCAGGTTGCGGTGAGCGTGAGCTTGGAGTCCTTGTCACCCGCCCAGCTTTCATCCTCGGCGTCAAGCGTCAGCTCGGTGCCGCCGTTCACGCTTGCGTTGGAGCCGTTCTTGACAACCGTTACCGTCCACCCCGTAAACACATAGCCCGTGCGGATCGGATCGGGAATTTCGGTGTCGGCGTTAAAGACGTGCACGGTGGGCTTGACAACGCCCTCTGCAAAGGTGATCTCGCCATCGTAGCCCGAAACGAATTCGAGCGCGTACTCATTCGGAAGGAACAAGCGGTAAACCGTGTTGATCTGCTCACCGGGAAGGCTGAGCGTCACCTTTACATCGGGAGAATAGTAATCCGGCGTTCCGGGATAGTGATAACCGGGATAGGTCTTGTCCGCACCCATGTTGCCGTTGACAAGCGATCCCATCGGTGCCATCCACATGGCAACCTGATCGCGCTCCTTGGAAAGCAGATCACCCTGATGGTTGCCGGCAACGATCGCGCTGTAAACGTAATCGAAGCGATAAACCTCATATTCAATCGGCTTCCACTTGGGCTTGAGGAAGATGGTTCTTCCGTCGGCGGGAACGGTGGTGGAAATCTCCGCGTAGCCGTTCTTATCGGGCTGGAGATTGACCGCGGTGCTCTCGTCGGCATCCTCGCTCGGAAGCAGGAGCCAATATTCAAAGGTGTAGCCGTCGAGCTCGGGAACCGAAATCTGCGTTGCGGTTCCGAAGGTGTAGGAATCGGGGAACAGACCGTCTGCAGGCATTTTGTAAGAAAAGCCCTCGTCGGTGCAATACTCGATGTCGAAGGTTTTAGCGCTGCAGGTGATCAGAAGCTCATCGTCGGAGGTGAGCGTGGTGGTGTGCGCGTTGTTGGTGAGCACGTATTTTCTGCTGTCGATCTTACTCACCATGCTGTCAACCTTGTAGCCTGCGCTCTTGGGCTCGACGAGAATGGTGATCTCGGCGTTGTTCTTGGGAACGTAGCGCGTTTCCCCGTCTGCCATCGTTTCGGTCTTGCCGTTGTAGGTAAGCTTTACGGTGCAGAGCGTGGAATCATAATCGACGGAAAGTGCATAGGAGTCGGTTGTATCCGCCTGTGCCATCGTGAGCATGCCGAGCGATGCACCAAGGATCAGAAGGAACGCCAGACCCGTGACGATCCGTTTATAGAATTGTTTGATCATGTCGTTTCCTCCTCTCAATAAATCACGATGATCTTACCGCCAGCCGCGTCGATGGCGGAAATTGCGGACGGAGTGAATTTGTTTGCCTCCACGGTGAATGCTTTGCCAAGCTCACCGCTGGTGTAAATTTTGAGCTTGGTTGCTGCGGGAAGCACCAGCTCGAGTGCCTTGAGCGACGCCAGATTGATCACGGCACCGTCGGGGAAATGCTCCTCAAGCGATGCAACGTCAACAACTGCCAGATCGGGATTGAGGATCACGCGAGGAGCGGGCTCGGGCTCGCTGATTTCCTCCACAACCTCAACCGACGCAGGGCGGTATTCCTCCTCTACCACGTCCTCGTAAATCTCGTCACCGTCTGCTTCTTCGGTGTATTCGGCATCCTCGGCATCCTCGGCATCCTCGGCATCCTCGGCGGTCTCGTCTGCCTCGGTATATTCTTCGGCGTATTCCTCGGTGTATTCCTCGGGCTCCTCCTCGGAGTCTCCAAAGAAGATTTCCTCGGGCGTTTCGGGCTCCTCAAGGCTCTCCGCCGACTCGTCGAATACCGCGCCGTCCGTTTCAGCGACGAGATCGCCCCAAACGTCGGTCGCCTCGGGAGTCTCCTCGGAGTCCTCGCAGGTGTCATAACCTTCAGCGCCGTCGATCTCGGAACCGTTTTCCGGCTCAATCGGGTCCACAGCATCCGCCTCGACGGCATCCGCAACAGAAGGTGCAACAGGCTCCTCGAACGAAACCTCGGTATCTTCTGCAATCTCGGTGTCCTCGGGAGCGGGCAGTGCCTCTGCCTCGATCGGCTCGGTGGTGGTGACCACACGCTCGTAGATCGGGTCGGCGTTTGCATAGTAGCGCTCGGTGTAACGCATCTCGGTCACCTTCACGGTCTCGCGCGTGACGGTTGCCGCAGGTGCGGCGGGTGCCTCGGGAGCAGGTGCGGGCGTCTCCTCGGTGATCGGCTCGGGCTCGGTCTCATCCACGGGCGCCTCCTCGGGCTCGGGAATCGGGTCGGGCTCCTTTTCCACCATCGCGTCGTTATCAAACTCCCATGAGAAGTTTGCGTTTGCGGGAATCACGCTGTCGTCCTCGGTGGGAAGCTCGGGCGTGTGGTCGGGGGCAAGCTCAAAGCTGGTTGCGGGTTTCTCCTCGCGGATATATTCCTTAATCAGGTTGCGCTCAACCAGATTTTCGGTGGTGTCGAAGGGATACTGTTGCTCGTAGTCAACAGGCTCGATGTCGATGGGCGTGAGTCCGTGCTCCTCGCACACACGCTGAACCAGCTCGAGCGCCCACTTGAACTTGCGGGGCGTGCGGAGCTTGTAGCGGAAAGGCGTGTCGGCGTATTTCTTCTTGCTGCTCACGTCACAGCCGCGGTAAACCGTTCCCTCCAGGCTTGCGGGATCGAGCGCCAAATAAATCTCGAGAATTCGCGTTTTCACGTTGATCTTTGCGATCGGCATGCGGCCGTTGTGGAAGCTATCTGCCGTCCAGCTGATGCGATTTTTGGTTCCCTTGTAGGAAAGCAGAGCGTTTTTGAGACCGCTATAATACTTTTTAATTTCGGGGCGTGCTTGAATCAGCTTCGCCTCGAAGCTCTTGCGGTAGTGTGCCACGATGTAGCATCCCGTTTTTTCGTCGAAGCCAATGATGCGCTCGTTGCCCGTGAAGTGATCACCCTCGGTATCGTTTTCCTCGGTGTCACGGTCCTCATCGTCCTCGTCGGACTTATCGGTGCTCCCCGCGAGCTCATCCTCGTCGTCCTCGTCCTCATCCTCATCGTCGTCGGGAATCGAAGCGCCAACCAAAACGGTTGCGGATCGGCTCGAGGCGGGATCAGCAGACGCAGTGCGGCTTTCCTCGCTCGACTCCGTTGCGTGCAGCTCACGCTCGTTTTGCTTCTGAAGCGCATCGAGAATATCGGTAAGCTTTTCCATCACGGCATCGGTGGATGCTGTGGACGAAGCGGGGGCAGCGGGCGCAGGGGTTTCGGTGTAGACCTCCTTATAGGTTTCGGTAACAACCTTCTCCACCACCTTGTAGGGGCGCGAGCCATCGGCAAAGGCAGGCTCTCCGTCGGCAGGTGCAACGGTGGTTTCCACCATGCCAACAGGCGCAGCTTCGGTTTCCTCGGCAACGGTGATCGGAGCGCTCTCCTCCTCGGATGCGATCACCTCGTCGGTGTCGGGCTCCTCGGCAAAGATATCCTCGGTGTGGTCTGTCTCGTCCTCGACAGGCTCGGTATATTCCTCCTGGCTCTGCTCCTCGTCAAACGCATCGAAGGCATCGTCGGCGTAGCTGTCCTCAACGGACTCGGCTACGGTGTCCTCCGCGGGAAGCTCCTCGGGCGTATCGTCTGCCACGGTTTCCGTGCGACGCTCCCGTGCCTCCGCATAGCGGCTCGCGCTTGCAAAGTCATAGCCCTTAGCACGAAAGATGGCGAGCAGAAGCAAAAAGAGCAGGGCAAAGGCTGCTGTGAGGATAGCAAGAACCGACAGCGCCAGATAGGTGGACTGCGGCACCGCGCCGAGCAGGAGCATCAGCGAGAGCGCGTGAAAGGAAGCACCGCTCCCCTCGCCCTCCTCATCTTCGTGTGCATAGCGCTTGCTGCGTGCACGCATCATTTTGCTAATCAGGATGGCGATCCCCGCAATCTCCGCGCCGAGAATCAGCGCGAGCAGTGCAATTGCAATCGACAATCCCGTGTTTGAGAGCGCGACTCCCAAGCCTGCTGATAAAAACAACGAAAAATGCAATTTCTTCGTCCTCCGTTTCGTAAATTACCGCATTCGGCAGGTCCAAACCGAGCTTTTCGGAAAAAATTTGGTACTGTTAGTAATATTGTACCACATTCGGAACATAGAATCAATAAGATTGGAAAAAATAATTTGATTTTTTTGCGACTTTTTTCCAAAATATACCGCAAAATGCAAGGAAATCCAAGCGTTTTCGAGGTTCTGAGACAAATTCAAAAAGCAGAGGCATCCGCGACGCCCACAGACGTCTCGATCCTCTGCTTTTTGAGTTTAACGAGATCTTTCCCTTACATCCAATGCATCGTGCGCTCCACCGCGCGATGCCAGCCCTCAAGCAGGCGTGCACGCTCCTCCTCGGACATGGAGGGCGTGAAATGACGGTCGACCTGCCATTGCCGACGCAGCTCCTCTGTGTCGGTGTAAAAGCCAACGCCGAGCCCCGCCAGAGTTGCCGCGCCCCACGCGGTAGTTTCCACGCAGGCAGGACGCATGAGAGGCAATCCGAGAATGTCAGATTGGAAGGAGAGCAGAAAATTGTTTGCCGAGGCTCCCCCGTCGACACGCAGCGATGAGAGTGCGACCCCCGTTTCGTCACGCATGGCTTGGAGAACGTCGGCGGTTTGATACGCCATGCTCTCAAGCGCCGCACGCACGATATGATATTTATTGGTAGCGCGCGTGAGTCCCTGAATTCCGCCACGCGCATAGGCGTCCCAATAGGGTGCTCCGAGACCGACGAAGGCGGGAACAAGATACACCCCCGCGCTATCGGGCACGCGGTTTGCCATGCGCTCGCTGTCGGCAGCGTTCTTGAGCAGTCCCAGACCATCGCGCAGCCATTGCATCACGGCGCCGCAAACAAAAACCGAGCCCTCGATCACGTAGCGTACATCCGAGCCGATCTGCCATCCAACCGTTGCAAGCAATCCCTGCTTGGGCAGGATCGGCTTTGTACCCGTATTCATCAAAAGGAAGCCTCCCGTGCCGTAGGTGTTCTTCACGTCTCCCTCGTCAAAGCAGCATTGACCGAATAGCGCCGCCTGCTGGTCACCCGCCACCCCCGCGATCGGAATCGCACCGCCAAACAGGCGCGGATCGGTGTAGCCAAAGAGACCCGACGAGGGCTTAACCTCCGGCATCATACATGCGGGAATGTCGAACAGCCGCAAAAGCTCGGGGTCCCAGGACATGGTGTGAATATTAAACAGCATGGTGCGTGCGGCGTTGGACGGATCGGTTGCGTGCACCCTGCCGTCGGTGAGGCGGTAGATCAGCCAGGAATCAATCGTGCCGAACAGTAGCTCTCCCCTCTCGGCGCGTGCTCTTGCCCCGTCAACGTGATCGAGAATCCAACGCAGCTTGGTTGCCGAAAAATAGGGGTCGATCAAAAGACCCGTCCGCTCGCGGATCATCGGCTCAACGCCGTCTGCCTTCAGGGCATCGCACTCGGTTGCCGTGCGGCGGCATTGCCACACGATCGCATGGCAAATCGGCTTGCCCGTGTCGCGCTCCCAAACCACCACCGTTTCGCGCTGATTGGTGATTCCGATCGCGGCAATATCCTCGGCGGATGCCCCGAGAGCGAGCATTGCCTCAACCGCAACGCCCATCTGCGATGCCCAGATTTCGGTGGCATCGTGCTCCACCCATCCGTCATGCGGAAAAATCTGCGCGAATTCGCGCTGTACCTTTGAGAGAATGTTGCCGTGACGGTCAAAAATAATGCACCGAGAGCTCGTTGTTCCCTGATCGAGCGCCAATAAGTAGTTTGCCATTTTCGTCTCCTTTTCTATCGGCGTGTCCTGAAAGGATCAGCCGATCCTGCCGCACACAGATGCGTATGACGGCATCAATATTGCTTTGCGTGCTCGCGCAAAAGCGAAAGAAGCTCCGCGCAGAGTGTGGAGAGTGCGCGCGGATTGCACGCGGCTCCCTCGTGCTCGAGATCGGCACAGTCACCGATCCGAACGGTGATTGCGGGAAAGCGTTTGGTGCAAAAATCAAGCCACGCCACAGAGGCATCCTCCAAACGGCGACGCAGACTCGCGTTCTCCTCACGTATCCGATAAAGCTCCTCCGCAAGCCCGATAATCGACACACGCAGGGCTTCATCCCCGATGCGATCGGCTGCGTGCTTTGCAAGCGTGAGGCTTCGCAAAACATCATCCTCACGCAAGGCATCCTCACGCATCCGCTCCCATAGCGCGTGCATCTGCGTGCCAAGCTGACCAAGCCGCTCGTAGGACTCGGATGCAAGCGTATAAAATCGGCAGACCGCCGCATGTGCCTCTGTGCGCTCCCGATTTCCAATGAAAAAGCCGTTGGGCTGCGGCAGACTGTGCATAAGCTCATCGCCAAGCGTAACCATGTGCGCCATATCCGTCTGCCATGCCTCGGACAATGCGTTCGACTCACGCATTGTGCAATCTGCGGGGAGCGCCTGCACGGATGCGGAGAGGACGGACAATCCTCTCTCGCGCGTCTCTGTCAGGCATTGCTGCCAATCGGAGATTTGCGACAGCGCTTGCCCGTCCTCAAAATACCAATTCAAATTTTTTCCTCCAAGCCTACCGCCTGCACGACCTCTGCGCCCCCGTTTGCACGCTTTTGCGCCTCATGCGCCTCGCCAATGAGCGGCTTGGCAGATGCGGGAACCGCCAAACGGATCGCACGCGGAACAACCTCCACCGTGAAGCGGTTTCCTTCGATCAGCTCGCCGTCAAGGGCATAAACGAAGCCATCGGGCGCCTCAACAGTGATCGTTTTACCGCGGCGGTACTCCACGTAAGGCGCAAATTTTGGATCGTCGAGATGCTCACCCTTGGTGTATCCGCCTACAAAGCGCGCAAAGGTGAAATGTGACACAGGGTGAACAAGACACACCTCGAGCAGCCCATCGTTATCAAGCGAGCGCGGCGCACAGCGGAAGGAGCCGCCAACGTATTGCCCGTTTGCAAGCGTGCAAAGCAGGATGTGCCCCTTAGGGTTGATCAGCTCGCCGTCAACCGTCACGCGGCAGGCATTCTTCATTGCCTTGACGAGCCCCACAAGGATACCCGTGGTGTAGGCATTTCTACCGCCGATAATCTTTTTGCGACGTACGTTCGTCATCACCTGCGCCACACAGGAGTCAAAACCGAAATGCGCGGCGTTGATCGCATATTTCGAGCCCACGCGGATCAGGTCGATCTCCTCCTCCTCTGCCGCCACCAGCTCGGCAACGTTCAGAAACGAGTCCTTTCCGCCGTAATACTTCACAAAATCGTTGCCCGATCCGCAGGGATAGCATCCGAGCGACGCCTGCGGATAGCCAACAAGACCGTTGACAACCTCGTTGAGCGTGCCGTCACCGCCGCATGCGTAAAAGCGCACGGGCTCGGCATGGCTGCGGCAATAATCGGTGATAAACGCGGTTGCGTCACCGCGCCCCTGCGTTTGGTAGAGCTCGTAGTCAACCGACGTTTCCAGCGCCTCAAGCGCCGCCTTGATCGCTTCAAAGGCATTTTCCTTGCCCGCAGCCGGATTGATGATGAAGATATGTTTCATGGTTCAAAATCCTTTTCCTTACAGATGTTGTGATGAACAGATCAGAGAAGTCCGAAAAGCAACGGTACGGGAAAAATCAAAACAACGTTCATACCAATCGCCAATGCCGATGCGATTCTGCACCAGCGGCGACCGAAAACGATGGACAGCACCGCAAACAAATTGCTGACCAGCGAGACAAGCGCCGCTCCGCAATAGAGAATGAGAACAACGCCAAACGCGGACATCGCTCCAATCAGAGCAAACGGTCCCACGTCGGGCGACTCGTTCAATCCGTCGGCTGTCACTCGCAAGATGCCGAAGGCAGACAGCAGCAAAGTTAGGGCGAGCAGGAAAAAGATCACGCACAACACGAAAAATCCAACGTTTCGTCTCATATACCCCTCCTTGCAATCACCTCGGCGGACAAAGCCTTCCATTTCATTTTTATTGTATCATATCTCTTTGCAAATGTCAAGCATCTCTCACAAATGCTTTTTATATGCCGCAAAAGCAGACGGAATTGCATAATTTGCGTGCAGGTCATCGTTTTGCACCAGCAGCATACCCGACGCGCCGTGGAAGCCGTCGAATTCGGGCGTGATCCTGACGGCATAGGCGATCATGTGCCATTCAATGTGCGTGAAAATGTGCTTGGAGTCCTCAAGTCGCTCGATGCGTAAGGGCTCAAAGCCGATCGAGCGGACGTAACGCGGGAGCTCCTCCTCGGAGAGATGACCATCAACGTTCGGCAGCTCGAAAAGACCTGCCAGAAGTCCCGTTTCGGGGCGCTTATGCAGCGCGGTGCGATCACCGTCGCGAATGAGCAAAACCGTTTTTTTCTCAATGCGTCGCGTTTTTTTTGCCGACCGCACGGGAATCTCGTCGGTCAGATGCTCGCGTGCGGCGCAGCATTCGGACGCCATCGGGCAGCCCTCGCACCGCGGAGGTCCGTTCGGAACGCAAACCGTTGCGCCGAGCTCGATCATCGCCTGGGTATAGTCCCCTGCCGCAGGCGGCACAACGCCCGTAAGCTCCTCACGCCATGATTTTTTGACGGCAGGGAGTGTAATATCCTCATGCGAGCCCTGCAAACGCGCCAGCACGCGCAATACGTTCCCGTCAACGGCAGGTACGCGGATGCCGAATGCGATCGACGCGATCGCTCCTGCGGTGTATTCGCCGATGCCGCAAAGGGCACGCAGCGCCTCATAGGATGCGGGCAGGCTGCCGCCGTGCCGCTCCACGATCTCTCGCGCCGCTTTTTGCAAATTTCGCGCGCGGCTGTAATATCCCAGCCCCTCCCAGAGCTTCATGAGCCGCTCGGTTGGAAGGCATGCAAGCGCCTCCACGGTGGGACAGGCTTTCAAAAAGCGTGCGTAATAGGGCTTGACCGCCTCCACACGCGTTTGCTGAAGCATGATCTCGGAAAGCCAGATGCAATAGGGATCGCTCGTTTGTCTCCAGGGCAGATCGCGTCGGTTTTGGCGGTACCACGCAAGCAGCCGCTCGGTTGCCGCAGGGGAAAATATCTCCGTAATCGTTCTCATGTGGGCATGGGTCTCCTCTCTGTTCTCACTCGACGCGGTAGCGCAGGGAGCGAGTGCATTGGTTTTATCGTTTTTATCGGTTGTTGGTGTGCAAATTGCTATACAGTCCGCGAAATTCGGTTGGCGTAATGCCTTCGTGGTATTTGAAAAACTTGAGGAACAGCTTGTAGTCCCCTCCGCTCGTGCGATCGGCGATCTGACAGAGCGTGAGGTCGGTTTCGAGCAGTAGCCTCCGCATCTCTCGCAAGCGCATTTCGTCGATCTCCGCCTTGAGCCCGTGCCCGTAGCATTTGGAAAACAGGCGTGAAAGGTAATCCACGTTATAGCCAAACTGCGCCGACACGTCCCCCACCGTCAGGTCACGGTCGGAGTTGATGCGGATCCACTCGCGCACGCGCACGGCAAGCGAGCTTCCCTCCCCGCGCATCGAGCGCCCCTGCATGGCGATCTCTCCCAGGAGAGTGTGTAAAAAGGCGTGCAGGACCGAGGGATCGTATCCCATCGTTGCCGCACGCAAAAGCTGACGGCAAAGGAGCAGAACGCTATATGGGTCCGAAAGTCGCATGTGTTTTTCAATTCCGTCTGCTCCAGAAAAATCGAAATCCTCAAAATGAATCCAGTAAAACGATACACGCTCGCGAGACGGACGCCAGCCGCGGTGGCGCTTTTCGGGCTCGAGAAAAAGCACCTCGCCCGCAGAGAGCTCGAAGGCGTGCCCCTCCTCCTCGATCCAAACGCAGCCCTCGGTCACCGCGATCAGCTCAAAGGAGGTTCCCTGCCGATCGGGATGGAGCCACTCCTCACGAGAGGTGAAGCGTCCGCCACTTTGAAATTTTGCCGTTTCGAGTCTCATGTCGGATTTTTTCTCCTTTTCTCGTCTTTTTGGAGTTGCGCCGCGAGGTCTGTCATGCTATAATGATCTTACAGATCGGCGGTTTCTGACATTAGTATAGCATACCGCCGTACATTTTGCAATAGTCAAAGCGATTTTTTATGAAAGGAACTTTTTGATATGAGGTGCAAAAATCTTACTTTTGATAAGGTGGAGATCACAGGCGGCTTCTGGCAGGAGCGCCAGAGCCTGATCCGTCGAACAACCGTTTGGAACGTTTACAAGCGTTTTGCCGAAACGGGGCGCTTTGAGGCATTCAAGCTGCATTGGAAGGAGGGCGACCCCTGCAAGCCTCATATTTATTGGGACTCCGACGTTGCCAAATGGATCGAGGGCGTTGCCTATCTGACGCGTCAGAAGCGCGAGCCCGAGCTCGAGGCGATCGTGGACGAGGTGGTGGATGACATCGCACGCGGACGCATGGCAGACGGTTATTTCAACAGCTACTATCAGCAATTTGAGCCGCAAAACCGCTTCACGGTGCGCAACAACCACGAGCTCTATTGCGCGGGACATCTGATCGAGGCGGCAATCGCCTACGATGCCGCAACCGGCAAGGGCAAGCTTTTGGAGCTGATGAAGGACTACGTTGCACTCATCAAAAAGGTCTTTATGATCGACCGCTCGGCTCCCTACACCGCCCCCGGTCACGAGGAGCTCGAGCTGGCACTTGTGAAGCTCTACGACTACACGGGTGACCGCCAATATCTTGAGCTTGCTCTCCACTTCGTCAACGCGCGCGGTGAGGCAGGACCCGAAAACCAGGGCTGGGCACGCGGCAATGCTCGCGAATACGAGCAGGACCATCTGCCCGTGCGCGAACAGACCTACGCAGTCGGTCACGCCGTTCGTGCGGTCTATCTCTACTGCGCGATGGCAGACCTTGCCGACCGCATCGACGATCCCGCCCTCCGCGATGCCTGCGACAAGCTTTTCCGCGACATCACCGAGCGCAAGATGTATATCACGGGCGCGATCGGTGCGTCGTCCAAATACGAGCGTCTCTTCCCCGCAGGCGACAAGCGCACGGAACAAATAAACGAAGCGTTTGAGGAGGAATACAGGCTCCCCAACGAAAGCTCCTACGCCGAAACCTGCGCCGCTCTCGGTCTTGCGCTTTTCACGCGCCGCATGGCACTCCTCGATCCCGATGACGCACGCTATGCCGACACGGTGGAGCGCGTGATCTACAACGGCTTTTTGTCGGGTCTCTCGCTCGACGGCAAGGGCTTTTTCTATGAAAATGCGCACGAGATCGACCTCGGCGAGCAGAAACGCGCCTTTGAATTCAAGCGCAAGTTCCACTTCCCGATCACCCAGCGCGTGGAAGTGTTCAGATGCTCCTGCTGCCCGCCCAACGTGGTACGCTTTATTCCCTCGATCGCAGATTTCCTCTACCATTACGATGAAAAAACGGTATACGTGGATCAATACATGTCCTCCGTGGCTAACCTCGACGGCATCACGCTCACGCAGGAAACGGGCTATCCCTATGACGGCAAGATCACGCTGACCGTCAAGGGTGGTGCACGTCGCCTTGCCCTTCGAATCCCCGCATGGTGCAAGAGCTACGTGCTCTGCAAAAACGGCACTCCCGTGGCAGCCGACGCGGTGAAGGGCTACGTTGCCGTTGACGCCGCCGACGGAGACGTCCTCACGCTTGATCTGACCATGCAGGTACGCCGCATCAAGGCAGACGTACGCGTGCGCGCAAACCGCGGAAAGGTCGCTCTGACCTATGGTCCCTTCGTGATGTGCATGGAGGGCGTGGACAACGGCGAGGAGCTCTGCGAGGTGCGCCTGGTTGGCAAGGATGCCACCGTTGCCTTTGACGAGGCGCTGGGCATCGACGGCGTGGTGCTGACCAAGCTGGACGGCGACGCCCGCGGCGGCGCGGCGCTGTCTATCCGGGCGGTAACGGGCAAGCCCATCAAGTTCGTGGGTACCGGCGAAAAGCTGGACATGATCGAGCCCTTCCACCCCGACCGCATGGCCGGGCGGATACTGGGCATGGGCGATATGCTCACGTTCATTGAGAAGGCCGAGCAGCAGTACGACGAAAAACAGGCGAAAAAGCTTGAGGAAAAGCTCCGCAAGAACCGCCTGACCCTCACCGACTATCTGGATCAGATGGAGCAGCTGCAAAGCATGGGTGACCTGAGCCAGATCGCCGATATGCTCCCCGGCGGCATGGCTAAGGGCTTCGACCCCAGCCAGATCGACGAGAAGCAGATGGCCCACAACAAGGCCATCATCCAGTCCATGACCCCGCTGGAACGCGAAAATCCGCAGATCCTCAACGCCAGCCGCAAAAAGCGTATCGCCGCTGGCTGTGGGCTGGAGGTGGTGGATGTCAACCGCCTGCTGAAATCCTTTGAGATGCTGCAGCAGATGACCAAAGCCATGACCAAGGGCGGCGGTATGCGCGGCCTGGGCGGCATGATGGGCGGCTTCGGCGGCAAGGTGGCCAGAGGCGCCATGCACGGTTTTGGCCGAAAAAAACGGTTGAAATAAAGTTAAAAAAAGTAGAAAAAGTGTGTAAGTGCAGTCGCATTTAACAGATATAAAACATTTAATTTACATGGAGGAACACAACAATGGTTAAAATTCGTCTGAGAAGAATGGGCGCTAAGAAGGCCCCCTATTATCGCGTCGTCGTCGCCGATTCCCGCTATCCCCGCGACGGCCGCTTCATCGAGGAGATCGGCACCTATGATCCCACTGTCTCCCCCGCCAAGATCAGTATCGACGCTGACCGCGCCCGCGAGTGGATCAAGACCGGTGCCCAGCCCACCGATACCGTTCGCGCCCTGCTGAAGAAGGTCGACGTACTGTAAGTCGGGAGCGCGCCATGAAGGATCTGCTGCTGTATATCGCGCAGAACCTTGTGGAGCACCCGGAGCAGGTCAGCGTGACCGAGGTTGAGAACGGTGACGAGCTGACGCTTCAGCTTCGCGTCGCGCCGGAGGACATGGGCAAGGTCATCGGCCGTCAGGGCCGCATTGCCAAGGAGATCCGCACGGTCGTCCGTTCCTATGCTCAGCGCACCGGCGTAAAGGTGTCTGTCGACATCGTAGACTGAACTGCAAAAACGTTCCCGAGAAGCTCTCGGGAACGTTTTTTATTCTTGCCATCCCCCGCCGATTCCGCTATACTGGATGGATAGAACAAAACAAAGGAGCATGACAATGGGTCTCTTTTCCAAAAAGAGCGCGCCGCAGCCGAGTGCGCGCCCCGAATATATCGAGGTCGGCCAGATTGTGAACACGCACGGCGTGCGCGGCGAGGTCAAAGTACAGCCCTGGGACGTAAGTCCCGAGCTTCTGTGCGGGTTCAAAACGTTCTACATGGACGGTGCGCCCTTCCGCCCGACGAGCAAGCGCGTGCAGGGCGACATGGTGCTCATGAAGCTGCCCGAGGTCGACGACATGGATGCTGCCGCCGCGCTCAAGCGCAAGGTGCTCTCCATCCGCCGCAATGATGTCCAGCTCAAGCCCGGCGAGCACTTCGACGCCGAGATCATCGGCATGAACGTCTACAACTACTTCCCCCACACGTATATCGGCACGGTGGTGGACGTGCTCTCCTACCCCGCCCACAAGCTCTACAAGGTCAAAGGCGAGGAGAAGACCTATCTCATCCCCGCGGTGAAGGATATCTTCATCACGGACATCGACGAGGAAGCGCGTGAGATCAGCGTGCACATGATCGAGGGGTTAGAGACCGATGAGGATTGATATTTTAACACTCTTCCCCGCTTCGGTCGACGCGATGATGAACGTCAGCATCCTCGGCCGCGCGCAGGAGCGCGGCATTCTCCGCATCGAAACGCACCAGATGGTCATCTCCGGAATGGGCGAACAGCATCTTGATGTTATCATAAGCAAG
>ERZ780157.2551-NODE-2551-length-16794-cov-3.541669_pt1 | contig 16794 bp, 21 predicted proteins | sample MGYA00511169_ERZ780157 | MGnify/ENA primary metagenome ERZ780157 (study PRJEB29588, sample SAMEA1965149) | human gut metagenome | biome: human gut; feature: human-associated habitat; material: faeces | place: Denmark | collected 2008/2010 ... | reverse complement strand
TTTCTTGTGTGTTACTTTATCGCACATGAGCATTGGCGCCGGGGTTATCGTTGCCGTAGCCCTCAAGCAGATTGATTGCACCCCAGATGCCAAGACCTGCGCCCAGAGCGATAACGAGAGTCTGAAGAACGGTTACTGCGCTATTGAAAAATGCCATAATATTTTCCTCCTAAAATTTGAAATTGTTTTGAGAATAGAAAAAGCCCTCCGTACTACCGGCATCAAAACCGGACGGAAGGCTTAGTTTACGAGAATCTTTTCAAGGAACTCCTCGACGGTTATCACGCCAAGTTTCTGTTCCATTCTGCTTCTTGCATATTCAGTTTCACAATCATATATATCACCACCACCTTTCATAAGAAACAGCCAATACATTGACTGCAACAAATCTTCACGAGAAGCACAGATTGTCGGTGAAAAAACGACAGGTGAAACCTTCAGAACCTCTGCGAGTTTCGCTGTGGTTTCTGCATTAGGGGTTCGAGCGTTTTTCTCATACTGAGCAATACGGACATCCGCTGTTTTCTCGGAATACCCCATCAGGAGTCCAAGCTCTTTCTGGGTAAGGCGGCGAAATCGTCTAATGAACTTCAAACGCTGCCCAATAGAGGTATCCGTGATCCACCAAGTCATTTTTTTTACACCTCGCTTTCTGCAAATTCTCGATATACAACCTCATTTTTTGCTCTGCGTTTGCCTACGGCTTCACTGGGAGCAAGGTCAGGGTAAGTTGCCTGCACTTTCTGTCTGCTTCTGCGGACAGTTTCAAACCCCGGAAAGCTGCGTCTATCCAGTTCCTTCAAAAACACAGGAACCGTCATGGCATGAATGTCGATGCCACGCAGACCGGAATAGTGTTCCAGTACCATCAGGTACAAATGATTGTCGGTATTTCTTGCCTTGTGGTCGTGTTTCAAGATGTTCTTAACCAGGGCAGATACCGTTTTCAGATTTTCCAAACAGAAACCTCCTTAATCCGCATCGACTACCACAAACTCATCACCTGCCTTGAGCTTCAACCTTCGACTCAGAAACTGCTCAATGTTGAACTCATTTTTCTTATCAAAGTCTGATGTGTACTTATAATTGGGGTGCTGCGTCAGATCGTACTTGTCAGAAAGAAACGGTCTGACACCACGCAACTGCAAAATACACTTGCTGCCATCAAGAACCGCAAGCTCATCTACGCTCGCAAGGTCTTTGCCAAGCTTTTGAAAATTTTGTCCGTAAGACGGACTGTTACCTCTGGTGTTGGAGGTGTTGTAGGTGTCGATAGTTTCTTTTCCCAATGCCTGATTCAGTTCTTTGAGCGTGGTTGGCTCAGAACCACCCAGGAAAATTCGGGAATCCATGTTGCCGATGATGGTATCGGCATTGTCTTTATAAATGGCTTTCAGCTGTGATTGTGCCTGGAGAACAAGGCAAGCCGATATTTCACGGCTTCGGATTGTCGCTACCAGTTTTTCCAGATTGGGAATCTGACCGATGTTTGCCATCTCATCAATCAAGCAGCGCACATGAACCGGCAGTCTGCCGCCGTACACATCATCTGCTTTCTCGCACAGCAAGTTGAACAGCTGTGTGTAAATCATGGAGATCAAAAAATTAAAGGTCGCATCCGTATCTGACATAATCAGAAAGAGCGCCGTTTTCTTATCTCCGAGAGTATCCAACTGCAACTCGTCATAGGCAGTCACATCTCTGACCTCCTGAATATCAAAAGGAGCCAGACGAGCGCCGCAGGAAATCAAAATCGACTTAGCGGTCTTGCCGGCAGCCAGCTTGTATTTTTTATACTGACGGACTGCAAAGTGATTCGGCTTTTTCTTTTCCAGGGCTTCAAACATCAGATCCACCGGGTTCTGGAACTCCTCATCATCTTCCCGCACCTCCATTGCGTTCAGGAACTCAATCAGGGTGGAGAAATTCTGTTCCTCAACCGGAGCTTCATAGTGGATATATCCGATCAAGGCGCAGTAGAGCAGCGTTTCCGCCTTCGTCCAGAACTCATCACCGGCTTTTCCATCGCCCTTTGTGTTGGCAATCAGCGTTGTCACCAGTTTCAGAATGTCTTTTTCTGAATGGATATAGGCGAAAGGGTTATAGTGCATCGACTTCTGAAAGTTGATGGTGTTGAAAATCTTGATGTTGTAACCATGCTTAAACAGGGCATTGCCGCACTCAATAACAATGCTGCCTTTCGGGTCTGTGATAACATAGCTTGAGTGCATCTGGAGAAGATTCGGTTTCAGCCAGAACCTTGTTTTTCCTGAACCTGAACCACCGATAATCAGAACATTCTTGTTTCTGGCATTGGCCGGATTCTTCGGACGGTTGCTCATCATCAGCCGCTCTGTCTTTGTAAGGATCACATTATTTGCAAAGACCGGATCCATGAACGGTTCGATATCCTTCGGACCGCCCCATCGGGCAGAGCCATACTCGAGGTTGTGCTTAAAATTTTTGGCATTCTTTCCCCGGATGTAAACGGCAGCCCGGAAACCTGCACTGCAGATCAAGCCGACCATCAGATCCAGAGGATAAAGGCTCGGAAGCGGATTCCCGAACGCGACACCCATAGTCGTAAAGAATGACAAAAGCTTTTCGGAAGCATCGGCACCTTCCGCCATGCGCCAGGCTTCTCCCAGATTGGTACAGACCAGACCGATCAGGATATAAGGGAGCGCCCGGATCAGAAACTTTTTCAGTTTCACAGTATCCATACTCATCGTGACTGCTCCCTCTGCTTGTCCCTGGTTACCACCTTTGGGATGTCTCTGACTGCATCGATCAGCTTGTGCAGCGCCTTGAGAACACTCGGGCGTTTGCTCTTCGTCAGGATCTCTGCGGAATAGGCATTGAACGCCGCCGTCATAGCATCCGTGTCTCTGGCTTTAAAGAATACCAGATACTTCGGTGGAAGCACAGATTTATCCTTAGTGATTGCATAATCGACGCCGTATTTTCGGGCATGTTTTTCAAAGCCCTTCAGGTCTGTTTTGGAAATGTCGATATTGGTTACGCCCTGATTCTGACCGATCAACTCCTGAATGGTCTGCTTGCCGGTGGGCTTTTCATGCTTCAGCGCCGATTCGCGGGACTTCCGCTTAATATACGCAAGTCCTTTCAGCGCCAGTCGGAGAATACCGCGGGCAGTCAGCTTGGTCGTACTGATGGCCAAATTCACGGTCCTGTTTTCAACTTCTTCCTGCAAGGATCACCACCTCCTTCAATCGTTTTCATTGGCATCACATCCTCTTGCCGGTGGAACCCTCCACTTCCATGATGCCGTCAAGAGTCGTAGCGGGAATACGAAGACGCTTGGCCAGAGCAACATCATCTTTGACCTGCTCATCCATAAAGTCACCGCAGACAACCAGAATGCGGGACCTGCGCAGAAGCTCCGCTGCCATTTCCAGTCTATCCTTGTGTTCCTGGGGAACCTCATCACGGAAAAGATCCGTATACATGAGCTTCGGGCAGATCGGGGAAAAGCCTGCCTCATACACATTTCGACAAAATTTTCTGGCCATACTCCGGGCTTCGAATTCATCATCACTCCAGTCCGAAGTGATATAAGCGAGTGGTCTAACCATATCTACCTCCTGTTTCTCCGATCAGTCAGTGATCGTCGCGTTCCGGCTTCCTGTGCTTCGGCTTGGCCCCGATCTCCTCAGAAGCCTTCGCCTTGGCATTTTCACGGGCTGCCAGCTGTTCCTCCGGAAGCGGAATCGCCATGATGCTGCGCCCCATCCTCATAAACACCTCCGGCTGGTGAAACAGATCTTCAAACTTGCCGATCTGCTCCTGCGTGAGGGAGCCAAAACTGTCCTCGGTAAGGCCGGTCACCAGGAAAGAACCGGCGATGACATCATAGATCTCGCCCTTCTCATCACGCAGAGCGCGGTTGAGGGGGAGGCCGTTGATCTTGCCTTCCTCGTTCACGATCAGGCCGACGTTGTCCTCGAAGGGATAAACCACTTCGATATCTCCACCCACCAGCTGCTGAAGATCCTCGAGCCCGGTCCTGGCTTCAATGACCTTCGGATGCTCATGGGGTTCTACCAGAAGTACCGTAATGGTGTCTGCCTCCCTGGAATCAGAAGCATCATCTTCAAAAATCATCGCCGGTTCGTCCGCCAGCAGGGCTTCCTCCTTAACGGCCTCGCGGACCTCAAAGGCACGGGCATTTTCAAAGATGTGCTCCTCGCTGTCATAGTGAAAGACATGATCCGAGAGCCTGTCTGCCGGGGCAACTTCGGTTTCATTCACGCTGCGAACTATCGCCTCCAGATAGCTGAGATCCATGCTGCCGTCATCGGCGACAAGCAGAACTTCATTGATCGAAGAAGGGAGGACGTAGAAATCGCCGCCCAGCGTTTCGGCTGCCTGTTCCAGAAAATCCGAGTACTGGATCGCGCAGGCACCATTCTGACCGCCCTCCACAGAGGCCACCCACATGGGCGAAGGCTCATCCGGTGCAAACAACGCAGCGGCATCACCCATCAGGTCACGCATGACATCGGTCATGTTTCGAAGCGTTGCGGGATGGGTCTGAACTGCTGCTTCCAGAGCATCTTTGTGGAGCTGGTCTGCAGTGATACCGTAAGAACGGAGCATGCTGTCGGTGACGAGAATGCTGGAAATTTCCTTCGCACTGTTGCTCATCTCAAAGCGATACACGATGGCCATATCCTCCACATTGCGGTGGGGGATCTCGGAAAGCTTCTCCTCATTTCCGGCAGTCGGAATCATCTGAAGGGTCAGCTTCCCCTTCATCTGCTCATAATCGTTCAGAACACGCTCATCGAACTGAGGCATATGGCTGATCTGATCGGAAATACCATGCGCGATCTGATCCATGACATCATCCATGTTGAAATTCTCGCCGAGATCCTCAAAAAAAGCCTTCAGATTCGTAGTTGCCGCGACATTGCTGTCCTTGGGACGTACTGCCATTCCGATATAAGACTCGCCCTGCAGCTTGCTTACCTCCTGAAGGCTGATGCCCAGTTCGGGGAAACGGTCACGCATCTCATCGATGACCTGGGCTTTAAACTGTTCAAAATTCATAGGTTAGTCCTCCTTCTTCGGCAGCCAATAACCGCAAACGGTTCTGCCGGTTTCGTCAGTAATGGTCATAGCGTGCTGATTCAAAAAGAACATAGCGGTAAGAAAATCCATGGCAGTGAGCTCTTCGCATTCGACCCCGTCATCACCCACTCTGGCGATATACACAGGATCCGTAATCGTGATATCATCCTCGCTTTCCCAGGTATGCTCCATATAGTGAAGGAACAGATCCTCCGCGATCTCAACGCAGTGGAACGTCTGCTCATCTTCAAAGTCGGGGAACCTCGACATGGCTTCTTCTTCCTCCATCAGCTGCACACCCTTGCCTGGAACGGCATAGAGAACGGTGGCATCCATATATTCGATGTCATCCTCGTCCAAATCATCGTCCTCTTCCTCGCACTTTTCAGGCTCCTGGGGAGCCTTCCCCTGAAACATATTGTAGAGCTTGGAAAGTGCGATGGCGCTGGTGTAGAACACCTCTGCCATCTTTGCAACCTGTACAAGGAACGCATTGGCATCTTCATCTTTCATGCTGGCCCGCAGATCCTGCATCTGCTTCATCATTTCTTTCTCGTTCATTGATTTCGTACTCCTTTTTTGTGTTTTTGATAAAAGAAAAGCACCATCAAAAGCGTTTCTTCTGACAGTGCTTAGGATTCCGGTATTCGATTAGCGCTCCTGATCGCGGGCTTTCTTTTTCTGCCACTGATCCAAAAGCTTGATAATGGTGTCCTGCATCTGCTGTGCCGTGTAGGACCTGGGGAAATACTTCCTCAGCTGTTCATTTCGGAAGGTAACCCGTTCAAGATCACCTTTCTTCACCTCGTTCATGATCTCTCTGGCAGAATCCATGGTGAAATCGCCTTCCTGCGCCAGCTTTTTCAGCCGCTGTGCCTGAGAAAGGGAAGGGGCTGCCTGCACCTCATCCATGGCCTGCATGAAGATCTCCTGTTCCTCCGGTGCAAGATACGAAAGCTCAACAGCCGGGTTGAAGGAGATCTGCTTCTGATCGACCATATCCAGAAGCTCGGGGATCAGATTGGTGAGTCGGATATAGCGTTGAATCTGCCGTTCACTTTCACCGATTTCTGCTGACATTGTTCCAACAGACGTCTGCAACTTCTCGCCAACTTGGCGAGAAGTTAAATCCGAACGTTCACCCTGATGCTTCATCGCCTCTAGTTTCATCTTGTAAGCAAAAGCCCTCTCACTGGGCAGAATGCTTTCACGCTGAAGGTTGGAATCGACCATGAGCACGGTGGCGGCATCATCATCCATGTCCCTGACAAGCACTGGTACTTCTGTAAGGCCTGCCGTTTTAGCAGCATGGGCGCGGCGGTGTCCGGAGATGATCTCATATCCGCCATCCTCCAAAGGCCTTACGATCAGAGGTGTCAGCACGCCGTACTGAGCAATACTTTCCGTCGTTCTCAGCATAGCCTCATCATCGACCACCTTGAACGGGTGATCCTTAAAGGGCACCAGCTCGCTGACGCGGATATTCTGCACTCGTTCCAGCTGGCTCTCTGCACGGCTCTCATTCGTTTCAAAGATATCATCGTAGCTGGTCAAGCTGATGTTTCCGCCTCTTTTCGGCATTCTGCAGCACCTCCTTTGTCAGACTCCGGTAGGCCTCGGCAACCTTGCCACCGGGATCGTGCTTAAAAATACTCACGCCCTCCGCGCTGATCTCCGCTGCACGGACGGAGCGCGGGATATCCGCATCATAAACCTTCAGCTTGCTGCCATAGGTGTTACGGATCAGGGTGCTGATTTCCTTCGCATAGTTCGTGCGGGAATCCACCATGGTCAGAAGGATCCCTTCGATCCTCAGCTTCGGATTGATCTGCCTCTTGACCTTGTTGACGGTCTGAAGCAGCTGTTCCAGGCCTTTTGCCGACAGATAATTGGCCTGAACGGGAATGAGCACCTGGTCGGAAGCAGCCAGTGCATTAACCGTAAGCATTCCAAGGGACGGCATGCAGTCCAGCAAGATGTAGTCGTACTGACCCTTTACCGTTTCCAGGTACTGCTTGAGAATGGTCTCACGGCTCATGGCATTCACCAGAGAAACCTCCAGACCTGACAGCGTGATGTTTGCTGGAACAAGATCCACGCCCTCTTCATGCGACAGGATCCCCTCCTTAGGTAAGGGCGGCTGATCCTGCATGATCTTTGCCATCAGGTCGGTAAGTGTGACCGGAAGATCATCCGGTCTGGGATTGCCCAAGGCAATGGTCAAGCTGCCCTGCGGATCCGTATCCACCAGAAGGACCTTCTTGCCCTCATTTGCCAGGCCGATCCCAAGGTTTTCACAGGTGGTGGTCTTGCCGGTCCCGCCTTTCTGGTTGACCACCGCAATGACGGTTGCTTTATTTGACATTTTTCACCACGCTCCTTCCTCACGTTTCATTTTCAATTTTTTGAATCCTCCTTCCACGTAGCCTTGCGACATATCGTGCCGGACAAGCGCATCGTAATACGTGCCTATGGTGATCGGCGCATTATAGATCGCAGTCAGCATATACTGGCGGATATTTCTGATCTTCGCGGTGTTTTCCTTGAAGCAATCCATCACATAGCGGATGTGTTCGGCATCCAGCTTCATAAACCGGCTGCGAACGACCTCTGCAGGACGATCCTCTGCGGCAATACGAATCATCGGTTTCTTGCTGCAGACCGTTTCAACGATCAGATCCAGAATGTTATCCAGCAGATCCGTATCGTAAGGATAATCCTTCTTCAATTGGCTGATATTGAGATGCTCTGAGAAATAATCATAATATTTCTGATAGGTATCTTTTCCGTCCATCCTTCGATCACTTCCGGAAGGAAAGATAGAATCAGTATCACTATACTCAGTATTATTCATATCAGTATTAGTTCCGTGTCCTTTCGACACTTCCAGAGATGTTCTTTCGACACTTCCAGAAGTGTCATTTTGACATTTCAAGAAATGTCTTTCCACAGGGTTATCCACGGAGATGAAATTCTTCACGTAGATTAGGTTCGGTTTGCCAAGTCCCTGACGCTTTCGCTCGATCAGACCGACCTTTGTTTCCAGAGCCGCTAACAGCTGGACGGCTTTTTTATTTCCGCAGTTCATGTCTGCCATGATCTCTTCGATCGTGCAGATGATATACACGCGGCCCTGCTCGTCGATCCAGCCGTTTTTCGCAGAAAGAGGAACCCGATCCAGTAAGATACCGTACAGGGTCTTTGCTTCAGCAGACAGGTATTTAAACCGGTCATTCGTAAAAAGTACTTTGGGAACCCGGTAGAAGGCAAACTGTTCGGACTGGGCTCCGTAGAAATAATCAAACACTCATTGTCACCACCTGCTTTCAGGAGAATTTATCGCGCTTGAGGGGCTTCTTGCGAAACACGTTGTCCTTCTGCCCGTAGGGACATCTGGTGAACTGACACCGGCGATACTTGAAATCCGGACGATGGTAATGGCAGTGGGCACAGCTTCCGGGCTTGTTTTCAGCCGATTCTCTCTTCGAAACCTTGATCAGCTTCTCGCTTCTGCGAAAGCGCTCATCCTGTTTACTCATCTGCGCCACCTTCTTTCCGGGCACGCTTGGCTCGAAGCCAGGCCTCCAGATCCTTATAGCAGGTGGCACTCACGCAGGGCTGACCCTTGGCATAACAGCAGCCTTCACATTTCTTTTCTTGCTCGGTCATCACAGCCTCGGCCAGGTAGTAGCAGTTCTGTTTTCCCAGAATGCAGCCGACCTTGCGGTTCTTCCAGAAGAAGCACATGCGGCAGCTCTCCGGCTTTTCCGCATAGTACCTGATCCCATCGATCAGAATGGTGCTGTGTTTCGCATTTTTTCTCATCACGATATCCTCCATAAATTTTGATACGCTGCCGGGAAAGTCCGGAAACGACAAAAGCCCCGTGATGATCTTCGTCACCACAGGGCTTATGTAAGATATCTGTATTTTGTTTTCTTTAGGTTTTGATTTTGTCTTAAAACGCTGTCTGAAAGCTCGTATTCTGCATATGAGTTGCATAAATATTTCCAAAATGCTAAAATAGAGGAGCGCTTTTAGATATCTAAAATATCTCAGCCTGAATTTCTAACGCGATTAGAAATTCGGTTCTCAAGCACTTCTTCCATCTGGTCCGAATTACAGCAGATTCTTTCCGTCCAGACCGATTTATCACAGATTTACACCCAAATACACCGGTAGACACGGAACCTTACGCCGTTTTTAGCAGATGGCCTCGATCAGGCTGTTTTCGCTCGTTAGATAAACACCCCGTTTTTTTAGCAGTTCGTCAATTGATCCTCTTTTTTATTAGCAAAAACGCGGAAGATTTCGTGAGAAACCTTCCGCGATAGTGCGCTGGCGTCCCCGATGTGATTCGAACACACGGCCTTCCGCTTAGGAGGCGGACGCTCTATCCAGCTGAGCTACGGAGACAACTATGAAATTTCCTTGATTTTACGCGTTTTTTTGCGTTCCGGTCAAGGTCCCGGTTTATATTCAGAGGCGAAAATCCATTAGAAAAATGGCCTTTTTGCTAATGGATTTTCGGCCTTTGAAGGCTGTTTTTAAAAAATTGTTCATGCCCCCAATATTAGAAAAACGCTTAAATCACGATGCCATTCGAACCAAAGTTCAGATTTTAAAAAATCATTTGGCGCGTGATATCCTTTTTCTTAGGAGGCGATCGCTCTATCCTGCTGAGCTATAGGTGCGTATATGTAGTTTTTAGAATCCAACACCTTCCGCTTAGGAGAATCTTTATAGCTACCTCGTAAAAAAGCCTTTATATAGGGATTTTTCCCTGTTTGAAGACTTTTCTCGCTATTCTTGTAAATGTTCAATAAGTCTATATTGAGCGAGAAAACGGCTGTTTGTCTATTATTTGTGTCGCACAGTTGTTGCACAAACCACTTGTTTTCAAAGATAAATATACAGTTTTTTCTGTATAAAATCGAAATGAGGAATGGGATTTACCCATTCCTCATAATATTTAACTTACAAAAGAAGATAGATGTTCATTCAGAGATGAGATAGCTTTCTCTTCTTTGAATTTGCTTAGATGTGTATAGATTGAAAGAGTTACTTCAATGTCAGCATGACCAAGGAATTTCTGTGCTGACTTTACATCCACTCCTGCATCAAATAGCATGGTTGCGTATGTGTGTCTAAGCATATGTGCGGTAATTCTATCAATAACTTGAATATGAGGATGTTTTGGACCACAAGCTTTTTGACCGCCCGCTTTAATATTCAAGTGGTTCAAAAAACTTTCCCACGCAGACTTATACGCCGCTCCAGACATAAGCCGCCCCTTCGTATCAGGACAGACAAGACCTTTTGGTTTTTTAACGCTGATCAGAACGTTATATAGAATGTCCGGAATTGGAACGTCTCTATAACCTGCCTTTGTTTTAGGTTTCTTTATAGTTGCCTGATTTTTAAGGACTTCACGTGCTTTAGTCACATGAATTATTCTATCTTCAAAATCAATGTCTTCCCAATTTAAGGCAAGAACTTCACCTTGTCGCAATCCGGCATACAACATAATCATGGCTCCATGTCCAAATAAAGTACCTTTCCAATTGTTTGTTATGAGAGAAATCTCTTCGGGTGTTAATGCCCGTCTTCCTTCCGCCTCGATAACCGGCACCTTTACTCCGGAAAAAGGATTCTTTGCAATTAAGTCAGAATCAATTGCTACACGCATAATTCGTTCCGCAGTTTGTTTTATCTTTTTCATCATGCTTGTTGCGTAGCCGTTCTTTGCCTTATCGCTTATTATAGCTTGAAGGTGTATTTGCCTAAGATCTCGAACCTTCATTTGTCCTATCGACGGAAGTAGATGACAGTTTAACAAACTCTGCATCCGATACTTCCACCGCTCAGAAGCAACAGGGTTATATTGATTGAGCCATATATCGGTAAGCTCGGCAAATGTCATGCCGTTCTGCCAAACCATGATTCCATCGTTAATTTGCTTTGTAACCGCAGCTACCTTTGATTCCAACTCCCTTTGTGTTTTACCATAAATATACTTTCGTATATAAGACCCGTCAGGTTTTTTCCCTACAACTAAATTCTTGTAGTATAGTCCCTTTTCATTTTTCTTCATGTTTTTTGCCATTGGTTATACCTCCTGTTTATTCAACCATTCAATGAACTTGTCTTTGTGCACCATTTTCCTTTTTCCAATCGTGATTGTCGGGAAATTGTCTGCGCGTAATAGATAATAAATATTGGTGCGCGATAAGCCCAGGATGTGGATTAGATCATTAGCGCCCAATAACAAGGGTAAGTCGGCATAGTCTTTGTATCTGTTATCTATGATTTGTTCTTTCATCATTACATCTCCAATTTTGTTTTTTCGCATGACTCCAACCATGATAAAAAGCTTTCTCTTTTTACTAGCTTTCTTGAGCCAATTGTGATCGTTGGAAAAGTACCTGAATTTATAAGTGCATAAGAGTACGCTCTTGAGACACCTAAGATTCTTTGTAAATCTGCAGCATGTAGAATAAGTGGGAGATCGTCAATGCTTTTGTAGCGATTATTGAAGGGAGTCATCATTGGCCCCCTCTGTAAAGCAATCAATGTAAATCCGTTTTAACAGAGCTGTTTTTCTCTTGAAAAAGGTACTCTTTGAAATCCTAAGTTGCTCTGCAATCTTATTCCAGCTGATTCCTTTTATATAATATCCATAAATAAGGAAACGATCAGCTTTCGAATATTTCGATAGCGTCTTTAATACGATCTTATACTTACGCTGTACAGTTTCGTGTCGTTCTTTTTGTAAGTAAAGTTCTTCGGCAGATGATGATCTCAGGTCTGATAATGCAGATGCCAGTTTATCTCCTTTAAATAATGCTTCTTGTTCTGCTTCTAAGGAGATGAACCCTGATTGAGCTTGTTTTGCATCAATATATCGCTGTCTTCTGTCTGTGGATGTTAAAGCATTAAAGACTTCCTCAGAAGTTTTTATCCATTCTCCAAATGCTTTTACATAGTAAGATTTTGAATCATCTGCATTCTTTATCTTGTGATAATTATGTTTACTCATTTTTACCTCCGATTTGAATTTGGTTAGGGTTGTTTTAAATCGGAGGTGGGCGGAGCGCGTATCATATAGTCCTTTCCGCCTGTCAAGCCGTAACAAGGACGATATATGGATTGATGCCCTACTGCCTGAAAATGAGTGCAGAGAACTAAAGGTATCGATGCTAAATTCTGTTATTGGCGAAAAACAGAATCCATATATCGTACCTTGCCTTATGCGCAATCAGGCTCAGTATTTATTTGTTAAAAAAAGAGGCCACCGGAAAGAAGGGATTCAGATTTGAATCCTATCTAACCGGTGGCCTCTCAATCATGGTTTAACCAACCGTTACGAGCGCCCATCTCATATGGATTTATAAAAAGTCCCTATTTCAGACTGACCATATCGTTGTGACACTGCATATTAAAATGCTGTATCTTATCTGTACAAGCCTATCTGCCCTTGCGGTGCAGTAATCTCCAGTATATGTTGCCTACGAGACATCTTTTTCATAACCATGACGGCTCCGCATTTGTGGCAGACAAGGCGTACATATCCTTCTTTGTCACATATTCCTGAGAGTAATGTCAAACAGTTTGGGCAACCCCAAGACATGATGTGTGATTTATTCATGTAAACACCTCGCTCTCGATCGAGATGTATTTGCATTAAATCACCTCGAACATTATATTCCTGTGATAGTTCTTAAGTATAGCAATAACATCGCAGACAGTTACAAAGCGTTCATTAAGCGGCATATATAACTGACCGTCGATATCTTGGTATATCGGTACGATTGTACCTTGAGAACGTTCCTTATCTTAAATTAACACTTTTTCGTTATATTTTACTTTGATGCTATTCAGCAAATCTTCGATATAGATTATTCTGTAGCGTACAGACTTGATCGTTGGCGTATATCCGTAAGGGCTTACTCTTGACATATTTGTCCCATTGACGAATTTTCATAGTCTCAGACCATTCACTCTGAGCCAGGATCTAAGACAGGTGCGTAATACGAATTAATACTACTGTGTAAGATTGTTCTCACCAAACTCGCCTCCTTACTATATATAAAGAATACTACGAAAAAAAACAGGAAACAATCGGAACACTGTTCTTTTCTGTAGAATTCATATTGATTTTTTATGTATGGTACCGTAGAATACAAATACAAGGAGGTGTAACCATATGTTCAATAATATCGGTAATACACTTAAAGAACTTCGTACAAAGTGTGGATATACACAAACAGAAGCGACATCACGTATAAAGAAACTTGGAATACCGATTAAAGATTTTCATATGAGTCGTTGGGAACATGGACATAGTAATCCTTCCATTGAGCAATTTCTTGGTTTGTGCAAGGTGTATGGTGTAAAGGATGTTTTCAAAACATTTTGGGAACATAACTTTTCTGATTGCGAACACAGCCTAAATAAAGAAGGTCGAGAGAAATTAGAAGAGTATAGGAAGATCCTAATTGCAAGCGGATTATTTACTCCTAAGCATAGTGAACAAAAAATGGTTACTTTTCCTACACGAACAGCGCCTATGTATTACATAGGTGCCTCTGCCGGTACCGGGCAATTTCTTGATTCGGATGATTACGATATAGTAGAAGTACCAGACGATGTACCCATCAGTGCTACTTTTGGCCTTCATGTTAGTGGTAATAGTATGGAACCCACTTTATTTGACGGAGAAACAATTTGGGTACATATGCAACCCACCCTCGAAAATGGGGAAATTGGAATTTTCCTTCTTGATGGTGATGCTTATGTAAAGGAATACCAGTGTGATGAGAGTGGATGCTATCTAATTTCGCATAACACGGCATATGCACCTAAAAAAATTAACGAGTATAATGAAGTGAAAATTTATGGAAAGGTTGTCTATCCTGTGGGTTGAGTACAGTTTTTAGGACAACTAATAGTTTAAAATTAGAAATACATAAGTAGCTCTTCAAAGGGTTGTCACTATGAAGAAAGGGGGATGGTTATATGAATAGAAGTGATTTATCACCGAGAGAGCAAGAAGTTTTTGATTTCATTCTTGAGTATATGGAAGGGTGTAAGTTTTCACCTTCTATGCGTATGATCTGTAAGAATGTTCATTTGGGATCCGTTTCAAGCGCACATCGATATGTCCATTCTCTCATTGATAAAGGATGGCTAAAAGTAATTCAAAATCATATGGGGCAGATTCTTACATATTTGCCAGCTTCAGAGAACGTCTAAGGACAGATACCAAATAGTAATTGATAAAAATCTGATGTATTGAACCAAATTGAAAAAGCAGCCTCTTATAAGAGACTGCTTTTTTATTCCTGTCATTCCTAAAATTTATCAATTACCACTGTGTATAAAGAGTCCAAGAGCCAGAACTATATGCAGCAGGTTGGGAACTGGGGATAGTTACTGCATTTATAATTTTTACATGAACATTCCGTACAGAAGAGGATGTGTAAAGCTGTAATGCATTACCTACAGCACCCACAACTTTAGCAGGGCCAGCAAGACCTCCAGAAGAGGTGACAGCAGTAACAGTCATATTAGCAGTAGACGACCACTGGGTACACTGCAAACGTTGATCGGTTTTCTGTGGGACAGATTCCCCAGAGGTATAACTAGACCGTGAGTGTCCTGCATGTGAGAGCGTTTCTCCTGCAGCGAATGCGTTAAGAGAATAGGAGAGTACTAATACTATCATTGCTACTAAAATAAATCTTTTGGTTTTCTTTATATGAGTTCTCCTTTTGTCTGATACATAAGGGACGAAAGAATGACAGAAACCTTATTCAATTTTAACATATCATAGGGGGATTTCACCTGTCAAGAAGATTTTTCCACATATATGAAAGAAACGCTAATATTTACATATATATGGAAAACTATTGAAACAATACGAGGATCTTTGATAAAATATATACAATAGAAATCCTTAAAGGGAGATATATATGGAACTGCAATGTAAGATTAGTTATAAATTCATAAGCATACTATTGGTGGTGGTAATATTATTTGTTGGCTGTCAACCGACTCCAAAGAATGAGGCCGTGCAGAACAAAAATGAAGTTGCAGAACAGAGCTTAGTGAAAGGCGAGGAAGCAACCGAGCATGTATTGACAGAAGAACGATTCACTTATGAGAAGCAATACAAAAACGGAACGGTATTAATAGCAGATGCATGGATACGTAATAATTTAGAAGGGGGCGCTCCAGTACTAATCATAGAGGCCAAACCTTTTGGGGATAGAAAGCAAATGGAAAATTTGGTCGATTTGGTGTATCCGAAAGCAACTATTTATACTTGTATGGATAAATTGACAAAGGAAGAACTTGAAGCTGAGATCCTTAGGTGTAAAGATACAATATATCGTATAAAAGCAGGATTGCCTACTGCTTTCGGAGATATTGTTTCAGAAGCACAAAAGGCATATAACATACAGATGTATGAAGAAATGATTGCTGAATATCAACTACAATATCAAACGGCACCCCATGAGGAATATAGGGAGGCGGACTATACTTTGAAGAATCGTGGAGCAGATGGTTATCAGTGTCTTCTTTTTACATATGGAGGAATAGAAAAGCAGTTGGATAACAGAGAGGAAATTTGGTTTGTTAATGATGAGGTAGAATCTTTATTCCGCATTCAAAAGAAGAATTATAGAATACCGGAGACAGATAAATATAGATATTATTCATATACACCAGAAGAATTATTGACGAATGAAACATTTTTGGCAATAAAAAGCGAAACAGATTCCTTTGTGAAAGAAATGGGATTAGATTATATGAAATTAAACAGTGTACAATATGATGAAGATCTATATACATTAAACTATGTTAGAGCATACAACGGATTGGAAGAGACAATGGTCGGTTGGACTATTGGTGAAGGTTCTATACAAACAGACACCTCTGAATCGATAGCTATGAAGCTTTGGGGACAAGAAATATTAACCATAGATGTACAAGATGGGGAAATATGCAAAATATATTGGGTGAATCCATCCCAGGTAAGCTCTATCGAGAGTAAAAGTGTAGAATTACTTTCTTTTGAAGAGATAGAAGAAGTATTTATAAAACAAATGGATTATCTATTACAAGCTAGTATCTATAGTGAGATTTATGGGGAAGATTGGATAATTAATATAGAACGAGTAGAATTAGGCTTAGTAAAAGTGTTGGAGAAGGGAACGGATAGTTATAAACTAGTTCCGGCATGGACTTTTATGGGAAGAGAGGATGATCCCTCTCGACTAACAGATAATGGTTATTGTGATGTGTGCTATATGACTATCAATGCAATTGATGGAACAGTAATTGATAGAACTCTGATGTATTGATTGGTAATATGGAAAGAAGGCAGACTCTCTTGTGAGCCTGCCCTTTCTTTTTGTGCTATTCGAATTATTCGAGAATTGTTGATTGCTACTGCAAATAAAGAATTCGAGAATCAAAACTAAAGATAATAAGGGACTAAATATTAAGATCTGAAAAGGTGAACAGATTTATTAAAACATTTCTATCTCAGGACTAGCATGACAGAGGAATACCGTAAAGAAATTTTACTAAACGAACTCGACTTTCCCACTCATTACATATATATGGTAGTATGTTGAAAAAAAACGGATATGTTTGGTAGAATGGACGTGAGATGAAATGGGAGTGAGAATA
>ERZ780157.2549-NODE-2549-length-16800-cov-3.143087_pt1 | contig 16800 bp, 26 predicted proteins | sample MGYA00511169_ERZ780157 | MGnify/ENA primary metagenome ERZ780157 (study PRJEB29588, sample SAMEA1965149) | human gut metagenome | biome: human gut; feature: human-associated habitat; material: faeces | place: Denmark | collected 2008/2010 ... | reverse complement strand
CGTTACAGCCGATGTAGTAGTAGCCAGGATTAAGGCAGTACGCCATGGGAGTCGCCCAGAACTTGTCCACGAGCACCATGCCGTCCGTCTTCATGGATTCGTCGCTCAGACGCACCTGACACACAGCATCGCCGGATATCTTGGAGAAACGGACCTCCATGAAACCGTCTTCGCAGCTCGAAGAAGTCGTCGATTCACTGAGAACAATGCAAAACAGCAAAAGAGAAAGGAAATGGCTCTTCATTCCAACTCAATGAACTATTATTTAGCATTCATTTCCACACAGAGCGGAGTTTCATCCTCACCAGATTGTTGAGAGTCAGAACTATGATTACCATTATTCACTTTACGCGCCTGTTATGTGCCAATTCGGATGCAACACATTCAAGCGGGTTAAGACACCCAATTCCTATCCAAAGGGATGGAGTACTCCATGAGGGGCTTGTTGAGCTCAAAACAGAGAGGTGTGTGTCAAAACGGTAGATACGCGCTGTTCACTCCTCGAACCATGAAGAATGGAAGAGGAAACGCATGAAGGAGATGAAACGGGTCTCTCGATTCAAACTCTACTCATGAGGATTCCGCATTTCTCCGTTCACAATTCTTCATTTTGCACCAAAAGAAAGAGAGATTTCACTCTTCCTTCTTGACAGCTAACTCATCTCTCATCCTTCCTCTGTTTATTCAACTAAACCAATCACTTCACTCACGACGATACTACAAGCCATCCATTCTTCTCTCAACGCGAAACCCCTCATTTCCATCATTTCAACACCTTCATCCAATTTCCTATCCATCCCACCTTCTTCAATCCAATCACACACTTAGATGATTACCGCTTCTCTTCCTCCCCTTCCACCTCTCAAACTAATCCATTCATTCCAATTTCAATCCAAATAACCAAAAATGCAATACTCCTCTCTGCATCACTCCCTATCTTCATCTCCATACTCTCTCTCACACAATACACTCCAAATCCATTCGAGCACGTCCACTACAGCAAAATATCATCATCACGCTCAACTAACTCCTCACTCTTCTCCATCAACTCACATCCCTCACCACTTCCTCCAAATTCACACTTCTCTCACCTCCCAAATCCATCACAACACAACAACGAGAACCCTCACGCAATCAACCACTTCCCTAACGCAAGCACCTCCCCCATCCTCTATATCACCAGCACTCCACTTCACAACCTCACATTTCCCTAAACACACCCTTCTCCTCAACATGCACTCTCAAATCTGAGGGATCCCACCCCTTGAATGTCTTGATAATTCCGAATCACCGCCAATCGATCAGTGGAAGGAACGATAGATGAATCAGTCTGGAACAACAATATCACATTACATGTAGATTTGGTGAAGACGCGGGTCTCATTCATCTCCAAGAGCTGTATCTTGAGCCCCTTTTTGAATCCAACGCCTCCACAAACGAAGCGAAATGCATCGCAACTAAAGAATCGATAGAGTTTGTGCAGTAGGAGGGATTCAAAACTAGGAGCCTATTCACTTCACTGAAGAAGCACTCCTTCAAGGAAATCACGGATATCATGCTCGGAATCGAGCAGCGAGTCCATCAATCCGTCCAAACACTGACAGTCTTGCATGAGTGCGCTACTGGGCGTTTCACTGATGGAATAGTTGCGACATCATCAAACAGTTTGTGATGCTCTATTTTCGACAAGGATCGATTGAGAGCAAGGATAGCGAAATCCAGGGCAGTCTTTTGCGAAAGTAGTGCCTGCAATTCTGTTATTAGGACTAGAATTGCAGATCTAATCCTCTACGTCGGCGAGTTCTGCTGTAATCAGACGGATGCCAAGTGGCTTCTGTTCCCCTTCAACAAGTCCTGCCGATTTGTCATCAAGAACCCGCTATTCCTCAACATCTATTTCGAAGTCCCTTCTTCCGTCTCCTCTCATCCCCAGAACATACGGAAGCTCGTTTCATCTCCTCTTCATCCAACGGAAGCGCTGTTCTTCCGCCACGAGCCCGAGGCCGTGTCCATTCCGCCGCTCCAATCCTTCCCGTCCTCCAAGTCGTTGCCTTGCGTCTCACTTACCTCTAGTTTCACTCTCTCCCTCTCCGTCGCCATCATGTCGCTGTGCTCCGTCTCTGCGGGAAGCGGTCGCTGTGTGCTGCTGCGCGTCCAGTCCTCCGACTACACGCCCACGAGCGGAGGTCTGATCGAGATGGTGGCGATCGGCACCACGCTCCAGCTGCGCGTCGTGTCGAAGGGAAAGGAGGACTCTGTGGATGTACGTTTCTCCGTTAGTCCCTAACCCTTCTAGGTGCTGAACGGAGTCACGGAGGGACACTGGGAACGAATCGTGCTGTCACAGACGCGGTCCACGCGCAGAGGGCTCGTGACGCTCACCATCAACGGCAAGGAGCGACTTTCCCAGAAGATGGCGATGGTGGAGAGCGATGTGATGACGGGCGGTCGTGTGAGCGCGTGCAGTGAAGGGTTTGTGGTGGGAATTGCGTCGCGCGCTGACGTGTAGGGCTTCATGAGTGACGTCGCCTTGTACGACTGCAGCGCGACAGACCCGCTGATGCCCGCCAACGCGCTCTTTTCGTCGCATTGCACTGCTCTGTTGACTCGCAGGTACTCGTGCAACGCGATGGACCAGTCGCTGCTCTTCGACCTCTCCGCGAACAACCTGAACGCCTCCATCAGCCACACCACTCCCATTCACTGCGACTACGTGAACAACTCCTTCCTTTCTCTCGGTGGCGTCAACACCTTCTTCCCGCTCATCGTTCCCTCGGTTCCTCTCGCCGTCTTCGCTCACCTCTAGAACCAGCTCGCGGAGGAGGTCCAGCTCGCCCACGTCATTCCCTCTCAGTGTATTCCGCGTGTCGTGCGCATCATCACCGACCTGCTGGCGACCTCGCCGTCCAACCGCAGTCTCTTCGACAGCACGAAGGGCGTGTCGGTGCTCACGAGTCTCTTCCTCGTCTTCGACGCCTCCTGCATCACGCACGACCTCTTCCTTGCCGTGAGCGACTTCTGCGACTTCCTCCGAACCAACGCGCTGGAGTCGCAGTACGGCGTGATCGAGTCCCTCCTCCTGAACTGGAACATCTGGAAGAAGGGCGACTCGAAGATGAAAGTATTGGTGCGCTCACTCGCTGACGCGTAGCAATTCGCGATCGACCGCATCATCAAGCTGTTCGAGCAGGACGCGTGTCTGCGCGAGGAGAACAGCGTGGGCTTCTGCAAGACGATTCTCTACGACGAGGGCTGCGACGATTCCTACGTGGCGACGCTCGTGTTTAGAGAGATGATCGCCCTCTGCCAGACGGGGAAGAGCGGCTGTCTGCAGGATCTGATGAAGGAGGCACAGCAGAATCAGACGAGTGCGGTCTTCGAAACGCGCTTCTTCTCCTTCCTCTCCTCCTTCTGCAACACGAAGGACGTACTCGCGTCTTCCCGCGGTAATGTCTAGTGCCTGAAGAACTGCGTGGGCGACGGCTCGTTCGCCAAGGAGGACGTCGTTCGTGTGATGGTGAACGCCCTGCTTCGATTCAACAATGCGGACATGCGCGTTGAAATGTACCACTTCTGCGCATCGCTTCTCCGCGCCGCCCAGCAGAACGCCCTCTCCTTCGCCTTCACGCAGAACGACGTGGATCTCTTCGTGACTGCCTACAAACAAGCCTGCTCCTACAGCGTGCGTGCAGACGAGTACTACGCCCTGCTCCAAGTCATCACCGACTCTCCGCAGCCCTCTTCCGTTCCCACCGTGAAGGAGATCAAGAACCCGCTCTTCCTGCAGCTGGCGCTCCGCCTCCTCGCCTCGTCCGCCTCCATCTTCGGCAGACACCTCCTCCTGCAGCACCTCGTCGAGATGTCTGGCAACGACAAGAAGAAGGAGAACATGAAGAGCATGAAGTACGACCGGTTCTTCACAGATCTGCTCTCTCTTGTTCCTCGCATGGAGGACGACAACGGCGCTCCTGCGAAGAAGAAGGAGCTGCACGCCCGTATTCGTCAATGCATCGACACCCTTCTGCAGACGTCGCAAGAACCAACCGAAAAGGCGGAGGCGGCGTTCGCAGTGCTGCGCGACGCGGACTGTGAAGAGGCGTTTGCGGCGCTGGGTCAGGTCTTCAAGGCGCCCAACGCAGCGCAGTGGTGTCGCGAGCAAGCCGTCGATCTGATGTACGAGTCGGCGAGAGGACGGTACAACGGAGTGCTCAACAGCATCCGACTCATGCTGCTGGAGGATGTGATGCGTCTGTACTCGCGCTTCTCCATGAGCTCGATCGCGGTGGGTGTCGCTTCACTCTCTCATAGCCAGACCATTTCCCAGTGTCTTCGCAGCACGGCGCTTCCGTACTCCTCGGATCAGATCCTTCTCCTTCTGTACAAGCTGTCGCTCGCCGATCTCTTCCAGATGAAGAGTCTCGCCAGGATCAAGACAGCCAACCTCAACACCTTCGTTCTCGTCTTTGCGACTCAGTTCTGGACCACGCGTAGCACCGCACTCTCTTCTTGATCCATAGCCATTTCCTCTCAGAACGAACCCCAGTTTGCCGGAATGCTCGAACTCGTGTCGCGTTTCTTTTCCGACACGAACACTCAGGGAGTGGAGGAAACCACAGAGGAGAGCGAGAACGTGTTGGACGCGTACGCGTCGTTGTAGGCGAGAACCCATCCTCTGAAGTGTAGGCTGACACAGCAGGACGTGGAGGAGAGTCAGTTGTTCCCACCCACCTGCTGCTTCCTCTTCGGACTGTGGCTCGGCTCCCGTCTTCTGGAGTGTTTCTTGAAGAGCGGACGCGACGCCCTCGTCCTCTGCGAGCACGTGAAGTCCATCGTCTTCAGCAACCAAGTGAGTGTCGGGGAAAGAACGTGATTCGCAGAACCGCCTTCACAGAGAAGAGTACCGCGCCGTTCTCGTCTTCTTCCTGTCGAAGCTCGTCGCGTTGGAGCACGCGAGTCAAAAGGGACTGCTCACCGACCTTCTGTCTTCCCTGATGGCGTTGCTCGCCCAAGAGAAGACGGACTGCGAGGAGTTCTGCCGTTCGGAGGAGAGCAAGGAGCGCGTCAAGCGCGTGGATCAAGTCCTCGTCGTGTTCAAGGAGCTCGCGTCGCGCGTGACGAAGAAGGCAGATACGTCGTTCAAAGAGTCGCAGGCGGAACACGCTGCGATGGTCGAGAAGCAATTCCTGCGATTTGAGGGCAGCAAGGAGAACCGCGTGTTGTTCCGTCAGAACAGCGAGCGCTCCGGTGTGCTGGACGTGCGACAGCGTCTGCAGAGGGAGCGCGAATCGCGGCAGAATCTCTCCATTCTGTTCGACGTGATCGCGCAGCTGCGAAGTACCGAAACCAGTTTGTGGTATCGGGAGAGTGCGTGTTTGGCGAAGCCGTGACGCGTAGAGAACCGCGTGCAGTTCTACGAGTTGTGCGAGAACATGAATGCAGAAGGAGGACGATGCGTGATGGTGCCCTTCTACAACGGAACAAGTCGTCAGGAGGCGAGGAAGCGAGGCGGGAGGAAGAACAAGGAGGACGCGATGGACATGAACAAGATGAAGTCACTGTTCTTGCAGCTGAAGACGGCGCAGAACGCCTCCACGCTGTCTGAAGAGGAGGAGCGAGCGCTGAAGACGCGCGTCGAAATGCTGCTCAAACAGTTCTCCAACGTGACGACCACCATCGCCGAGAAGAAGAAGCAGAAGGAGTCGCGCCTCAAGGGGTTCTTCGGCAAGGTCCGCAGAGGCAGCGACGTGGCGGAGTACCCCTTCTCCGTCAGTGGCGTCAAGTTCACCGCGACAGACCCCATGCTGGAGGACCTGTCGTTCGCCGACTACAACGAGCTGCAGGAGTACATCATGGAAGCCACCATTGAGAAGACGGAGAAGATGGACGAGGATGAAACCCCCGTCATGTCGCTTGTTCTCTACAAGACGAGGGTCTCTCTCGTCTGCTTCTCCTACGAGGTCGCGTGCGAGCTGAACGTCAAGCAGGACCGTCTGCTGCTCAAGGCGGAGTCCGTCCAACCGATTGCGGGCGAGTGGCTGTGCTGGCTCCTCCTCACTTCTAGAGCGCCCTCCAAGCCGCTGCCGCACTACAGCCAGATCCAGGACCTGCTGCTGCACGCGCGCGAAGTGTCGCTGCATCAGGTGGTGTCCGTGTACCCGCGAAACCACCTCCTCGGCAACAAGGCGCTGGAGCTCTTCTTCGCCAACGGCGACTCGTGGTATATCGATTTCGCCTCGGTGGAGGACCGAAAGGAGTTCTTCGACCTGCTGTCGCACTCCGTGCAGCCCTCGCTCCAGAAGTGCCAGTTCCGTTCAGACATAACGCGTAGAAGCGTACTCTTCCGCCGAATCGCCTCGCCCTCGCAACTCTTCCGCGAGCTGTCCATCACCCAGCAGTGGCAGAGTTACCAGATCTCCACCTTCGACTACCTGATCCAGCTGAACCGCATCAGCGGGCGCTCCTACAACAGTCTGAGCCAGTATCCCGTTTTCCCGTGGGTGTTGTCGGACTACACCTCGTCCGCCATCAACCTCAACGATCCCACGGTGTATCGAGACCTCTCCAAGCCGGTCGGCGCGCTGAACGAGGAGCGTCTCCAGGGCTTCTTGGACCGCTACGAGAGCATGGTGGAGATGGCAGACACGGAGGGCGCCATGCCGCCGTTCATGTACGGCACGCACTACTCCACGCCCGGGTACGTGCTCCACTACCTCGTGCGCGTCGAACCGTACACCCTCTTCCACATCGACCTGCAGAGCGGGTGCTTCGACGACTACAACCGGCTCTTCAACTCGGTGGAGGCGGCGTGGAACAGCAGTCTCCACAGCCAGGGAGACGTGAAGGAGCTCACGCCGGAGTGGTTCTGCTTGCCCGCCTTCCTTCGCAACAGTTCTCACTTCCCGCTGAACGACAGTGACGTGAGTGATTCAGGTGCGAGTGATCCATTAGCCCAAAGCTGTGTGCGACGTCGTGCTCCCGCCGTGGGCGCACAACTCTCCGGAGCGCTTCATCTCCGTCCAGCGCGACGCGTTGGAGAGCGACTTCGTGAGCGCTCACCTGCACGAGTGGGTCGATTTGATCTGGGGGTAGGTCCATGCATTCGCCATCACGAACAGAGTGAACCAGAAGGGCGAGGAGGCGGTCAAGCACCAGAACGTGTTCTTCAACATGACCTATGTGGACGATATCCGCCTCGCCGCGCTCCACGATGACGTCGCACGGCAGAATCTCCTCACCCAAATCGCGCAGTACGGGCAGACGCCGTCGCAGCTCCTCTTCAAGCCGCATCCGGCGCGTTATTCCCGCGACCAGGCGCTGGACCTTGCCTTCCCTCAAGTCCACGCTCTCTGCGCCACGCTCCCTCACGACCTCCACCCACAAATCGTCCTACGCACGAGACACAAGTCGCCTCTCGCCTCGATTCTTCTCCTGGAGGACCGACTACTTCTTCTGGACTCCGCCGGACGTTGCAGCTGTCACGGCGTGGATACACGCAACTGCGACAAGAACGGTTTCCCGTGCACCATCACGATTCAGGAGAAACACACGAAGCGCGTGGCGTCGGGGCTCACTGTGGTTGTTGCACTTCCCTGTCACGCGTAGACGGAGACGAAGCTTCTGCTCTTCCCCACGGATGGCTTTTCGGTGGTGGCGTCGTACGGTAATCGCGACGACAAGATGTACTTGAACTGGGTGAAAGAGAGCCCCGGCTCCGTGAGCCTGGTGTCCACAACGCCCCTCGAGCAGCACTTCGACGTCGTGGCGTGCTGCGACTGGGACTGGAACCAGAGCACGTTCGTTGCGTTTGGCGGCAAGGACGGGCTGGTCTCGCTGTGGCGCGTCCAAGCCAAACGGCAGCAGACCTCGCGTCTGCTCTTCCTGCACGCGAACGACGCGCCTCCCGACACCACGCTGGAGCACCTGTTCACGGGCTTCAAGGCGGGAATCGAAAGCGTGTGTGTGGACGCGTCGAACGCGCTTCTCTTCACCGTGGATACGACCGAGACGCTGTACATCCACTCGATCGACAGCGGGGCGAGTCTGTGGATGGTGGAGCTGAAGCCGCTTCTGCTGCCGCTGGCTCACGCCTCGTGCAAGCACGTGCACACCGTCGCGATGGCGAGTAACGGAAGAGGGGACTGTTTTGTGTTGGTGCGATTCAAGACCGACTCCAAGGTGAAGCACGCGTTGTTCCTCGTGCACTGCAACGGCGTCGTGGTCGCGCAGTGCCTGATTGAGGAGGAAACCCTTCTTCCTCAACTGCTCGTTTGTAGAGACGGAGATCATTTTCTCTACTGCCGCAAGAACGGCATTTGTGTGGGTTCCGTTATGGCGGACATGACGGTAGAGGTGTGAGAGGAGGATTACGAGTAGGTGGTGAAGTCCATCGAGTGCGAGCCGCCCTCCCCGTATTCCTGTTTTTCTATGTCAGGAGACGAGAGACTGGTGGTGGCTGGCTTGGAGGACGGAAGCGCCATCGCGTTTGGACTCCACTTCGGGATCACAGAGTGTCGTGTTTGTTCCCAACAAGCAGACGAATAAACTACATTAGTCCGTCTTCGGCTTCTCCACGGCGGGCTGCGTAAAGAAGGTCTTCAAGAACATCTACGCGTCACATCGCAATCACTCGCCCACCTGAATCAGGATCATGGCAGCCATCAGCAGAGACATGCCGTACTTCTGCATGAAGGTCATGGGAGGGGGAACGATCACGCGGGTCGCAGAATAGACATTCACCGTCTGGGCGGCGCGGCTCGTGAACTTGAGCGTGAAATGGTCCTTTCCCAGGATGGTGATCTCGTACTCCTCAGACGGGTCCAGGGGATTCAAACCGGAAGCCATCTACTCATCACGAGAGCGCGTCGCACATACGTAGGACTCGGAAGGCATGAGGGGAATAAACGACAAATCGGCGACGGTATCGAATCCGTCCTTGTCCGCGTTGTACTGACTAATCGAGCACGACAGAGAGGAAGACGTGACCATAACGACCTGATCGGCGTCGTTCTTTCTGTGATAGGTGCCCGTTTCCAGCGGGAATACGTCATACTCGTTCTCGTTCGTCTTGGTGACGTTGTACTGGGAAAAGACGGGGTCTCCGATCACTTCTCCGGTCTCGAGATTCACCTGTCTGTTGGCGATAATCCAGGAACCGGCAAAGAACTCGCCAATGGAAAACTCCTTCGGCTTTGCCTCGGCGGCGAATGTAATCGAAAGAACAGCAAGGAAGAGAATAAAAGAACGATGCATCCTGTCCGTAGATGAGTTGTTTTGGGCGAAACAGACGCGGCTTCTTCTCCGCAAAATGGCTCCGATTTCTGGAGGAGTGCAACAAACAGTTCTACTACAGAGTAATCTACATGCAGGTGGTCACGTAATTGCGAGGAACACAGCCCACTTCTCCGTCCTCGCGGCGCACCATCATCCAGTCGTCATCGCCTCCTTCGATCTCCTCAAATACGTCGCCCTCGTGGATGGTGAGTTCTCCCTCATTTGCAGCTTTATAGTCGTAGAGGGCTTGCACCTTCTACGCATCATCACCTCCATCATCGCCCACTCCAAATCCGGCACTCACATACGACCGCGGCACGCAACCGACCTCTCCGTTGTCGCGGCACACCATCATCCAGTCCTCGTCACCACCCTCGATCTCCTCGAACACGTCGCCCTCGTGGATGGTAAGTTCTCCCTCGGAGTTGGCGGTGTAGTCGTACAGCGCGCGCACCTTCTAGGCGTGAGGTGTGGTGTTGAGGGCTACGCCGAGCGTCGCGGGCTCTCTCGTTTCTTCAGGGGCTTCGGGTTCGGGTTGGGGTTCAGGCTCTGGCTGAGGCTCGGGCTCAGGCTCGGGTTGGGGTTGAGGTTCAGGCATGGGCTGGGGTTCTGGCTCAGGCTCAGGTTGAGGTTCAGGCTCAGGTATGGGCTCAGGCTCCGGTTCAGGCATAGGTTCTGGCTCAGGCATGGGTTCGGGCTCTGGCAGAGACTGGAGCTCAGGTTCCGGTTCAGGCATCGGCTCGGGCTTCAACTCCACCTTCGGCTCAGGCTTGGGCTCCGGCTTGGGCTCCGGTTCCGGTTCCGGCATGGAATCAGGCATGGGATCAGGCACGAACTTGGGCTCCTCCTTCTTCTCCGCCTCCTGACTGGCTCTCTACCCCTCAGACACACTCCTCACCCCCACTCTCGCCGTCTCTCGCATGATCCCGCTGGCGCGGCGCTTGCTCAGCAGCTTGCTCATGAAGTCCTCCTCGTTCGACTGCGTCGCCTTCGGCACCTCCAGCGGCTTCACGACAGGCTTCACAGCAGGCTTCACAACGGGCTTCGGGGCAGGCGCGGGCGTGGGCTTCACGATGGGTTTGGGCTGTTCAGCGACCTTCAGCGCGGCGGGCTGTCTGGACTTGGGCTTGGAGGCGGGGATGGCGGGCGTGGCGGGAGCGGGCTCAGCACCGCGCGAGCGACGAGGAGGCGAGGGCAGGGTGGGAGGAACCGCGGGGGAGTGCTCGATCTTGGACACGTCCACCTCCACGCTCGCCACCTTCTGCTTGCGCTTCAACAGCGCGTCCAGATCCGACGCACGCTGGAACTCGTACTTCTTGGTCTCCTCGTGCTGCTGCTCGTAGTAGAAGCCCTTGCGCGCCTCGGCCACCTCTCTCTCGATGTCCTCCTGCGTGCGCTTTGGGGGAGGCACGATGGTGGACTTCTGGACCTGGCGAATCGCATCTTCATTCACAGTCGAAGACACCTCTTTCTAACCCTAACGCATCATCGCTGCACCGTACGCTCGCAATCTTCTGCTTGCGCTTCAGCAGCGCGTCCAGATCCGACGCGCGCTGGAACTCGTACTTCTTGGTTTCTTCGTGCTGCTGCTCGTAATAGAAGCCCTTGCGCGACTCGGCAATCTCCTTATCAATGTCCTCCTGCGTGCGCTTGGGAGGGGGGATCACAGTGGACTTCTGGACCTGGCGAATGGCATCCTCGTTCACCGATGAAGACACCACTTGCTACACCTCATCCGCAAGAAAAGAAACGACCTCCGCCACCTTCTGCTTGCGCTTCAGCAGCGCGTCCAACTCGCTGCTTCTCTCCTCGGCCTACGTGTGAGGAAACCCAAGCGAAGCCACAAATTCGGGTTTTGTGTTGACAACGTCAATCTCTTTGGGCTTACGTTGCTACGCCTAAACGAACGCTCGAAGTCGTACCTGCATATCGATGTAGGACATGCGTCCAAACCGCGGAACCTCGAGATTCTCCTGGTTCTGACGCTCGGACCTATCCCTGACAGCAAATCCACTGCGCATACAGTTTCTTAAGATAGGAGAGAGGAACGTAGCCCTCCTACACGTGACCCAGACCACCCGCGTAATACCTTTCTCTGGTGATTGCACCAGCACCACTCTCCCTCCTCTTCAAGGATTTCGATGATAATTCCCTTCTTCACAGGAAGACCATCATCCATATTATTCCCATCGAAATCATATAAAACCTAAGCGTGAGCGACGCGCTGAAAGGAGCCATACTTCTGCTTTCATTCCAATAGCGCGTCCTACAGAAAAACTAACAAAAAGATGTTGATGAGAATTCCCGCACATGTATTTGGTTCGGACCCGAATGATCCCGCTCGCGGCGAGAATTATCGGCCCATTTCTTGAAAGAGGTACCCATTCTGGTTGTTCCGTTTTTTCACGAGTGATGAATCCGTTATGAATCGATACAGACAATTCCGTGCTCCAACAAACACGACCAAATTACAATAGACAGCTTAGAAATGAATAGCCTTATCATAAGTACCCATGCAAGCCTCCTTGAACGCCTCAGAAAGAGTCTACACGTGAGATAACGGATATGACACCCACAGGATGAGAATGGCAAGTGCGAGCCACATCCTCAGCCGTAGCGCCACACTCCATAGCCAGACCGGCTTCAGCGATAAGCTCGGAGACGTTCAGTCCGCACATGTGCACGCCGAGGATCTTGTCTACACATCACCCAACCATGCCGAATCGACTCGTCTTCTTGTCAGCAAGGACCTTGATCAGACCGTCGGGAGCGTCGTAAGCGCGAGCACGGCTGTTGGCCTGGAGCGGGAAGGTGCACTTGGTGTACTCCACGTTCTCCTTCTTCAGCTGCGCCTCCGTCTTGCCCACCATGGCGATCTCGGGCTCCGTGTACACGACACCCGGAATGACGTCGTAGTTCACGTGACCGTGACCCGTCTTGATCTCCTCAGCGACCATGTAACCCTCGTCCTCAGCCTTGTGGGCGAGCATGGGACCGCGCACGATATCACCGATGGCGTAGATGTTGGGCTTGTTGGTGCGCAGCTTGTCGTCCACCACCACACAACCTCTCTTGTCCACCTCGATGCCCACCTTCTCCAGGCCCAGGCCCTGCGTGTTGGGCACACGACCCACGCACACCAGCACCGTGTCCGCCTCCAGCGTCTCCTTCTTGCCGTCTATGCCTCACACTCCCACGGCGCACCCACCCTTCACGCTCTCCACGTTCAGCTTCACCGTCTTGTCCGTCAGCTCGCTGCCCAGCACCTTCGTATTGAGGTGGAACTTCATGCCCTGCTTGGTCAGGCACTTCTGCAGCGCGCTCGTCACCTCCGCGTCGTTGGGTCCGCCGATGTGGTCCAGGAACTCCACCACGTCCACCTTCGCGCCGAGGCGTCTCCACACGGAGCCCAGCTCGAGGCCGATCACGCCTCCGCCGACGACGATCATGCGCTCGGGCACCTTGCTCAGCTTCAGAGCGCCCGTGGAGTCGATGATGCGCTCCTTCGCGTTATCGACGGGCAGAGTGTCAATGGGACGGCTGTCTACAGCATGACGGAGAGGACGCACGCCGACTCGATCCGGTGGCAAGAATGATGTTGGTGGCCTCGATCTTGCGCTCACCGCCAGCCAGGAGGGCAGCGTTGATGGTGTGCTCCGACTCAAGAGAAGCGGCGCCCTTGATGTACTCCACGCCGTTCTTCTTGAAGAGGAACTCGATACCGTTGGTCAGACCGCGCACCTACGGTCAACGCGCCAATGATTCCGTACAGCCTTGTCCTTCGCCTTCATGATGGCCTTGAGATCGAAGGAAACGTCCTTCACGATCACACCGTGCTTCTTCATGCTGGTCTTCGCCTCGTCGTACCTGCGAATAACACAAACACGGCCGAATCCAACATCAGAGAGGAGTGGAGAAGAGCCTTCGAGGGGATGCAACCCACGTTCAAGCAAGTACCGCCCAACGTGCCACGCTTCTCAATGCAAGCCGTCTTCAGTCCCAGCTGAGCGGCCTTGATGGCGGCAACGTAACCACCTGGACCACCACCGATGACGACAACATCGAACCTAAAACGCGTGAGGGAGCCGAAAACGGGCAGTACTTGTCGGCGGCAGCAGCGCTGAAGCATCTTGCAGCGCAGAACGCGCGCTGAGCAGCAATAGAGGCACGAGACAACGAAAGCATCTTGATAGAAGGAGATTTGACAGCATGAGAGAAACGGCGTTTCGTTGAATATCGGGTCAACGGGGCATTATAGATTCGAGTCCTGTGTTTACCAAAAACACGTCAACAACACAATATTACAGTTTAGACGCCTTCAAATACGCGTACGCATAGTCTATACCTAAGGAACACAATTCACTTCCACCTCGCAGAACAGCAGGGAAACGGCACATACGGATCCAATCCACAATCTCGATGACGGATATAACAATGTACACTATGCAAAGTCCGAGGAAGAGGAGTGCGACGATGGATTGTCCCAGCATCAGGAGAGCGAGAACCACCACGGCCTCGGTGATAGCTCCCAAGACTGTTCCGATGAACCCGTAGAATGAAGGAAGAGAGAAGTGGGGAAGGAAAGGATATGGAAACGACGGCGCAAACATGGCAGGACGGCTTGCACATCAGTGCCAAAGACATCGTGCACAGGATCACGTTCAGAAGAGAGAAGCGTGATACGAAGGAAGACAGCAACGACATCACCTATTCCTAAATGCATCGTCTCATTGCTACCAAGATTATCCACACACAGCAAATGAATCCTTTCCTCGCCTTGAGAAAACACTCCACCTTCGCGATTGGGAGTCTACGGTTCACTGAAATATATATTATATCACGCGTCCAACTCGTCGATCCCGTGTTCAGGGTCAAAGGACATCGCTTTCGTTGTCACTGGAACAAAGGAAGGCTGCACGATCACAAACGGTTCGACAACCTGTACCTGCTTTATTGTCAACGTGTAATTCTCGCCATTCAGTGAAATCGACGCACTCATGTCCTCGAACGGTTCCTCTTTCGAGGGGATGTAGATGCGATCTGTCACTTTCATTTTCGATGAATAGGAGTGGGTGACAGGGACTATGAATCCCGAAAACGAATCGTGGCGAAAAAAGTCTCGATTTCTGTGACTCACGAGGAGAGAGGAATTGGAACCAGCAGAATGGATGAAACGCAATTACACATCGCTGTAGCGCTTATGGAGGAATACTGAAACGCCATAGTGATGTGTCTCCAAAAGAGAGGCTACGCCTCCCATCCCATTCTACATCCCATTTCCACGATCACACGACCCTTTAGAGATCGAATCAGGGTTTCAAATCGGAATCCCAGCCCCTAAATCGGGGACAGTATTCCAACTCATATCAATTCTCTCGCTGTTGGGGGTAGAATGGGTTCTCATCAGATATAACCAGGACTGTTCACTCAATAATGGGTTTCGGTATGTCATTGCTGTCCGTGTACACTGCCAACGGAAGGAACGTTGGAAAGCGCTAATGGGCTGTAGATAATGGATCTCGTGGACGAGGAGGCTTCTCTGGTGGCCGTGGTGGCCGTGGAGGAGGTCGCGGAGGCGGTCGTGGAGGAATGAGAGGCGGAGACCGCGGTGGTCGCGGAGGAGGTCGTGGTGGTCGTGGTGGTCGCGGTGGCCGTGGAGGTCGCGGAGGTGCTCGCGGAGGAATGAGAGGAGGAACGAAGGTCTCCGTGGAGAGTCATAAGTGGGGATTGGGCTCTGCGACTCACGGAATAGATTCAAGGGCGTTTACATCGCCCACTCCACGAAGGAGGATGTGCTTTGCACGCTGAATTTCGCTCCGGGCAAGACGGTGTACGGCGAGAAGAAGATCTCCGTGGATATTCCCGTTTTGGCGCGGAGGGGAGGTGACGCATAGGGAACGATCGGTGAAAAGAAGGAATATAGACAATGGAACCCCTTCCGTTCAAAGTTGGGCGCTGCTGTGATCGTGACATCTACAGTTGCGGTGTGATGCGTAGGGCGGTATTCGCAACATCTTCATGGAGCCTGGAAGCAAGGTGCTGTATCTCGGCGCGGCTTCTGGAACCACCGTCTCCCACGTGTCTGATATTGTCGGCCCTGTCGTTCTCTCCCTGATGGCACTAACACATAGAACGGATTGGTGTACGCCGTGGAGTTCGCTCATCGCCCGGGTCGCGACCTCATCAACGTGGCGAAGACGCGTCCCAACATCGTGCCGATCATCGAGGACGCGCGCCACCCGCTCAAGTACCGCATGCTGGTGGGCATGGTGGACACGATCTTCGCGGATGTGGCGCAGCCGGACCAGGCGCGTATCGTGGGCATCAACGCCAAGTACTTCTTGAAGACGGGCGGCCACTGCGTGATTTCGATCAAGGCGAGCTGCATCGATTCGACGGCGTCGGCGGAAGCCGTGTTTGCCGCGGAGGTGCAGAAGCTGAGAGAGGAGCACTTCAAGCCGCTGGAGCAGTTGACGCTGGAGCCGTACGAGCGCGACCACGCCGTGGTGACGGGAGAGTACAGACCGTAAGATATGTATGCTGGTTCATTTATGTTGCGTTGTGTGTTGAACAAACCCATCACTGACGCGTGACCAGTCGAGAAAAAACACTATGCGTGAAGGAACGGAGCGAGCGCGTACTCCATGACCTTGCTAGTGATCACCTTCGGAATGGCGACTCCACCCACATTGGCGGCTACACATGAATCCCAAGGCACGTACTTACCCTTGGAAGCCTGGTTGTACAGTCTCAAGTTGTACCAGATAGAAACGACACCGAAGGACGCACAACAGAGGGAAAACAGCTTCAGTTGCAGGAGTGCGGAAATGTCCATGAGGCTCCTACGCATCACGATCCGACGACACGCTCACCAAAAAACGAGGCATCCGTACTGCACATACCAAAACAATCGACGACTCGTGTCGCTGTAATTCTCAGGCTTCTACTCATCACATCTCCAATGCATTCCCACATTCGAAGACTCAAAACGAGCCGTGTCCTTCCCATCCTTCGTGATCACGATCCACCATCGAAGGCCGGCCAAGTAACGTCCCCCGAAGTTCTTTACGAAATAGAATTGGACGGCGAGGAGGAGCAGCGTCAGAGTGATGACAGCGCTCTGCCAGAAGAAGAGGCCTCCGAAAACGTAAAACAGAGCGGGTGCGATCTAGCAGTCAGGCAGGGACGCAACCCCCACTCCTGTCACCAGAAGACAGGTGGAGGCGATAGGGTGTCCCGACTTGCGGATCGTGGCCGACAAGATGTTCTACGACTCAGTCCTCCCAGAGGAGCCCACTTCCTGGGGATCGGGCGTGGCGCTATCGACCACCTCGACTTCAGGCAAAAATGGGTTGCTTGCCTAGACTCAATTCAGTACAACAGTCCGCACTTTATTGTCGCTCATCGAAAGATGAAATGAACTGAGTTCGTTCAACACAACCAATTCCCTTTCTCCAACAACAACACCACGAATAATCTCCAACAAACACCCCACGCAATCTACTGACGCTCGCACCACTCCCTCGCGTT
>ERZ780157.2541-NODE-2541-length-16845-cov-8.284395_pt1 | contig 16845 bp, 14 predicted proteins | sample MGYA00511169_ERZ780157 | MGnify/ENA primary metagenome ERZ780157 (study PRJEB29588, sample SAMEA1965149) | human gut metagenome | biome: human gut; feature: human-associated habitat; material: faeces | place: Denmark | collected 2008/2010 ... | reverse complement strand
GTCATTTATAATAGTATAAAATTAAGAGAGGCAGATCGATGGAAAAATATGATGAAGTAAAAGAGATACTAAAGAAAAATAATCAAGAACAATTGTTAGTTTGCTACGATAAGTTGAATGCAGAAGGAAAAGAAAAACTATTAGATCAAATATTAAATGTAGATTTTGATTTAATTAAAGATTTATATGAAAAAACAAAAAAAGGTGTAGAGATAGGTGACGATACAATTGAACCTATCCAATATGTAGATAAAAGTAAATTATCTAAAGAAGAATATGCAAATTATGAAAAATTAGGAGATAAAATAATAAAAGAAGGCAAACTAGCAGTATTAACAATGGCTGGAGGACAAGGAACAAGACTTGGATACAATGGACCAAAAGGAACATTTGATATCGGATTAGATACGCATGAATCTTTATTCGAATTAATTTGTAAGCCAATTAAAGAAGCAAATGAAAAATATGGAATAACAATTCCTTGGTATATTATGACAAGTCATGAGAACAATGCTGAAACAGTTAATTTCTTTAAGAGCCATAATTATTTTGGATATCCAAAAGAAGAAATAATGTTTTTCATTCAAGGTGAATTACCAATGATGGATAAAGAAGGAAAAATATTAGTAAACGAAGAAGGATTCCTAAAATTAGCAGCCGATGGACACGGTGGAGTTTTTGAATCAATGCTAAGAAGCGGAGTATTGGAAGATATGAACCAAAGGAATATTGAATGGGTATTTATTGGACCAGTAGATAATCCATTAGTAAATATGGTAGATCCAATCTTTGTTGCTATTGCAGCAACCAAAAAATGTATGGCAGCAGGAAAATCAGTTGTTAAAGCAAGACCAGAAGAAAGAGTTGGAGTATTTTGCAAAAGAAATTCAAAACCAAGTGTAGTAGAGTATACAGAAATTTCAGAAGAAATGAGCAATAAGAGAGATGCAAATGGAGAACTAGTTTTTGGAGAATCTCATATTAACTGTAATTTATTTAATATTAAAAGAATAAATGAAATTGCAACTAACAAATTACCATACCATGAAGCATTTAAAAAAGCCAACTATATAAATGCAAACGGTGAATTAGTTGTAGCGGATAAACCAAATGCATATAAGTTTGAAACATTTATATTTGATGCATTCCAAAGTATGGAAAGTATGGCGGTAATGAGAGTAAAAAGAGAAGATGAATTTGCGCCTGTAAAGAATGCAGAAGGTGTAGATAGCCCAGAAACAGCAAGAGAATTATATATAAATTTTCATAAGAAAAATCAAATATAAAAAAATGAAAAATGGGCTTTATGGCTCATTTTTGCATTTGAAGGAGGAAAAATGGAATATTTAAATGAATATAAAAAATGGTGTACAAGTGATGTTTTTGATGAGGAGACAAAAAAAGAACTAATAAATATAAAAAATGATAATAAAGAAATTGAAGATAGATTTTATAAGGAATTAGAATTTGGAACAGCTGGGTTAAGAGGTGTAATAGGTGCTGGAACTAATAGAATGAATATATATACTGTAGGAAAAGCTACACAAGGTTTAGCAAATTATATTAAAAAACAACATGGAGAAGATAGAGGAGTTGCAATTTCTTTTGATTCTAGACATATGTCACCAGAATTTAGTAAAGAAGCAGCGTTAATATTAAATGCTAATGGCATAAAAACATATTTATTTGATTCATTAAGACCTGTACCAGAATTATCTTTTGCAGTAAGAGAATTGAAATGTATTGCGGGAATAATGATAACAGCAAGCCATAATCCACCAAAATATAATGGATATAAAGTTTATTGGGAAGATGGTGCACAAATAGTTCCACCAGTTGATAAAGATATAATTACAGAAGTAAATAATATTACAGATTATGGAGAAATAAAAAAGATTTCGCAAGAAGAAGCAGAAAACAAGAAACTATATAATATAATTGGAAAAGAAATAGATGAGAAATATATGGATACATTACAAAAACTTGTTTTAAATCCAGATATTATTAAGAAACAAAAAGACTTAAAAATAGTATATACTCCATTACATGGAACAGGAAATATACCAGTTAGAACAATATTAAAGAGACTAGGTTTCGAAAATGTATACATAGTAAAAGAACAAGAACTACCAGATGGTGATTTCCCTACAGTTGATTATCCAAACCCAGAAGATCCAAAAGCTTTTAATTTAGCTTTAGAATTAGCAAAGGAAAAAGATGCTGATATAGTACTTGCAACAGATCCAGATGCAGATAGATTAGGGGTATATGCTAAAGACTCAAAAACAGGTGAATATAAATCATTTACAGGAAATATGTCTGGTTTATTAATTGCAGAGTATGAATTATCTCAAAAACAAGAAAGAAATTTAATACCTGCAAATGGTGTATTAATAAAGACAATTGTTTCTTCAAATTTAGCAGACAGTATTGCTAAAAATTATCATATAGAATTAAAAGAAGTTTTAACAGGATTTAAATATATAGGAGAGCAAATAAAAATATTTGAGCAAACAAATGCAAATACTTATTTATTTGGATTCGAAGAAAGTTATGGTTGTTTAATAGGAACACATGCAAGAGACAAAGATGGTATAGCAGCAGTTATGGCACTTTGCGAAGCAGCAGCATATTGCAAAGAAAAGGGACTAACATTATGGGATCAAATGATTAATATCTATGAAAAGTATGGATATTATAAAGAAGACTTGCTATCATTAACATTAGAAGGTGCTAGTGGTGCAAGAAAAATAAAAGAAATGATGGATAATCTAAGAAATAATGTACCTTCAAAAATAGGTGAATATAAAGTAGAAAAGTTTAGAGATTATAAAACAGAGAAAATAATAGATATGGAAACAAAAGAAGAACTAGAAACAGGATTACCAGTATCAAATGTACTTTATTTTGATTTAGAAAATGATTCTTGGGTATGTGTAAGACCTTCAGGAACAGAGCCAAAAATAAAATTTTATGTAGGCGTAAAAGGAAACAACATGACAGATGCAGAAAATAGAGTTAAAAAATTAAAAGAAGATTTAAAAGAACTAATAAAAGACTAATATGTAACAAAAAATAAAGTCAATATTAAATATTGGCTTTATTTTTTATACGTTTAATTAAACTTAAAATTAATTTTTGATCTGAAATATCCATATCTTTTAATTCGTCCGTTATAGTTGTAATAATAGCTGCTGAATTGTCATCAAAAAATTGGTTAAATAATTGTGTTGGATTAGTATCAATAGCTTTACAAAGTAAGATAATATTGTATATGCTAGCATTATATTTGCCATTTTCAAATTTTGATAGATATTCAGGTGTTAAATCACTTTTTTCAGCTACTTCCTCTTGTGTAAATTTTTTACTTTTTCTAATTTGTTTATACGTATTACCAATAATTTTATTTGCTTCTTTTAAATCCATGTGCTATCCTCCTAAAAAATTTATATTAAGTATAACAGCACTTTAAGAATAATTTAATGAACTAAATAATAAAAAATGACATTTAAATTAAACTATAATTAAATTAAATATTCCAACCTTTAATTTTACTTCGTTTTATGGCACCATACATATTAGCTCTTACATGAGGTATTTGTTTACTTAAGTCATATAACAACTGTTTTATATCTTCACGTTTAGATTTACCATCCATTGGACAAGCTTTTGGCATAATAGTAATATTGTTATTTTTTATAAAACTTCGTGTTTGTTTTTCGCTAATATATATTAAAGGTCTTATTAAAGTCATTTTAGACCTATCCATATACGAAACAGGTGCAAAGGTAGAAATGCTGCCAGTATACAAAATATTCATAAGAAATGTTTCTAAAACATCATCTTCATTATGACCTAAAGCGATTTTATTGCATCCATGTTCAATTGCTGTTGTGTTTAAAATTCCGCGTCGCAGATTAGCGCAAAGAGAACAAGGATTTTTTTCTTTTCTAATGTCAAAAACTATTTCCTTTATATAGCTATCTACAACATATAATTCAACATCAATTTTTTGACAAAGGCCATATAATATGTTAACGTCAAAAAATTCAAATCCTGGATTGATAGATATTGCTATTAAGTCAAATTTCTTGGGATAAAATCTTTGTAAGTTTTTAAGGGCCATTAATAAAGTTATAGAATCTTTGCCACCAGACAAAGCTACAGCAATTTTATCACCCTCATCTATCATATGAAATTCTTCAATTGCTTTTCTCATTGAACCTAATATTTTTTGCATAATAAAATCCTTTCTTAACTCTTGTTATTATACCGAAAAAATGGATAAAATTCAATAGTTTTCAATTTCATGATAAGTTAGCTTGAAAAAAAGTGGTAAAATTGATATAATACAAAAGTATTAAAAATATGCACTTATAGCTCAGGTGGATAGAGCGCTCCCCTCCTAAGGGAGAGGCCGCTGGTTCGAATCCAGCTAAGTGCACCAAAATATAGGGAAAAAAGGAACGTCCCTAAATCTCGATTAGGAGAAAAAATGGAAGAAAAAAATTTTTTTATGAAACAAGCATTAAAGGAAGCTGCAAAAGCATATAGTAAAGGAGAAGTTCCTATTGGTGCTGTAATTGTTAAAGATGGAAAAATAATTTCTAGGGGATATAATTTAAAAGAAGCAAAAAAGAATACTCTAAAACATGCAGAAATTATTGCTATCGAAAAGGCAAGTAAGAAGCTAAATGCTTGGAGATTAGAAGAGTGTGATATTTATATTACAATGGAACCATGTCCAATGTGTATGGGAGCAATAATTAATTCTAGAATACGAAAAATTTATTATGGTGTATCTGACTTAAAAGCTGGAGCATGTGGCTCCGTTATAGATTTAACGAAATATAAATTTAACCATATACCAGAATATGAAAAAAATATATTAGAAGAAGAGAGTAAAGAAATATTACAAAGATTTTTTAAAGAATTAAGAGAAAAAAAGAAGAAAGATAGAGGTGTAACTAATGAAAATTAGTGAATTAAAAGGTAAAAAAATTGTTCACATATGTATTATACTTGGAATTATAGTTTTAATTTTAATAATAGCAGGAATAATAATGTTAAGATATCAAGTTGAAGGTGAAACTAATTTACCATTTGAAATTTCCAAAATGATTGTTGTAAGTACTGCGGAAAGTAACGAAATAGAAGCAGCAGCAGATACAAAATGGAATTTTAGTGTTAACCAATATAATGATATATATTTAGAAATACAAAAAAATGATGAATATTCTAAAAATACAAATATTAAAAATATAACATTTGAAAACTTTGTTATAGAAAAGAATAGCGGAGCAGAAAACATAAAGTTATACAGAGCCAATTCTGAAGGTAAAGTTGTCGAAGATGAAGCACATTTAGTAGGAAGTTCATTAACATATAAGGGCGAAAAAGAAACAAACTTAGATGAATTAAAAATTTTAAATCAAGGAAGCATAATTTTATTACGTTCAGTTAATCAAAATGTATGTGAAGTAAGAAGTAATGACGAAGAAATAGTACATGATGGAACTTTACTTGCAAAAGGTAATGCAAATTCAGAAGAATTAAAGTATAAATTAAGCTTTGATATAATAATAGAAACTAGTAGAAATATTAAATATAAAGGAACTATAACAATGGATTTACCAACTGGAGATGTTCAAACACAAGGAAAAACACAACTAGAAAAGACAGATTTTAGTGATGTAATTTTTAAAAGAATGTAAAATGTCTTGCTAAAATAAAAGAAAGCATATATAATAACAACGGATATAAAATAAAGTTACAATGTTTAGCCTTTGTATGGAGGGCAATCCCAATAAAAAGCTATGAACCTTGTCAGGTCCGGAAGGAAGCAGCAATAAGTAGTGTATTTATGTGGGTAATTGCTTTCCATAGAGAGGCTAAACTTAAATTAAAGGGAAGTGGTAAAATGGCATATACAGCATTATACAGAAAATTTAGACCTTTAACTTTTGACGAAATTGTGGGGCAAGAACATATTACTAAAACATTAAAAAATCAATTAATAGCTGGACGAGTTGGGCATGCGTATTTATTTAATGGATGTAGAGGAACAGGAAAAACTTCAGCTGCTAAAATATTAGCAAGGGCAGTAAATTGTTTAAATCCAAAAAATGGAGAACCATGTAATGAATGTGAAATATGTAAGGCTGCACTTTCAGGTTCTTTAACAGATATTGTAGAAATGGATGCAGCATCAAATAATAGTGTAGAGGATATAAGACTTATAAGAGACGAGGTTAATTTCTTACCAACTCTTGCAAAATATAGAGTATATATAATAGATGAGGTTCACATGTTATCTACGGGGGCATTCAATGCTTTACTAAAAACATTAGAAGAACCACCAGCACATGTTAAATTTATATTGGCAACAACAGAACCTCAAAAACTACCAGCAACTATTTTATCAAGATGTCAAAGATTTGATTTTAAAAAAATCTCATTAGAAAACATTGTAAAAAGATTGAAGATTGTATGTGAATCTAGCAAAATAGATGCAGATGAAAATGCATTAAAAATTGTAGCTTCTTTGTCAGAAGGAGCAATGAGAGATGCATTAAGTATTTTGGAAAGATGTTTACAAGATGGAGATAATGAGATAAGTGAAGATAAAGTAAAAGAACTAGTAGGAATACCTAAGTTAAGCTATATAGAAGAAATTGTAACTAGTGTTTTGGAAAAAAATATTGATGATTGCCTAAAAACACTAAAAATTGTAATTAATGAGGGAAAAGATCAAAATAACTTTTTATGGGAAGTAATAAAATATGTAAAAGATGTTTTATTATATAAAGTAACAGGCGAAACAGGTATATATAGTGAAACAGAAAAACAAAGGTTGAAAGAACTCGCAGATAAATCTAACAAAGAAGAATTAGTTCATTTGATTTATCAATTATCAGATTTAGAAAATGATATGAAATGGTCTTCTCAAAAGACAATAATGTTAGAAGCAGGATTTATAAAATTATGTGATTCAGATAAAGGAAATGTAATGCAAATTCCTGCGGATATTTCAAATAGTCAAAATATAAATAATAATGATTTACAAGAATTACAAAGAAGATTATTTAAAATAGAAAGTTTTTTAAGTCAAGCTGGAAAGGTTAGAATTGTTAATGGAAGCAATACAGAAGTAAGAAAAGAATCTACCATAGTTAAAAAAGTAGAAAGAAAACCATTAACGCCAGAAGAATTAAAAAATAATGCATTTTGGAAAGACATTGTTGGAAGATTTAAAACCGAAGGAAAAATGGGGCTATATACGAATTTATTAAATACAAATATTTCAGAAATAAATGATATGACAGTAGGAATTAATTTTAATAATGGACTAAAGCCACTAGCAAAAGGAATTTTAGAAAAACCAGAAAATATGCAAGCCATAACTAAAGAAGTATCAATGGCTTTTGGAAAAGAAATGAAAGTAAAATTAATAGATAATCATGTGGAGGCTAAACCAACAAAATCAGAATTCGAAAATTTAGTAGAAGGTTTAGATATTCCAATAGATATAATAGAATAAAATTAGGAGGTATAATTATGGCAAGACGTGGAGGATTTCCAGGAGGAATGGGTGGATTCGGAGGAATGAACCTAAATAATTTAATGAAAGAAGCAAAAAAAATGCAAGCAGATTTGGAAAAGACACAAACAGAAATAGCTGCTAAGGAATTTGAAAGTACAGCAGGTGGAGGAGCCATAACTGTAAAGGTAAGCGGAAAAAAAGTTATTAAAGAAATAAAATTAAATAAAGATATAGTTGATCCAGATGATGTAGAAATGTTACAAGATTTAATTATAACATGTGTAAATGATGCGTTAAGTAAAGTGGATAGTGCAACAGAACAACAAATGGGAAAATTTAATATACCAGGAATAATGTAAGGAGTAAAAATGTCTATATATTCACCATCAATAGAAAAATTAATAGAAAATTTTGAAAGATTACCTAGTATTGGAAATAAAACAGCGACAAGACTTGCTTTTTATATGCTAAATTGCAGTGATGAAGTCGCAGAGGAATTTGTAAAATCTATACAAGAAGCAAGAAAAAATTTAAAGTATTGCTCTGTATGTTTTAATATTTCTGATACTGACCCATGTTTTATTTGTGCAAATCCAAAAAGAGATAAATCAACTATTTGTGTTGTAGAAGATGTTAAAGACATTATTGCTATGGAAAAAACACATGAGTACAAAGGTGTTTACCATGTTTTACATGGTTCGATTTCACCAATGAATGGTGTAGGACCTGATGATATAAAAATAAAAGAGCTTTTAAAAAGATTACAAACTGGAGAAGTAAAAGAAGTAATTTTAGCAACAAACCCAAGAGTAGAAGGGGAAGCAACAGCTATGTATTTGTCTAAGTTAATAAAACCATTAGGAATTAAAGTTACAAGAATTGCAAGAGGAATTCCAATAGGTGGAGACCTAGAATATACAGATGAAATTACTTTGTTACAAGCTTTAGAAGGACGTATGGAAATATGAGAAATATAAAATTAACTATAGAATATGATGGAAAAGAATTTAATGGTTGGCAAAAGCAACCAAATAAATTAAATATACAAGGCACTATAGAAAAGGTTATTTCCGATATAACAAAAGAAGAGATAGAACTTATAGGTTCTGGAAGAACAGATGCAGGAGTACATGCGCTAGGGCAGGTTGCAAATTTTAAAACTAATTCTACAATTCCAATAGAAAAATTTGCAATAGCTATAAATTCTAGGTTGAAAAAATCCATTGTTATAAAAAAAGCGGAAGAAGTTTCGGATAGATTTCATAGTAGATATAATTGCAAACAAAAGACATATAGATATGTAATTAATAATTCTGAAACAGGAAGTGCAATTTATAGAAATTTAGAATATAATATAAAGATGCCATTAGATGTAAATAAGATGCAAGAAGCGGCAAATTACTTTGTTGGAGAGCATGATTTTGCAGGATTTAAATCAAGTGGAACAAGCAGCAAAAGTAGTGTAAGAACAATTTATTCAGCAAAAGTTATTAAGGATAATGAGCGAATTGCTATAGAACTAACTGGTAATGGATTTTTATACAACATGGTAAGAATAATAGCTGGAACATTAGTAGAGGTTGGCTTAGGAAAAATAAAACCTGAAAAAATAACGGGAATAATTGAATCAAAAGATAGACAAAAAGCGGGTAAAACGTTACCACCTTATGGATTATATTTAGTAGAAGTTAACTATAATTAGTAACAAAATAAATAAACATTCATAATATATATAAAGAAAAAGGGAAAAGAAAAATTCTCTATACATGGCTTCTAAAGGAAGTATGAAAGGATTGAAATATATTATGAATGTTTTATTAATATTTTTTGCAATACCACTTGCTGTAATAGTAATATCAATAGCATTAGAAAAACTTTTAGATTGTCCAATACTTGTTGCAGCAATAATATTTTCCATATTATTATTAATTGCTGTTATATTTTCTAGTACTATATTTTTTATTTTAACAGTAATATATACAATATTATCTTTCTTAGCCGCATTGATTAGTAAATTTATTTGTAAGTTTATTTGCAATTTAAGAAATTGTAGTAATTTTTGCAATAATGGAAACAATAAGGAAGATACTAATCAAGTATTAACTGTAAATGGAAGAGTAAGAGTACTAGATTCCAATAATAATAACAATAATAATCAGAATAATTCTGGAACATTCTGTGGATGTTATAGAAGAAGATAAATGAGGAGTTTTTTATGAGAATAGATAAATTTTTAAAAGTAGCAAGAGTTATAAAAAGAAGAACAATAGCAAATGAAATGGCTGACAAAGGAAGAATATTTGTAAATGAAAAACAAGTAAAACCAAGTTATGAAGTAAAAATAGGGGATATAGTAGAAATAAAATTTGGAGAGAAGATATCTAAATTTAGGATTATAGAAATTCCAAAAACACAAGGAAAAAATATGCCGGAGATGATAGAATTATTATAACTAATTCTCATCTTCGGCTATTGTTTTGGCAATATTATAAATAAGTCTTTGCTTTTCAGGAGAACATTTTGCTAAAAGTTTTTTGAAATCTTCTTCTAAGTATGATTCTGAATTTTCTGAGCTTCCAGACAAAATATAACCTTCTGAAACGTCTAATAATTCACAAACTTGAGTTAATCTATTTAAATTCAAGTGAGAATGACCACGTTCAACTCTACTTAAGAAAGCAACAGAAACATCTAGTTGTTCTGCTAAAATTTCTTGAGTCATATTTTTAGCAAGTCTTGCTCTTTTTAATCTTTCACCAATTATAGAATAATCTAAAGCCATAGTGCTCCTCCTAATCATTTTGTAAAATCAATATAGCATTTAAATAAATTTGCTAGAAGAAACCATAAAGTAAATATTAACTAATAAATTGATAATATTTTTTACAAAATTACGATAAATTATTCTGAAATTTTAATGAAATTTATTGATAACTATTATCACTTATGTTATGATGGTATAGGAGCCTAAAAAATAGGCAAAAATATATCAGGAGGTATGCTATGAAATTCAAACAATGGGAAGGTTTTAAAGAAGATGGAGAATGGACTAAAGAGATAGATGTAAGAGGCTTTATTCAAGCTAACTATACTCCATATGAAGGAGATGAAAACTTTTTAAAAGGAGTTTCAGACAAGTCAAAAAAATTATGGGACAAGGTATTAGATTTATATAAAGAAGAAAGAGAAAAAGGAGTTTTAGATGCAGATTGTAAAACACCTTCTAGAATAAATGCATATGCACCAGGTTATATAGATAAGGACTTAGAAGAAATTGTAGGTCTTCAAACAGATGCACCATTAAAAAGAGCCATAATGCCAAACGGTGGTATTAGAATTGTAGAAAAATCAGCAGAAAGCTATGGATATAAAGTTGATGATGAGGTTGAATATATTTATCACAACTTAAGAAAAACACACAATGATGGTGTATTCCAAGTATATACAAAAGATATTAGAGCAGCAAGAAGTTCACACTTATTAACAGGACTTCCTGATGGTTACGGAAGAGGAAGAATTATAGGAGATTATAGAAGAGTTGCTTTATATGGTGTAGATGCATTAATAGCAGATAAGCAATTATTAATGGATACATCTTTAAATACAGATGAATTTACAGAAGAAATTATAAGACAAAGAGAAGAAGTTGCTGATCAAATTGTTGCATTAAAACAATTAAAAGAAATGGCAAATTCTTATGGATTTGATATATCTGAACCTGCTTCTAATGCTAAAGAAGCAATCCAATGGTTATATTTTGCATATTTAGCTGCAATTAAAGATCAAAACGGTGCAGCAATGAGTTTAGGAAGAACATCAACATTCTTAGACATATATATCCAAAGAGATTTAGATAATGGAGTTATTACAGAAGAAGAAGCACAATCTTTAATGGATCAATTTATAATAAAATTAAGATTGGTTAGATTCTTAAGAGCACCAGAATACAACGAACTATTCAGTGGAGATCCAGTTTGGGTAACAGAAAGCATCGGAGGAATGGGAATTGATGGTAGAACATTAGTTACAAAGAATTCTTATAGAGTATTACACACATTAGAAAACTTAGGAGCAGCACCAGAACCAAACTTAACAGTATTATGGTCAAAGAATTTACCAGAACCATTTAAAAGATATTGTGCAAAAATATCAATTGATACATCTTCTATTCAATATGAAAATGATGACTTAATGAGAATTACACTTGGAGATGATTATGGTATAGCTTGTTGTGTTTCTGCAATGAAGATAGGAAAACAAATGCAATTCTTCGGAGCAAGAGCAAACTTAGCAAAAACTTTATTATATGCAATAAATGGTGGAAGAGATGAAAAATCCGGAAAACAGATAACACCTAAATTTGCACCAATAACATCAGAATATTTAGAGTATGATGAAGTTATGGAGAAATTTGACCAAATGATGGATTATGTTGCAAAAATATATATTAAAGCGTTAAATGCTATTCACTATATGCATGATAAATATTCTTATGAAGCTTTAGAAATGGCATTACATGATAGAGAAGAAGATATTCTAAGAACAATGGCGTGCGGAATTGCTGGATTATCAGTTGTTGCAGATTCTCTTTCTGCTATAAAATATGCTAAAGTAAAAGTAATAAGAGACGAAACAGGATTAGCAGTAGATTATGAAGTTGAAGGAGATTTTCCAAAATACGGAAATGATGATGACAGAGTAGATGATATAGCTGTAGAATTAGTAAAAACATTTGAAAGAAAACTACAAAAACATATAACATATAGACATTCTAAACATACATTATCTATTTTAACAATTACATCAAATGTTGTTTATGGTAAAGCAACGGGAAATACACCAGATGGAAGAAGAGCCGGAGAACCATTTGGACCAGGAGCAAACCCATTACATGGAAGAGATACAAATGGAGCATTAGCTTCTATGAACACTATTGCAAAGTTACCATATGAATATTCAGAAGATGGTATTTCATATACATTTGCAATTACACCAGGAACATTAGGAAAAGAAAGAGAAACACAAATTACAAATATGGTAAGTATGTTACAAGGATATTTTATAAAAACAGGACATCATATAAATGTAAATGTTTTTGATAGAGCTTTATTAGAAGATGCTATGGAACATCCAGAAAAATACCCACAATTAACAGTTCGTGTTTCTGGTTATGCAGTTAACTTTATAAAACTTACAAGAGAACAACAATTAGATGTTATAAACAGAACTATTCATGAAAGAATATAATCAAAATAGGGATTTGGGGACGTTCCTAGAATCCCTATATTTATGCAAAAAATAATTTGGAGGATTATTATGGACGTGAAAAGTCAAATGAGAATACATTCTTTTGAGACATTAGGAGCAGTTGATGGGCCAGGAATAAGATTTGTAATATTTACACAAGGATGTAATTTAAGATGTAAATATTGCCAAAATCGTGATACATGGGATGTAAAGTCTGGGGCTATCTATAATATAGATGATGTAGTTAAGAAAATTGAAAGATATACAGCATATATGCAAGCAGACGGAGGAATTACAGTTAGCGGTGGAGAACCACTTCTTCAACCAGATGCGTTAATTACATTATTTAAAGAAATGAAGAAAAGAAATATAAAAGTTGCAGTTGATACTTCTGGAAATCTACCTATTACAGATAAAATTAAGGAAGTAATTGAGCTTACGGATTTATTCTTATTAGATATTAAATGTATAAATGATGATATCTGTAAAGATTTAGTGGGCGTTTCTAATAAATATGAATTAGAATTTGCCAAGTATTTAAGTGAACATGGGAAAGAAATGTGGATAAGACAAGTTTTAATTCCAGGTTATACAGATAAAGAAGAAGATTTAATAAAGTTAAAAGAATTTATAGCAACATTAAAAACTGTTACTAAAGTAGAAATTTTACCATATCATAATTTAGGAAAATTTAAATGGGAAGAATTAAATGTCCCATATGAATTTGAAAATGTAAAAGTGCCAACAAATGGCGATGTAAAAAAAGCAAAAGAGATATTAGGAATATAGAAGTTATATAACAAAAAAGAGATTACTATGTTTTTGAATTGCACCTCGAATGTTAGACAAAAAAGTTTAACATTCGGAGGTGTGTTTTTTAGTGTATAGGAAAAGTCAAATATTTAAACAAAACAAGATAAAAAAAGATATAACAAATTTGAGAAGAAAAATCAATAAAATTAATTAATATCAGTGTAAACGAAATTTGGTTTTATTCTGTTTGTTAAATATACGGAAAAACCTAATGGACAGAATATGACAAATAATACTAACTTTAGAGCAAAAAAGATAAGAAAAAGTAAAAAAGATGAAAAGAAACTGAATATTTATGAAGCGTAAGAGAGTATGCATCACTTCCAAATCTAGTAAAATCAATGTGTTTACTTATTGTATATAAGAAATTAAAATTAATATAATAAGTTATGATAAGGAGAAGTAGGTGTATTTTGATGAGAAGACAAAAAGACAAAAATAAAAATGTACACAAAACACACACCGGGAAATTTAATAAAAAAATAGCAATACTGCTAGTACTTATTGTATTAGCAGTAATAGTAGCGCTTATAAATAAAGATAATATTAGCCAAATAGGTGAAAAAATAGGAGACACAATAAAAATTTTTAGTTCTGATACTGTTTACCAAACTGAAAACGGGATTAGTAGTATCGATTTAACAGATCTAGTAACTGGTGATGATGTTATGCATACTCATATTTATGAGAAAAAATATGATGATACATATCATTGGGATGAATGCTTTATATGTGGAGATATACAGAACAAAGAAGAACATCATAAAACAACAAGTGGTACTGGAACATGTGGTACATATTTAACAGATTATTGTACAGACGGATGTGGGTATTCTGTACAAACATATGTGGATCATGAAATAGAATATTTCCCTAAGGATGAGATATATGATGAGAGTGGCAAAAATACAAATACACATACATACTATCATAGGATAGGAAAGTGTAAAAAATGTGAATCTGCTTCTGCAACGGATTCGGAAGGAAACAATACTACACAAGGTTGTTATGATAGCGAGGGAAAAAGAATTTCATGTGATAATAGAGGAATATGTAGTATTTGTGGATATGATTATTCCAAACTACAAATGATATCACATCACAGTGCTGCACTGAGAGAGGATAAGAAGACTTATTATTGTGCATATTGCAATAAAGATTTATATAAAATTTTATATAGTGAAGCTGTGCAAGATGAAAATAATAATTTGCATTGGACAATGAGAGGAATTTATCAATTACTAGGAGATACAAAATGGGTACAGACAAAAGGTTTATATACATGGTCAGAATTATTAAATTCTGGAGCCTTTGAAGAACTGGGATCTGCAAACGTTACAGATTTACCAAATGACTACTATAACAATAAGAAATATGGAACAGAAGGAATATCATCAGGATTATATATGGTTCAATATGAAGCATATATAAAAGATGGATATCAAGGTACCCCACCAGTTAGAATGAATGCTGATAATTGTTTTGGAAATGTAAATGGAAATCCAAATGAATATGGAAAAACATATGCAATTAGTTACACTATCAGTCCAGATACAGAAGCACCAACAATAAATAATATAGAGATAAATAAATCAGAGATAGTAAATGGGTTCAGTCAAAAAGCAACAATTACAGTAGATTGTTATGATTCATATAGTGATACATTAAGTGTAGCTTTATACGATTTAGAAGGAAATTGTATAGCAGATTATGGAACAGCAACAAGTAATGGAGATAAGACGTTTACAAGAAGTTTTGACATAGTAGCGGAAACGAAAGAAACAGAAACATTAGTAGTGAAAGCAAAAGATAGATATGGAAACGAAACAAGCAAAAATGTAGATGTACAAAACCTAGATGCAAAAGCGCCAACATTATTAAATGATGAAGACTATACAAAAGATTGGAGTAAGAATAAATTAATAACATTCAATGCAGAAGATTTAGGTGTAGGAGAAGTACAAATAGCATTTAATAATGCAGATGATTATCAATTAGCAACAACAGATACTAATAACTATACAAGAACATATAATTTTTATGGAGATGTATATGATAAAGTAACAGCAGCAGTTTACCTAAAGGATGGATTAGGAAACGAAAAAATGGAAAAAGTAGATATAGGAAAATTAGATAATACAGCGCCAACAATAACCAACTTAAGAATAGAAGATAATAAGATAAAAGTAGAAGCAAATGATAGGCACGAGACATTAGGAGAAGGGTCAGGTATTGTAGGTTATAGGTATATAACTAGTCTGGAAGATATAAATGAAGAAATAACAGAAGATGAAGGAACGTATATAGAAGCAAGCGAAATAGATTTAAATAATTTAACAAAAGTAAGATATTTATATGTAGCGCCAGTAGATAGAGCAGGAAACATAGGAACAACAGAAAAAATTGAATTACCAACATATAGTTATACTGTAAATTATTATGAAGATGGTGGAACAACAAAAGTAGCAGAGAGTAAGATTGTAAATGATAAATTATTAGGAGAAGAAATAACAGAAGAAGCAATAGAAATAGATGGCTATAATAAAATAGATCCAACAAATAAAACAATAACGATAAACCTAACTGGAAATGAAATAAACTTCTATTATGCAAAAAGAACAGACTTAACATACACAGTAAAATATTTAGAACAGGGAACAAACGAAGTAGTACACGAAGAAAAAATAGAAACAAATCAAGTATTTGAAGCAACAATAACAGAGACTTCAATAGATATACCGGGATATAGATTGGTATCAAATAATACACAAAATATAACAATAAAAGTAGAGGAAAATGAAATAATATTCTATTATGCAAAAAGAGATGATTTAAGTTATAAAGTAGAATATTATTATGATGGAATAAAAGATGACAGTAAGACAGAAACATATGTAGGAACTTTTAAACAAGAAATAAGTGAGTATGAAGAAAAATTAACAGAAAAATATAAATTAGATAGAACAGAAAACTTACCATTAACAATAAGTGCTGAAGAAGAAAATAATGTAATAAAAGTATATTACGTAAGAAAAGAAACAAGTGTAATAGTACATCACTACATAGAAGGATCTGAAACAAAAGTACCATCAAAAGATGGTGGAGTAGTAGAAGATGAAACAATAACTGGAAAAGTAGATGATAAATATAATACAAGTGCATCGAGTAATATAGCTAATAATTATGAATTAGCAACAACACCATCAAATGCAAGTGGAACAATGACAGAAAATCAAATAGTA
>ERZ780157.2540-NODE-2540-length-16847-cov-2.787101_pt1 | contig 16847 bp, 10 predicted proteins | sample MGYA00511169_ERZ780157 | MGnify/ENA primary metagenome ERZ780157 (study PRJEB29588, sample SAMEA1965149) | human gut metagenome | biome: human gut; feature: human-associated habitat; material: faeces | place: Denmark | collected 2008/2010 ... | reverse complement strand
AGTTGTGCCAAGCCGGTGGCACAACTGTGACAGCCCCGTGTCATTACCCGGTCACTCCAACAATCAGGATTTAAAGGTAGCTTATTGGAGCTAAAGCCAAAAAGAAGTATCTTTGACGCACTAAATACAAAAGCCCGAATGAGATTTCTAAAATATAGTTTGCCTGTCCTCTGTCTGCTTCTGGCAGAATGTACTTCCGTTTCCGGTCACAAGGAAAAGGAAAGGCTCACCATGGCAGAATACAAACATCCGTCGGATGATATGCAACCCCGCGAAGAATGTTCCCCTGCCCCTCAACCAAAGAAAAGTGCCATGGCTCTCTACATGGATTCTTTAGGACTGGTCAATATAGCGGAACTGGACAGCAGTATCACCGTGAAGTTGATGTACACACAAGCCGACAATTTCACCGGAGAGGTGCTTTACGATGATTTGTCGGAAGCCTATCTGCATCCCGACGCAGCATACGCCCTCGTGAAAGCACAGGAGGCACTGAAACAACTGTATCCTTCCTACAATCTCGTTGTCTACGATGCCGCCCGTCCGATGTCCGTACAAAAAAAGATGTGGAATGTAGTGAAAGGAACACCCAAATACAAATACGTCTCCAACCCGAACCGTGGCGGCGGACTTCACAACTACGGACTGGCGGTAGACATCAGCATTCAGGATTCTCTCGGACAACCCTTGCCTATGGGAACCAAGGTAGACCACTTGGGGATAGAAGCCCATATCACACAAGAAAGTGAACTGGTACGAAACGGAAAAATAAGTGAAGCGGAACGGCAGAACCGGATACTGTTGCGGAGAGTAATGAAAGAAGCCGGATTTCGCGCCCTGCCCAGCGAATGGTGGCACTTCAACTTTTGTAGCCGGGATGTAGCAAGGCAGAAATATAAGGTAATACCATAAATAACAAGGCAATATCCGGACATCAGACTTATTTATCTCACTTCCCGAACAATAACGACCTATGACTCCAATCTCTCCCGAAACCCGACAGTTTATCAACGAACATCAATCCGACGATGTACGCAACCTGGCCCTGCAAGCCCGGAAATACCCCGATGTAGACATACCGGCTGCTATCACCCAAATAGCAGGACGACAAATCGCAGCCGAGAAAATCCCCTCCTGGAAAGAGATAGACGATATATGGTATCCGAAACATCTTTCACTGGAGCAATGTTCTTCAGAAATCACTGCCCGTTATAAAGCAAGCCTCCTGCAAGGTGAGTCTCTGGCCGACCTGACCGGAGGATTCGGAATCGACTGCTCTTTCCTCGCCACCGGATTCCGATCGGCCACTTACGTAGAACGTCAGGCAGAACTCTGCGCCATAGCAGCCCACAACTTTCCCGCACTCGACCTCAACCATATAAGTGTCAGAAACGACGACGGAGTAGCCTATCTGGAAGCCATGTCTCCGGTAGACTGTATCTTTCTCGACCCCGCCCGCCGCAATGAGCACGGCGGAAAAACCGTTGCCATTTCCGACTGTGAGCCTAATGTGGCCGAGCTCGAAGGACTCCTGTTGAGCAAAGCCAACCGGATAATGATTAAACTTTCCCCCATGCTCGACCTTTCACAGGCACTGAAAGAATTGCCGCACACACAGGAGGTACATATCATCTCCGTCAATAACGAATGCAAAGAACTCCTGTTGTTACTCGGACAGACAGCACCGGAAGAAATCCCGGTTCACTGCGTAAACCTCTCCACAAAAGGAGAGCAGGAAAAACAACTCTTCGTATTTACCCGCGAACAGGAACAGCACAGCGAGTGCAGCTATACAGACACACTTGGCAATTATCTGTACGAACCCAATGCTTCTCTCCTGAAAGCCGGTGCTTTCCGCAGCATTGCCGCGGCTTACTCCGTCAAGAAGCTGCATCCCAACAGTCATCTCTACACTTCCGATACGCAGATTGAGGGTTTTCCCGGCAGAACATTCCGCATCATCAACCGGTGCAGCCTCAACAAAAAGGAAATAAAGGAGAATCTGTCAGACCTGAAAAAAGCGAATATCACAGTCCGCAACTTTCCGGCTACGGTGGCAGAACTCCGCAAACGTATCAAGTTAGCGGAAGGGGGAGATACCTACCTCTTTGCCAGCACCTTAAACGATGGACAGAAAATACTGATCCGTTGCGGGAAAGTCTGATTCCTGCCGGATGAGAAAGAAACTTCCTCATTACATCATCTATCAAGAAAGTATCATAGAGTAAAGAAACTATTTTCCTGATTTTTCTCTCAAGTCATCTTTGGGGATTGTCGTCTCGTTTCCATCCCGGACAGCCATATAATGCGGGGACATGATTTCAATGCCCGCCTCATTAAATTTATCTTGAATGTTCTGGTGCAAGTCCGAATAGATTTGAGTCATCTTATCCGCTTCCTTGATATAAGCATTAATCTGATAAACCGGATACCAGTCACTTAAAGATGTTTCCAACACGAACGGACGCGGATCGTCCACCACTCCGGGAGTATTCAATGCCGCATCAATCAATATCTGATTGACTTGCCGCCAAGGGATATCATATCCGATAGATACTTCCGAATGGATAATCAACCCGTATTCACGTGCCGAGGTACTGTAATTCACGGTATGCGAGGACATGATAAATGAGTTGGGAACGGTAACCACCTCATTCTTCGGTGTACGGATACGGGTGACAAGGGGTGTTTTCTCTATAATATCTCCGGTAGTATCATTCAGTTTAATCCGGTCGCCCAACTTAAACGGGCGCATATACGTAATCACCAGCCCGGCAATAATATTACCGATCACCGTACTTGAACCCAACGATACAATCAATCCGACAAATACCGAAATCCCTTGGAATACCCCTGAATCAGAACCCGGCAAATAAGGATAAATCATCGCAATCATAAATGCGTAAAGCAGGAAACGGACGATATGGAAAGTCGGCATTGCCCAATCCGGATAGAAACCGTTGAATTTCAAACGCCCTGCTTCTATCTCACGGGCCAGATAGTGCACCAGTCGTACCAGATACCGCACTGCATACCAGATAATAATGATTGTAAACAGCTTGGGAATATAATCAATAATACCCACAAAAATGCCACGGATCGGGTTCCAGATATAACCCAATATACGATAAGCCAGTCCTTCTGTTTGCGGGAAAATAATGAAAATCAGCGGAATAGTAATCAACAACTGCAATCCCATAAGAATATACCGCCCGATGCCCGCCAGAAAGACTAACAAATTAGCTTGTTTTTGGGCATCCAACAATTCATATCCTTGAATGGAAACAGGTCGTATCTTCGTATCTTTCAGACGCAAAATACGTACTTTCAGTTTACGGAAAAGCCAGTTCGTCAGGCGAAACAGGAAGTATTGCCCGACAATCACCAGAATGAAATAAAGCACACGTTTCGCCATTCTCCAAAGCCCGTGTTCGGCTTTCATATCGTGCAGTTTGGTGATAACGTTTTGTTGTCTTTCCTTCGCAAGAGAATCACGGGAAATGCCTTCCCACAAAGCATCCTGATCGGTAAGGGAAAGCAACACCTTGTTACCGTACATCAAATCGGAAACAATGTCCGAATGGTCGATCGACACGGAGTCCGGGCGGAGGTTAAAACGTCTTCCCAGTTCTTCAATTGCAGCACCGGTCATTTGCGCACGTTGCTGGGGAGTGTATCCGCCACGTTTGGTAAAAAGATAAAATAAGGTATCTCCGTCGGCTACCACAGGGATTCCTTTGGTAAACTGTCGCAAAGAATCGATACGTTGACGCTGCCGGGCGTACTTCACGGAGTCGACGGCAGCCATTTGCAGTTTCATCTGCTCCATTTCCATACGCATATTCGCCTCGTTGAGCCGGGCTGCTTCGAGGGATTTTTGCAGATTGGCCACATAGACAGAGTCTGAATCCCGGTTCAGAGGTGTGTTGTGCACGGTAGTTACACTATCACCTGCAAATATCTTCTTGACAGCTTCTCCCAACTGTGCCCGTACTCCCGTTGTTCCCAAAAGTACAATGAGCAGTAACACTAAACGTTTCATTTTATTCATTTCCATATCCTATATCCCCTGACAGTGAATTAAGGTTAATCTATTTTTTCACTAAAACAGAGCAAACATACGGATTGTTTTTGACATATCAATTTTGAAAATGATTATCTTTGCCACTAAAAGAGAAAAAAACATGAATATACTGTTTCTTATCGGAGGATTAATCCTCATTCTTCTAGGAGCTAACGGACTCACGGACGGGGCTGCTTCAGTTGCCAAACGTCTCCGTATCCCCTCCATTGTTATCGGGCTTACTATCGTCGCGTTCGGTACTTCTGCCCCCGAACTCACCGTCAGTGTGTCTTCTGCTCTTAAAGGCAGTGCGGACATTGCCATAGGTAATGTGGTAGGAAGTAATATATTCAATACACTGATGATTGTAGGCTGCACGGCTTTATTCGCTCCGATTGTCATCACCCGGAATACACTCAAAAAAGAGATTCCGCTCTGCATTCTATCTTCTGTCGTCCTGTTGGTTTGCGCCAATGACGTCTTTCTGGATAAAGCACCGGAAAATATCCTGAACAGGGTAGACGGACTGTTATTGCTTTGTTTCTTCGCTATCTTTATGGGATATACATTTGCTATCGCTTCCAAGCCCTCCTCCACAGGGGGACAGGAAGAACATCCCGTACCGGAAGAAGAGAACGAGATAAAATTGCTCCCCTGGTGGAAATCGGTTCTTTATATTATCGGAGGGCTGGCTGCACTAATTTACGGAGGACAATTATTTGTTAACGGGGCTACGGGTATCGCCCGCAATCTGGGCGTCAGCGAGTCAATCATCGGCCTGACACTGGTGGCCGGGGGAACTTCTCTGCCGGAACTTGCCACCTCTATCGTTGCCGCACTAAAGAAGAATCCGGAAATAGCTATCGGAAACGTAATCGGCAGTAACCTCTTCAATATCTTCTTTGTATTGGGATGCAGCGCCAGCATTACTCCCCTCCACCTTAGCGGAATCACCAACTTCGACTTGCTCACACTGGTCGGCTCGTGCATCCTGCTCTGGCTGTTCGGATTGTTCTTCGCCAAACGGACAATCACACGGATAGAAGGAAGCATTATGATACTCTGCTATGTAGCATATACCGTGGTATTGATTTATAATACATAGATAAAAAAGCTTCCGGCTGAGTTTGAAATAAAAAATGCAAAAGTATGAGTTAATGCTAAGATTGTATTTGTTCCACCAACAGAATAACTCTACCTTTGTCTAATAAAATAATACATGAGAAAACTTAATTCATTAAATCAACAATATTAATTACTTAATGGAAAATATCATGAATAGACAAAACGCTTTTACGCTACTTGCTACATTCGCACTACTTTTTTGTTTCACATTCTCCTGCAATGCCAAAGGAAAAGACAAAGCCAAACATGTTGTTCTCATCGGACTGGACGGTTGGGGAGCTTACAGCTTGCCTAAAGCAGACATGCCCAATGTCAAGAAACTAATGGAAGACGGAGCTTACACGCTCAAAAAACGCTCGGCACTTCCTTCGTCCAGTGCTATCAACTGGGCATCCATGTTTATGGGAGCCGGTCCCGAACTTCACGGATACACCGAATGGGGATCTAAAACTCCGGAACTTCCGTCACGTGTTTTAAACAAGAATGGAATCTTCCCCACTATCTTCCAATTACTGCGTGATGCCCGTCCGAAAGCAGAAATCGGCTGCCTGTATGAATGGAACGGAATCAAGTATTTAGTAGATACACTTTCTCTAAGCTATCATTATCATGTGGCCGATTACAACAAGACTCCCAAAGAGTTAGGCAATATGGCATCTGCTTACATAAAGGAGAAACATCCGACTCTTGTTGCTATCTGCTATGATAGTCCCGACCATACCGGACACACTGAAGGACATGACACTCCCGCATATTATGAGAAACTCAAGGAGTTGGATACTTATGTCGGCCAGATTGTCCAGGCCGTAAAAGATGCAGGCATCCTTGATGACACTATTTTCATATTGACTTCCGACCATGGAGGCATCAAGAAGGGTCACGGCGGCAAAACAATGCAAGAAATGGAAACAGCTTTCATCATTTCCGGTAAGAATATTAAAAAAGGACTTCGTTTTGATGATGTAAGCATGATGCAATATGATGTAGCTTCTACAATAGCTCACATTTTCAACCTCGAACAACCACAAGTCTGGATAGGTAGACCAATGAAGATTGTTTTCAAATAATCGCTTTGAGATTATATACTGGAAAGGGAAAGGAGAAGCTAATGATGTTTTGCTTCTCCTTTTATTTTTCTCTCTTTTTTTCTTTAATAGAAAAATTATCTCCAACAAAGTAAAAACTGACGGATAGGGATCTGTTTGATACCCTGATAAGAAACGCCCTCAATTTCATCCATTGTAACAACTATTTTCGGATAATTATCTTGTATGCCAACAAATTTCCAAATTCCCACTCATGTGTTTTAGAGTCAATAACTGAATATACTACCTGAACATATAATTTTTCTCCATTGCGTTCTACAACAGAATCTTCTAATTTATGAAACTCCAGAAATTTTCGGCATATGTAAGACTATATACCTTAAATTCTATATATCTACCACTCAGAAAAGTGGCTAATTCGCTCGAAAGCATAGCAACATTACTCCCGGTACAATAAGTATCGCAGGTATTTTCCGCAAACTCTTTATTGATATAGATAATATCCGTTTCAGAAAATTTTTATAATATTCCGGCTTATTCATTTTATTTCTTATAAGTAAATAGTCAGACATTAAGATAATCAATAATAAAATGAAACAAACTTTTTAGCTTTTGAAAAGCGTCGTTTTAAGCAATACAAAGCTATGCTTTACACCCTTAAAATGCCACTTTAGATTTTACAAAACAGAACGATACTCACTAATAAACATATCGGTTTCAGAATTCTGGTATTATATCAAAGAGTTTAAACCCCTATTTTTACTCATTTTTATGCTTTTTGTTAATTTTGTATTAGTATTTGATAAAATCATATTTGTCCTCCACCGCAAACTACCCTACCTTTGCTCCCAGAGTTTAACAACTAAAATCATATTCGCAATGAAAAACATTACTTATTTATTATTGTGCTGCCTACTATTTATATGCAGTTCACTTCATGCCCAACAAACGGATATTAAAGGAATAGTATCCGACTCTTCCGGCGAGCCTCTGCCCGGAGTCAGCATTAGTATAAAAGGCACAACCTTTGGAACAATCACAAATATGGACGGCCAGTTCACCATTCGTGCAAAGAAAGGAAATACCCTAATTTTTTCATTTATTGGATATCAGACAGTAGAACAAAAAGCTACAGATACCCCCATGAAAGTCACTCTACAGGAGAGTTCTGTCCAAGTAGATGAAGTAGTTGTCACTGCCTTAGGTATTAAAAAAGAGAAAAAAGCATTAGCTTACTCCGTAACGGAAGTCAAGAGCGAAGAGTTGAATCGTGTCAAGGTTTCCAATATAGCTAACAGTCTGGTAGGAAAAGTAGCAGGTGTAAATGTAGTGAAACCAGCATCCGGCGTCATGGGTTCAAGCCGTATAACAATTCGTGGTAACGGTTCTTTGAACGGTAGTAACCAACCTTTATACGTTATCGACGGCGTGCCTATGAATAACGGAAACTATGGTCAAGCCGGAGAATGGGGTGGTTTTGATGCTGGTGACGGAATTTCATCTATCAATAGTGAAGACATTGAAAGTATGAGTGTGCTGAAAGGAGGTACCGCTGCTGCATTGTACGGTTCCCGTGCAGCAAATGGTGCAATTGTCATTACTACTAAAAAAGGAACAGCAGGAAAAGTCAGAGTAGAATACAATATGTCTTATACTAAAGACTCTCCCATCCTAAAGAATAATGACCTCCAATGGGAATATGGTTGTGGTGCAAATGGGATGAATCCTGATCAACTGGCTATAGCGACAGGAGCTGGATATGGAATGACACCAGAACAGGCTATAAGCCAATTGGCTCCAACATTAGCCAAGCAAATGAGTGTAATGAGCTTCGGTAGCAAAATGGACGGATCAAATGTAACGCAATATGACGGAATTTCCCGCCCATATTCACCAACCGCAAGAAATAATTTCAAAGATTTCTACGACAATGCATGGTCAGTGACTAACAACATCGCTGTATCCGGCGGAAATGAAAAAATTCAGTTCCGTGTTGGTGCAGGTGATCAACGTTTTCATGATATGCAACCGAATTCCAAACTGGAACGTAACAATATTACATTGAATCTGACTTCTAGAATGAACGAGCACTTCTCACTAAAGGCCAATATTATGTACGTACGCGAACGTGCCAAAAACCGTCCAAACCTGGGTGATATTACCTCCAATGCAAATGCTTCTTTATGGCAACTAGCACCTAATTACGGCCTTTCTGATATGAAGATTACAAACGACGATGGTACGGAATATGAAGTAAACGCTCAAGGCTATGTAATCAATCCTTTATTTGTTGTTTACAAGAATAGTCAAAAAGATGCTAAAGACCGTATTATTGGCTCCGTCGAAGTTCAATACAACTTTACACCAAACTGGTATCTACGCGGACGTGCCGGCGGTGATATGATTAACCGTCGTGCCGAAAATGTCACCCCTTGGGGCACAGCCCGCGGAGCTGTAAAAGAAGGTAATATATCCAATAGTGCCGAATATCACGGTGAATTCAACACAGAAGCCATTGCCGGATATACCAACTCATTCAAAGACGGCCTTGTAAGTGTCGATGCATTTATTGGCTGGAACACAATGGCAAGTTGGTCAGATGCAACAAGTTCGTACGGTGACCAATTTGTTGTACCAGGATTCAACACCATTAATAATACAAAAACAAAATCCGGTGGTCATTCTACTTCTGAAAGTTACATCAACCCCCTCTTCGGACAAGCCGAAATGTCTTATAAAAGCATGATATATTTGACCTTAACAGGACGTAACGACTGGTTTTCCGCACTTTCTTACAAAGGGAAAACCTCTCCCAATCATATTTTTTATCCCTCCGTCGGATTAGGATTTATCCTTAGTGAAGCTATTCAGATGCCGTCTTGGTTCCCATACCTCAAGCTACGCGGTTCATGGGCACAGTCCGGCGGCGCCGTTGGAGCCTATCAACTGGGATTGACATACAGTTATGCGGATGCATATCGCAAATATCCTGTTGGATCCATTGACAATGGCACTATTCCGAACTTAAATTTAAAACCTCTGACTTCTATTTCGTATGAAGGAGGATTTGAAGCCAGGTTCTTTAACAATCGCTTCGGCATTGATTTCACATACTATGTACGAAATACTAAAGACGATATAGTAAACGCAGGTATATCAACCGCGTCAGGATATGGAAATGTCAAAATAAACGCGGGTAAAGTGAATAATCATGGTATTGAACTGTTACTTACCGGCACTCCAATTCTTTCATCTCACTTTCGTTGGGACACTTCCTTCAACTTCGCTTACAACAAGAGTGAAATTAAACGCATAACAGATGATGTCACCGAATTCGAACTGGCAAAGTCTCGTACTGGCCACGATAGCGACAACTGTGGCCCAGCTTGGATTTACCAGCAAGTAGGACAACCTTATGGGATTATCCGAGGCGTAACTTTCAAACGCAACGACAAAGGTGAAATCATGTACGAAAATGGACTTCCTATGAAAGGAGAAATCGAGAAATTAGGCGAAAGCGTGCATCCATATACATTAGGATTCAGCAACTCATTTGAATGTCACGGATTCACATTGAGTTTCTTACTTGATGGCAAATTCGGAGGAAAGATGTATTCTCAAACAAATGCACACATGATTATGTTCGGACGCCATGCAGACACGCTACCAGGACGCGAAGAAGGTATTATCGCTCAGGGAGTAAAAGAAGACGGTGTAACTCCAAATGATGTAAAAGTGACAGCGATGAAATATTATATGGCATTGTCAGGTATTACCGAGAACTGTATATATGACGCTTCTTTCATTAAGTTGCGCGAACTTTCTTTCGGATATAACTTCCCGACAAAATGGATCCGTAAAATAGGTTTGTCAGCCTTGTCTTTCTCAGTCGTAGGACGGAATTTGTGGAATATCTACGATAAAGTACCTTTGGTAGATCCCGAATCTTCTTTCAATATCGACAATGGACAGGGATTCGAATCTTACGGACTACCCGCCTCACGTAGCATAGGTTTTAATCTGAATGTCAAATTTTAAATAAAAATATTATGTCAGTGATCAATATAATAAAACTAATGATGGCATCCACGCTAACTTGTATGGTTTATGCCTGTGATTTCACCGAGAAAAATATAGACCCCAACAGTCCTACCTCGATAGAGCCCGGTCCTCTGTTGACCTATACTCAATTACATACGACTACCGGTGGTATTGCTAAAAACATTCAGGTAGGAACCTGCATGATGCTTGTACAGCAAGCCGCTTCCTTAAATAACGATATGCCAGGTGACAAATATTACCAGATGGAATCTTACGCCAACACCTTCTTTACCGACACTTATAGCGATCTGATAAAAAACTGGCGCGAATTGGAAGAAAAAGCCTCGTCAGATGCAAAATATTCCAATATCCTCGGTGCAACAAAAATCTGGGGCGCTTATCTGTTCCAGCGTTTGACAGATATATACGGCAATGTTCCCTATTCTGAAGCAGGATTAGGATACTATCAGCAAATCTATAAGCCGAAATATGATAATCAGGAGACCATCTATAAAGATATGATTCAGCAAGTCAAAGACGGGGTCAACCTGCTAAATGCCAATAATCCGGCAATAGACGGTGACTTATTCTACGATGGCGACATCAATAAGTGGAAAAAGTTTGGAGGTTCCTTATTACTTCGTATAGGAATGCGTCTGTCAGAAGTGGCTCCAGACCTGGCAAAACAGACAGTAGCCGACGCCGTAACTATCGGCGTAATGAGCCAACCGGAAGATATATGCCTTCTGAGACATGACGGAAGCGGGAAAAATGCATTTAAAAATCCATTGAGTTTCCGTTATCTAGATGACAACTTCATCGAAAGTGATGCAGTCAAAATTGGTAAAACATTCATGGATTATCTCAAAAAAACAAAAGATCCTCGTATTCATGTATATTGCTCTTTGAAAGACGGAAATACTGAATTTGACAAACAATTTGGTTTACCTAACGGTTACGATAGTCATACCATTGCAGACGCCCCAAGTGGAAGCTTTGTCGGCTTAGAAAATACTTCCAACTTCAATATCAATACAATTTTGAGATTGGATGCCCCTACCATCTTCCTAATGCCATCTGAGACGAAATTGTTGCTAGCCGAAGCTGTATTGAGAAACTGGACAAACGGAAACGCGGAGGTTCTTTATAAAGAAGCCATCACATCATCCATGAAAGAACAGGAGATTGCTTACGGAACGCAAGGTAAAATCACAGATGAAGAAATCGAGACTTACTTAGCCCAGAACCTACTCAGTACTGCAAACAATACGGAAAAACTGCAAATTATCGGAGAGCAATACTGGGTAGCAACTTTCATCAACGGTTACGAAAGTTATGCCAACTGGCGTCGTACCGGATACCCCAAACTTATTCCAACCAATTATTCAGGTAGTATGAGCCCAGGAGTTATCCCTACGAGACTCCCTTATCCTACCGATGAATATAGTATTAACAGAGCAAATGTAGATACTGCGAATCAGCAACAAGGAGCAGACAAAGTTACCACACATATATGGTGGGATATCGACTAACATAAGCGTGATCGGTAAATAGATATTAATAAAATTAGGGAGGTGGTGTCTTACCAAAGAAAAAGCTACCTCCCTTATATCAGATTCTGAAAATATGAAACTACATTGCATCCCCATTTTAAGTGCACTATTTACTAGTCTAGTTTGTTTCAGCAACCCTGCTACTAAAATTTCAGATAATTCGCCAAGCTCCGGCATCGTAATCAGATGGAACGATTGCGAACAAACAATAGACGGATTTGGAATAGCCCAAGCTGGCTGGGCTAAAGAACTGTTCGCTTTCAAAAACAGAAAACAAGTCATGGATAAAATGTTCGGTAACGATGGATTGCGTTTAAACATCCTAAGAGGAGAGATTTTCCCACATTATTGGGAGAATAAAGAAGATAAAGACTTCAATCTTAACGATGATATTAACATCGAGTTATGCGATTCTGATTTTAACAATAAATCCGATGATTTGTTGAGACGCGGACAATTATGGCTTACTTTAGAGGCTAAAAATAAATATCATATCAACAAATTAGTTTTTTCTACATGGAGCGCTCCTGCATGGATGAAAAGCAACGGAAAAGTATCAAACGGAAAACTCAAACCGGAGTGTTATCAGGATTTCGCTAATTATCTTGCAGCTTTTTACAAAGCTTACAAATCCAAAGGAATTACACCTTATGCCATATCACCCTCAAACGAGCCTGGTTATGCCGCCCCCTGGAATTCTTCTTTATGGACAGCAGACGAAATGGGGAAATTTATCACTTCCAATCTTGGTCCCACCTTTCAGAAAGAAAATATTCCTGCAAAAATCATATTTGGAGAGAATCCTTTATGGTCAGTAGTCATGCCTCAACTAAAGATGGTCTCATCCAAAGACTTCACAGATACAATTCTTCAGGACTATCCTGAAATCAAGAAATTCAATCTCATTGCAGCAGGACATGGCTATAGCTTATCTCCTGACATAATGCCAATAAAAGTAGATAAAGAATATCTTAAAACTCCTATCATTCCATTTGACGCAGCAGAAAAAGCGCACATACCGGTATGGATTACAGAAATAAGTGATGTAACCCCACTCGATACTTCAATTCAAGATGGACTTAAGTGGGCAGTTACATTCCACAATTATCTGACTAAGGCAAATGTAAATGCAATTATATGGTGGGGAGGAGCTATGCCGACATCCAACAATGAAAGTCTTATCATTTTGAACAAAAATAGAAAAGATTATACATTATCAAAAAGGTATGATATCTTAGGCAATTACTCTCGATATATTTCTGAAGGAAGTACACGAATACAGGTAACCCAACCTAAGAACAAAGACCTTTTAGTATCAGCATATAAAAAGAACGATAAATATATCTTAGTTGCAATCAACCTATCTGAAAAAACAATATCGACCAACATTCGCCTAGACGGAGCAAATATAAAAGGAGCATTAAAGCAATTTATTACTAATAAAGACAATAGATGGAATAAAACAAATATCGTTCCCGTAAGCAATAAATACTACAATCTGACAATACCACAATTTAGTATTGTTACATTGGTTGGAAAAGTCCACTTATAATCGCCCATTTGTAGGATCTGTTAAAAAGAAAAACCTTATGTCAAGTTATAATAAGCAAAAATTTAAACAATTCAAAGAGTTATATTTCCAGCTTCTCACTCGCAAGAATAAAGAAGATAATAGTCATTATAACGGAATCATCCAACGCTACCTATATCCTGTCATCACTGCAAAACACATTCCTTTGGAATGGCGTTATGACTTGAATCCGGAAACAAACCCTTGGCTTATGGAACGTATCGGAGTGAATGCCACCATGAATTCGGGAGCTATCAAATGGAACGGCAAATACTTGTTGGCAGTACGTGTGGAAGGGAACGACCGTAAGTCATTCTTTGCCATTGCCGAAAGTCCAAACGGAATAGATAACTTTCGTTTTTGGGAATACCCGATACAACTACCGGATACTGATCCGACAGAAACAAACGTCTACGACATGCGCCTGACAGCACATGAAGACGGCTGGATATATGGTATCTTCTGTAGCGAAAGCCTTGACCCCAACGCTGCACCGGGTGACTTATCTTCCGCCGTTGCCAAAGCAGGTATCGTCCGCACCAAAGATTTGAAGAATTGGGAACGCCTACCCAACCTGATTTCCAAAAGCCAACAACGTAATGTCGTTCTACATCCGGAATTTGTTAACGGTAAGTACGCTTTGTACACCCGTCCGCAAGATAGCTTTATTGATGCCGGAAACGGCGGAGGTATCGGTTGGGCACTCATTGATGATATGACTCATGCAGAAGTGAAAGAAGAAACTATCATCAACCACCGTCACTATCACACTATAAAAGAGGTGAAGAATGGAGAGGGACCTCATCCTATCAAAACCTCCAAGGGATGGTTACACCTCGCCCACGGTGTACGGGCTTGTGCTGCCGGACTGCGTTATGTACTCTATCTGTATATGACCTCTCTGGAAGATCCGACAAAGACAATTGCCGAACCGGGTGGATATTTGCTGGCTCCGATAGATGAAGAAAGAATAGGTGACGTATCTAATGTACTTTTCTCGAATGGCTGGATTGCGGATGAAGATGGAACAGTATATATCTATTATGCATCCTCGGATACTCGTATGCATGTAGCAACTTCCACCATTGATAGACTGATCGATTATTGTTTTCACACACCGGCAGACGGTTTACGTTCTGCTGCTTCCGTAGAAAATATTTGCAATCTCATAGAAGCTAACAAAGCCGTTACAGTAGAAACAGAACAAGTTTATCTTTAAAACAAATAATTTCGGATATATTCGAAATCGCAAACAAAAGCAAGAAAAGTTTCGGATATATCCGAAACTTTTGTATTTTTGCTAAAAACTTTAGGATATGGACGAAAGGATAAACATTCTAAGAAAGTATAATCTTTGGGGAGACACTGCATTTGATTTTGGATTCAGGCGTAGTGAATACAATGAAAAGATTATGGACTTTACAGGAAACAGACTTGTGAAAATCCTTACAGGTCAGCGTAGAGCAGGAAAAAGTTATCTATTGCGACAGACTGCCAGGCAACTGATAGAAAATGGCGTGCCTGCCGCAAATACACTATTCATCAACAGAGAAATGACAGATCTGGATTTCATAAAGACCTACAAAGACTTAGATGAAATCATCAAGCTGTATCAGGCAATTATACAACCAACAGGAAAAGTTTATATTTTCATCGATGAGATTCAACTCATCAAAGATTGGGAAAAGACAATAAATTCTTATTCACAAGACTATACAGCTGAATACGAACTATTCATAAGCGGTTCTAACTCTAAATTACTTTCAGGAGAACTGGCTACGTTATTATCCGGTCGTTATGTATGTTTCAATGTTTTTCCTTTCAGTTATCAGGAATATCTTATGGTAACCGGAAAAGAGCAAATGAAACAAAGTTATCTTGATTATATAAATAGTGGTGGTCTGCCGGAGTTGTTTTCTCTCCCGAATAAACTGGAAATCAGACAAAACTATATGTCTACTATTAAGGACTCCATTTTGTTGCGTGACATTATCCAACGTTACAATATACGTGACCCCAAATTACTGGAAGATATTTTTATCTTTTTAGTAAACAACGCTTCCAACCTGATATCGGTCAATAGCATAGTGAAATACTTTAAAAATTCAGGGAGAAACATTAGTTATGATATTGTAGCTGCTTATATAGGATATATCGAAGACACATTCTTAATCCATCGTTGCGAACGTTATGACATCAAGGGAAAAGAAACCCTTGCTGGGACAAGTAAGTTCTACATTAATGACCTTGCTTATAAAAATTATCTCTATCCCGGCTACGGTTATGGCTTTGGCTACCTGATAGAAAACGCAGTTTACTTGGAGTTACTTCGTATGGGATATGAAGTTTACACTGGCAATGCCAAAGGTAAAGAGATCGACTTCGTGGCTCAAAAAACAGGAGAAACAATTTATATACAATGCTCTTATATAATGTCAGATCAAAGTACCATAAAAAGAGAATTTTCTCCATTGGAAACCATTAATGATAACTTTCCGAAAGTGGTAGTATCAATTGATGATATGGTCTTACCGTCTCACAATGGCATAAAACATATACAAGCATGGAATCTTAGGAATGAACTAATTTACCATAAGGAATAAGAAACATTTATTGGTTTAGTATCAGTATGTGCTAAAATAATATTTGTTTGCCCAAGACTTTCCCCCTACCTTTGCAGCAAAGAAGATACAATATATAAATCGATTCAAAATAATAATATGAAATTACACACTACCGACCTTCTTATCATATGCGCCTATCTTATCGCTATGATTGTCATCGGTCTCATTCTTAAAAAACGGGCAGCCCAGAATATGGACTCCTACTTCTTAGGTGGAAAATCATTGCCTTTCTATATGTTGGGATTATCCAACGCCTCCGGAATGTTCGATATTACGGGCACAATGCTTATGGTATACTGGGCATTCGCTTATGGTTTCAAAAGTCTTTGGATTCCCTGGTTATGGCCGGTGTTCAACCAGATATTCCTAATGGTTTACTTATCCGTGTGGCTGCGCCGTTCGAACGTTCTCACCGGTGCCGAATGGATTAAAACCCGTTTCGGAAAAGGGAAAGGTTCTACTCTTTCACATACGATTGTTATCGTATTCGCATTACTTAGCGTACTCGGTTTTTTAAGTTATGGGTTCATAGGTATTGGTAAATTTATGGAGATATTCATCCCTTGGGAAGTAGTATCTCCATTTATTCCTTTCAATGTTCCTGCAGAATATGTTCCTCATGTATATGGTATTTTCTTTACTACCATCGCCACATTCTATGTGATGCTCGGCGGAATGCTGAGTATCGTATGGACAGATGTCGTTCAGTTTCTGATAATGACCGTGGCAGGCATCGTTATTGTCGTCATTGGTATGCAGATGGTGGCACCGGACATGATTCACTCATTTGTTCCTGCCGGCTGGGATTCGCCCTTCTTCAGCTGG
>ERZ780157.2532-NODE-2532-length-16883-cov-9.068992_pt1 | contig 16883 bp, 18 predicted proteins | sample MGYA00511169_ERZ780157 | MGnify/ENA primary metagenome ERZ780157 (study PRJEB29588, sample SAMEA1965149) | human gut metagenome | biome: human gut; feature: human-associated habitat; material: faeces | place: Denmark | collected 2008/2010 ... | reverse complement strand
CGGGGCAAACACGACCAGATCAACGTTGCCCGGAAAAAAGACGGTGACGGACAGACCGACGGAAATGCGGACGTATGTACCCGCACCGTGGGGCGGGGGAGACGGCCGCAGAGCCGACGGGCGGCCGGCAACGGCGCCGGGCAACGTCATGCGGGCGGGGAGGCTAAAATTAAGCCGCGGCGCGCCGTATTTCTTGAAGAATTCCGCGCTTGTCGCGGGATTCTTCACGGCCCCGATTTTGGCAAAAAAATTTAGATTTTAACAAAAAAATCAGGCCGGAATACGGCCAAAGGAGGCGAGAAATGGAACAAACGATCACGATTTGCACCAATCGCACGACGCATTTGACGGTAGCGACGCTGCGGGTGTATCAATGCCTGAAAGATAAACTCCAAGACCGCGCGGAAGTCGTGGACTATCGGAAAATAGCGGACGAAGTGGGCATGAGCTGGAACGGCGTGAAATATGCCGTATCAGCCTTGATCCGTTACGGCTTTATCAAGAAAGAAGGCGGGAAACTGTCGGTTAATCCTTCCTCGCCGGAAGTTGTAGGGGATTATAGAACGGAGGCGGGAGGATGAAAGAGATATTGAAGCCGAAAAGCAAGGCACTGACAGAAAAGGACTGTTACGAAGAACTTGCGCGGATTATAAAGATATATTGCTACCAGGCAGTGGTGCGGGAAGAAATAGAGTTTTTCCGGTGGTGGGTAAAAAATGTGTTGACGCAGCTTTCGGAGTATGCGCCATCACCGGAGGAGCCGGGGAAATATCCGGCATATAAAGAGCTGCTGCGTAAGGCAAACGAATTTGTGCGGGAGTCGGCGGAGGATCCGTCGCGGGTAATGAGCCAGAGGACGGAGCTGAAAGCGGCGTTAGAAAACGCCGAGAAGGCGGGCGGGTTTCGAGTGCGGTCACGGAAGCCAAGAACGCAGGAAAAGCCGGAGAAACAAGCAAAGTGAAAGTAGATATATACAATCCGGAGAAGCGGTATAAAATTTTATACGTGGATCCGCCATGGGGTTACGAAAATAACAACTGTTCGGGAGCGGCGAAAAATCATTATCCGACAATGACGTTTTCAGAGCTTGCGGAGCTGCCTGTTCCGGCATTAGCGGAAAGAGATGCAGTGCTGTTTATGTGGGCTACATATCCGACGATAGAGGACGCCCTGCGATTAATTCCCCTGTGGGGCTTTGAGTATAAGACGATCGCCTTTCAATGGATAAAGTTGAATTCTTCGACGCAAATGAACGAATACCGAATTATGACGGTAGCGGAAATATTTGAAAAGTCGTGTGCGTTGGGGTTGGGGTATTGGACGCGGGGAAATACGGAGTGCTGCCTATTGGCGACGAAGGGACACCCGAAGCGCGAGAGCGCGGGAATCAGTCAACTGATATTTTCCCCAAGAGGGCGACATTCGGAGAAGCCTGCGGAAACGCGGGATAAAATCCGGAAACTCGTCGGGGGGGGGGCAGCTATTGAGCTGTTTGCCAGAGAAGAAATAGACGGCTGGGATTGCTGGGGTAACGAGGTTTAGGACAAAGGAAGGTTAAGAAATGGCGGAAACGGTATTGAAAATTAAATTGCCGGAAACAAAGCGCGGGCTTTTTAACCGTGTCCCCACGCGGTTATATTCCCCCGGAAAGGGAAAAAAGAAGCTGACGCCTTCCGCGGTGTCCGTTGCCGGAAAGATTTACGGTTTTTCGCATACGAACGATCCCGAGGCGGTCTGTCGGTTGAGTTATGAGCAAATCCGTGAGGAGTTCGGATTTTCAAGAGCTACGATCGCGGGCGCGATAGAGCAATTATGCAAAGAAAAAAAGATCGAGCGTGTAAAGCGAGATCAGGACGGCACAGCTTATAAATACATAGAAGAAATCAAAGGCAAGCGTTATGACAATATCCCGCAGTATTTATATACGGCGGAAATTTGCGTATGCGGAGAATGGCGGAAGCTGACGCCTTCGGAGATCAGATTGCTGGCGCATATTACGACGGCATGCGAGAATAAGAAAAACTGCGGGATATGTCGTGGCTCGGCGGGACAGTTCGCGCGGGATTTGGGAATATGTAAAACGACGGTCAAGAAGTCGCTTCGTGCACTGATGAAAGCGGGATTGATTTACCGGGCGAAAGAGAACAAAGGGAAAAGCAAGTATAATTTAAGCGGTTATGAAGTCAATCGGGCTGTTTACGAATACAAAAAGTATTTGAAGAAACCGCGAGCGAAGCGAGGGGAAAAGCTATTTGTTTCCGCCGAGGTTGCGGCAGCGAACGCCAAAGCGGAACGGGAAAGCTATTATGCAAAGCTGCGGGAAGAAGCGCAGCAGCGTGTAGATAAGTACCTTTTGAAAGCGAATAGGGAGCCGAGATTTAAGGAAATCACGGGCGAGCTTTCTCGAATGGAGATAGCGCAGGCGAAAGCGGAGATCTTCGAGCCGGTAACGCTGCCGTCGCTACTCATCAAAAAGCAAGCACTAATAAAAGAAAGGCGGGAGATATTGAAAGGGCTGAACATGACGGAGGCGGATCTGTTGCCGCGATATAAGTGCCTGAAATGTTCAGATACGGGATTTAAGCCGGACGGTTGTCAATGTAACTGTTATCCCAAAGGAGGGACGACATGACAACGGGGCAAGGCGGAAGGAGTAGGCGAATCGGATAGAAAAAAAGAAGCGTGGAGAAATCCGCGCTTATAGTCGTATAACAAAACGAGCGTTCGGCAGGATTTAGCCGGGCGCTTTTTTCATGTCCGGCAACTCGGTTAAAAAGCAAACTTCCGGCGAAAAAAACTGCCCCAAAAAAGTTTGAAAAATGCCCCAGTCAAACATACATTATTATATATGTTTGTAATATATAATATAGCGCGAGGGCGCCGGAGGCGGGCGCCCAGGCCGCGCAAAAAGAGGGTAAAGCGGAAGGATAGAAACGGGGAAGCCCGGCGAGCGGGCTTCCGGATATGGTAGAATGAAAACGGAAAGCCGGAGGCGGCTTTCTCGGTGTTGGAGCTTATCGGCGGGAGGATGGCCGCCACGGTGAAGCTGCCCGGAAAGCTGATAAATAACGAATCCCCCGCCCGGCGGTCTGGATCGGGACGAAAAGAAAAAAGCGGCAGACAGCCGCACGAAAAAAAGACTTTTTAATTTGTTGATTTGGGGGAAAATTGGGGGCAAGCTCCAAAAATACCCCGAAAATGAAAGAAAAATGAGCAAAAACCTTTAATTTTTGCTCATTTCAATGGTGACCCCAACGGGACTTGAACCTAAAACGGCGGAAAAATGAGCTTGTTTTTATAGAAATCCGCTGTTTTTCAAAGTATTTTTTAAGAGTCTCAGTCTTTTGTGTACCTTATTGGGGGCAAAAATGGGGGAAAATCAATATTTAATCTTTTGCGCTTCGGCAATTAAGAACTCATCGGGAAGATCAGTATAGGCTCGATCTAATCCGTTTCCGGTATGTCCCATAAATTCCTTTAACGCTTCGAGGGCGACACCGCAAGTCTTGCAACGAGTGTAAAAAGTCGTTCGCATATCTTTTAAGGTATGATTCGGAAGAATCGATTTGAATTTATCCCGGACGACTTCGGGAATATAAAATCGAATCGCCGAGCCGTCGAGATAGGGTGCAAGCATTGGCGAAACCGGAATCCTTTTCCATTCGATTTTTCCCTGCGCGGCATTTTTCCGTTTGCAATTTTGGGCTATGATCATATTTCCGACTAATTTCACGCTTTTATACTCATAGGGACGGACGCCTGTATAAAGGGCGATTGCAAACATGAGTTGATAAGGCGTTCCCGCAGTGGCTTGTAATAATTTTCGTTCTTCTTCGATAGTCAGTGCCGCGCCATGCACTCTTTCGTGCTGAATGTGAAATACAATGTCCATAGGGTTGTTTTTGATAAGACCATGCTTAATAGCCATTTTGAACGTTTGATTCAGTAAAGAAAAAATTTCGTCCGCCGTTTTTCCGAGCTTCATTTCCGTGATTTCATCGACGAGCTCCTGACACGCCAACGGGAGAACGGTTTGAATCGGTATATTTCCGAATTTCGGTCGGATATATCGTTTGTATCTGGCGAGGTCGGAATCATAGGTCTTTTTCACGACTTTTCTTTTACGGAACTTTTCAAAATAATACATGGAAAAGTCATGAAATCCGGTCGGAATGGTGCTTTTGGTGCAAGTGTCCGGATCCAGAGCGAGCGTTTTTTCGATAAAACGTTCTTTTGCTTTTTCTTTCGTTTTGGCAGAAACGGAAATATTGTAACCGTTGCGACGGTATCGGAGTTCGTAATCGCAGGAAGTTTTCCCACGGACGCGCTCCCGGATCGTAACCCAATAGCCATTGAGTTTGAGTTGTTCTCTGAATTTTTTCGGCATTTTCAAAATCTCCTGTGTAGTAAATTTCAAAAAGCCTTTTTTCGTGCCCTCTTTCGGAGGTCTTTTTTCATTTTCCGGCTCGGCAAATATCCGTGACGGAAAAATAAGCGTTTCCGTTCCCGAAGAATCCGGGCGGTCGGAAACAAAGGAGAGATCGGGGCGAAAATCGTCTTTCGCGTCGTCGCGCCCGATCAGACCATGCAGCAAGTTCAGAATTTGTTCCAGAGTGCTTCTTTCGTGGTTGTCCATTGTGACAATCCTCCTATGTTAAGATAGGAAAATTGTACAATAAAACCCAAAAAATGGAACAAACAGATTTTTGCGGGATTTTATAATAACATAGTCGGTTTATAAGTTATATAATAAAATCCCGCAACTTTTCTTTTGTAATTTACGGGTTATTTATCCTCGTCCTCGGCGTCGGGGAGTTTTTTCTTTTTTTCGGTAACGAGCTTCTTCTTTTCGGAAGCGTTCAAAGGGGAAATAATCGAGCGCCCGAGCCGTTTTTCAACGACCTTGCGGGCTTCCTTTGCTGTTTCCCCGCCGCTTTTTGCTACGTTGCGGTTTTCCTCGAAGGTCTGCGGTTGTTCCTGTTGGGAAATGGCGGTAGTCGTGACCTCTGCTAGCATATTGATGACAAGTTCGAGATCTGTCATATTGTCGCGCAGGTTTTCTTTTTTCAGACCTTTCAGGGCTTTATAATCCTTTACGGAAAGTCCGCTCCATGCTTTTGTGAGGTCGTTTGTGAGAATGGCATATTCGAGGTCGGTCTCCACGCCGCGGGCGCTCCATTCGTCGGTGAGCTTCTTTCGGACTTCGATAGTCCGAAGCCGTTGCCGAATCCATTCTTCCGAATAGCCTTTTTCTCGGTAATATTCTTCGCCGCGGAGGATAGCTTTTTCGGGATCGGCGATTTCGTCGAGGCGTTCGCTGCCGACTTGCGCCAGCCAGACTTTGAACGGCTCGGCTTTGGGAGAGGGGATAGACTGAACGAGACGAAGTATGCCTTTTGTATTAAGTGCATCAGTCATACGCATTTTTCCGTCGGCAGCCTGCATTTTCAACCGGTTACAATTTGTAACCAGTTCGCTTCCCTCGGCAGAAAGCCTATTTTTCAAAACTTTCCAATAGTTGCGAGCGGTTTGATAATCCGCGCTGTCCGTCAGAATATTGCAAACGTCCACGACGGAAAAATACCATTCCTCCTCGTCGGCGTTCCAGACAGTACGGACGGTCTTTTCGTTAAAAAGTTTTAGTTTGGTTTCCATAGTGTTCTCCTTTGCGACTGTTTCCTTTTTGGAAATAGTCGCCTTTTATGCCTTGCGGCGGGTAGAAGCCGCGCCGGACTTTTCGGCAAAATAGCGGGCATATTCGAGAATTTGCGAACGGTGCGCAGGGGAAAGCGCTTGATAGATATTGACAAGTTCTTGCGTATCGGGCGGCAGCGGGGCGGGCTTTTCTGTGTGTATGGTGATATTTCCGAAGTCGTCCTCCCTGCCGAGCAGATAATCCGTTGAGCATTGGAAAAAGTCGGCGTATTTAAGCAAAGTATTTGCAGTCGGCTCGTTTTTTCCGATTTCAATCATAGCTATGCAACCATTGCTTAAATTAAGGGCATTTGCAAGTTGCATTTGAGAAATATTTTTTTCTTTTCTCAAAAATTTTGAGATTTCAGCAAAACTCATTTTTCTACCTCCAAAAAAATTTTATCACAAAAATGAGCGAAACACTTGACAAACTCATTGAATTGAGTGTATAATGCAAACAAAGACGCTCATAAATTTGAGCGTACGGCTTTGGACGCGCCGCAGGCGAGGCGAAAAAAGCGAAGCAGACGAAAAGTCTGCGGAGAGGAAAACGGGGCGCAGAGGGCAAAAGAGAGGGTAAAATGCAGGGATTTATCGAAGTGACGCGGAAAGATGACGGAAAAAAGATATTGTTGAACGTATCGGGAATAGACGGAGTATTTCCGGAAGCAAAAGGTGCGTTTGTATCGATGAGAGGAAGTGTCGCGTTGTTCTGCCCAAAGATCAGCGGATATTTTGTAGAGGAAACGTATTGGGAAGTAAAAGAGCAAATCATGCGTGAACAACCGCTAAATGGATAGAAAAGTAGGTCGAAACGGCGAAGAGGCGAGGAGATAAACAACAAAAATTAATTCGTGGAGGAATTAGGAAAATGGAAGGAATCTGGGTGGTATTATCGAAAACCGCGGTGATAACGTGGCTGATCGTGCTCGTAAGCGGCTCAATTTTGGCGATTGTGAGCGGGATTGTAGAATACCGTGACCTGAAAAAAGGGAAAGCGGAATCGGAGAAGGAGAGCCTTGAAGAGCCGGAGGAGGAAAAAGACATTCTGGAAACGGCAATCACGGAACAGACGGGGGGAGGGATCGTGACGGAGTGCAGCGCGTCGAAGCGTTGCGCGGCGGTGACGGGGATTCTGGAATTGGAGCGCGAGCGCGAGCAGCTGCGAAAAGAATACGACGGATTGCGTGAAAGATACAAAAATTTACGGCTGGAATGTGACGGGAAGTCGGAAGCGTTGAAAAGCCTGGAAGAAGATTATCGAGCACTTGAAGAAGCGGATAACAAACTGACGGAAGAGCATAAGGAGCTGAAAAAGGAAAACGAAGCGCATTGGAGGCAGTTAACGCAGCTGATGAGAAGCAACCCGGAAGTATTCGAGCAGTTTAGCGGGGATAACGAGATAGAGCAGGAGCTGATAGACAACGGCTATGTAGTAAAATAGCGAGGTGAAAAAAATGCCGAAAGAGAAAGCAAAGTCGGAAAAAACGTCGAAAGGGAGCGGTCGGATAAAGCAAGTAGGAGATACGCATTGGGTGCTGCACCAGCAAAACGACGTACGGAAATACAAGGGCTTTAAGAGCAAAGGAGAGGCGGAGAGCTTCGCAGCGACAAATCCGGTAGAAAAGGGCGTGAAGATTACGGCAACGAAAGCGAAGCGGGAAGGAGTGAAAAAGAAAACGAAAACGCCGCCGTCGGAGAAAAGCCCGAAGCCGAGCAGCCGTGCGAGGAAAGCCAAGAGCGGAAAAGTGGTATCGTTCAACGCGGGGAGGGCGAAGTATGGGAAGAAATAGCCGCCGTGATAAAACAGAAGTCTTGCGGGATCGGTTGCAGTTGGAGGACGCGCGGCTGCTGTTTCAGATAGACGAAGCGGCGGGGCTTATCGAAGGCATGAGCGCAGGAAAAATATACAGTCCGTCGGGAGCGAAGGCGGTGCAGAGGTTAGACGCGCTGACGCAGGCGGAGGAGCGGCTGTCGGAGGCGATCAGATGTCTGGAACAGGCAATCGAGGCGGAGGGGAAAGCGCGGGCGGCAAATTAAAACAGCTTATACAAAAACTTCCTTATCATATTTAACCGGCATAGCGGGCGCCGTTGGCGAAAGCCGAAAAGTCCCGCCCCAAGTGAAGGTACACTAAAAACCAGCAGTAGAGAGATCCGGCTACCGTATAGCGGGCGCGTAAATCCCGCCCCAAAGGGCTGATAAGTAAAAAAAGCCCTCTTAATCTTCCACGAAGGCAGGGCGAAGTTTCCTCCTCGTCCTGCCGGGAGGAAGGAAGAAAAACAGTAAAAAAAACCCGGAAACGGGAAAAAGGAGAAAAAGAGAAATGGCAGTAAAAAAGACAGGCGAAAGCAAGGTGAAGAAGGTGGTCGGAGGGATCGCGTGCGGATTGGCGCTGATCCTTGTAGGCGGGGTGTGCGGGGGCTTGTTGCAGCACCATTATAATTGGGGCGCAGAAGAAAAACCTCCGGTAGAAGAAACGCCAGGCGGAGAAGAAAAGCCGGAGGATAGCGGCGGAGGCGAGGTAAGCACGGAGGCGGGCGTGAGCCACGGGATCCGCCTTGCGGCGGTGAAGCTTGCTTCGAGTCAATACGAGGATTACGGCGTATCGGCGCAGGCGGAAACGGCATACACATTGACGGCAACGATCACGCCTGCGGACGCGGCGAATAAAAAAGTAGATTGGACGATAGCGTTCAAAAACGCAAGCTCGACATGGGCGAGCGGAAAGACTGTGACGGAGTATGCGACGGTAACGCCGAGCGCGGACGGAGCATTGACGGCGGTCGTGGAAAACGTTGCGGCGTTCGGGGAGCAGATCATCGTAAAAGCGACGTCGCGGGATAATGCGGAAGCGTATGCGACGTGTACGGTGGAGTATTTGCAGAGAACAACGGGCTATACGCTGACGCTGGACGGAAAAGCATTGAGCGAAAACGGAGCGGAAAATTTGGTGCAGCTGGACTTTATGGAGAGCAAGAGCGCGGCGGTGCAGATAAGCGTGAACAAATCTACGGTTTATACGCGCGCGAATACGGACAAGGCGGAATATTTCAAAATCAAACCCGCGCTTGCGTTCGGTGGAGTGATAACGGCCTCGGGAGCGAAAAGCGAAGATTTGAAAGAATACAGCGGAGGAGCGAGCGCGACGCTGACGGGCTTTTTTGATAAGACGTGGGGGGAAGCGTTGCATAAAGCAAATAACACGATAAAGAACAAGCTGATCACGAACATTTCTACCTATACGGGAGCAGACGCTTACACGGTGGAAATTTATGACGCGGAGGGCGGAAAGCTGCTTGAAACGTACGGATTGAGATTCGATACGTCGAAGATTGTAACGCAGAAGGGCGTGGAGAGCATAGTGATTGACGAAACGGAGATTGTATTCTGATAAAGGAGCGAAAGAAAAATGACAGATAAGAAAACGCGAGTTTTGTCGAATCTGTTGTCGCTGGTACTCGGCGCCGGAATCGGCGCCGGGTGTTACCGGGTGGTAGAACAGATCAGACAGGGAACACAAAAAATTGAAATGGAAGCCCCCACGGAATCAGACGGGGGGGGGGGTAATTATTAGCGAGAGCAAAGGCAGCGGAATGCAGCTGACGGCGAGCAAACTTTCGAGTGCGGAGTATGCGGAAAATGGGGTAAGTGCGCAAGCGGAAAGTGCCTATACACTGACGGCAACGGTAATGCCGGAATTGGCGGAAAATAAAGCGGTGGATTGGAGTATCGCGTTTGTGAACGCAAGCTCGGCATGGGCGAACGGGAAGAGTGTAACGGATTATGTGACGGTAACGCCGAGCGCGGACGGAGCGTTGACAGCGGTGGTGACGAATTTAGGCGAGTTCGGAGAGCAAATCAAAGTGACGGTAACGAGCCGAGGGAATCCGTCGGCAAGTGCGGAATGTACGGTGGATTATATCCAAAAGGTTATAGAACCGTATCTGACGATCGGAGAGATTGAGTGTGTAAAAGGCGGAGAGACGGAAGTCGAATTTGAAACAGAAGTGGGGGGAAACGGACCGGGCGGAGTGATAGATTTCGGGGCAAGATTGTCGGAAGTATATACAATAGAAGCGGAAATTCCGACAATAAGTCTGGACGTAACTTATACATTTTTCTTTGAAGGTACAGGCGAAAATATAGATTTTCACTTAATAGTAAATGCCGGAGACGGGTATAGCCTATATTTTGACCGTAGGCTATTTATGGACGATCCGGAGAACGGTCGGGAAGTGTATATCTCCGGAGAGCCGGTAAGCGAAGAGCAAGTCAATGAATGGGAAACAGCAGATATAATAAGAATGCTGCTGGAAATGCCGTCGGATCCGCTGATACTGGGTTATTCATTCTATACAGAGCAAAGCGGGACGGTAAACTTTGAAACGCAGATACAAATAACCATAGCAGAAGAAAGCCAAGTGCAAAAAGTAAGTTTGGACAAAGGAGCATTGAAATTTTAAGGAACGAGAAGGGAGAGCGAGGGAATGAGTAAAAGAAGCAGTAAATTAAAAACGGCTGTAATGGTGATATTGGTGATAATATTACTGATACTATCGCTCGGCCTTTTAGGGCGGTTAACGAACGTATTCGGGAATAAGATTACAGTGAGGTATAACGGAACAAAAATCACGAAAGATTTTGAAGGACTGGAAATAGAAAGCGGAACGGAAATCGAAGTGAGGGCGCCGGGAGAATACGAAGTAAAAATCTATGCGGCGGGAACGGAAGCCACGGATTTCACGTTCACGGTCGGCGGAACAGAATATAGCTGGGTGGAAGATATAGCGGGAGCGAACGGCGGGCGCGGCGAAGAATTTACGGAAGTATTCGAGATAGAGAAAACGGAGAAAGGCTTCAAAATTTCAGGCGGAATCAAAAAAGTATTGAAAGACATTTGGCCGGTGGCGGAGATCGAGCTGCCGGAGGAGCTCCCTGCGGGAGATAGATTCCGAATGGAAATACGAAGCGGGAAAACAACGCTGACGGTCGGATTTTCGGTGAAAGAGCCGGGAAGCGTGGGGGTGGAGAAAATAGAGCTTGCCCCGGGTGAGATCGTATTTTAGAGAAGGTGACGGAGATGAAAACGCTACATAGACAACGAAAGCTAATACTGACGATTTTGACAGCCTGCGCGATGTTCGTGATCGGGCTTTTCTGCGCATATAAGCCTATAAAGGCGAAGGCAGCGGAAACAATCGGATTCAGCTTTGAGAAAATCTCTCCGGGCGCGTCGGAGTACGAGGATCCGACGATCTCTTTTTCGGTGCGAGTGGGAAGCACGGCGTTGAATAATTTGAAGCAGGGCAGAACGGCGAGCAGCCGATCCTATACGGATTATCTTTTAGAGATTACGTATTCTACGAGCGCGGCGGGAAGCGGTGAGGTGGTGTATTACCATATCGAGCAATCGGATTATCTGCCGGACACACCGGGCGCGTCGTTCCCGTCCAATAGCGATCCGTTATATTCGCCGTATAGCTATGACTATACTTTCGGCAGCGGCTTTTTAAGCAGCGGGCAGGGCGTGCTGTCGATAGCGATTCCTTCCGACTTGAACACGGAATATTATTACCGTGCGAAAGTGATAAAGGTTACGTACACGGTAGAATTTGACCGGGATTACGCAGGGAGTTCGGGAATTGCGAACGAACAGGCGGAAACGGTAGCGGAATCCTCGGGGTATTACAAAAATTCGATTTGGAACATCGGAATGACGCAGCTGGAAGGTAGCGAGCCTCTGACGGACGCGGAGCGTTCGGGGATCCAGACGATTCTGGGAATCAAGCCCTCGGCAGCCGAGATTTCCGTGACATTGAAATACAAAGAATTGACGGACTATGCGACGCTGACGGAAAAGAGTTATACGTTTCATCTGAAAAGCGCGTATGCGCAAAATAAAACGCTTGCGGTATCGACGCTATACAGCCTGACGGATTTCAGCAATATTGCGGATTTCAACGCGGTCTATACGGGCGATTTTTGGCGCGACGGGTATCGATACACGACGCAGGAGCGGATCATCTTACAGGCACGGGATTTCGAGTACAGCTATAACCCGACGACGGAAAAGGGGACGCTGGAAGTAAAATACAACGATTTTCAGTACAAGGATCTGTCCTTGCGGGTGACGAACAACGATCCGGCGAACAATCTGACGATAGACTATTACACGGCGGAAGCGGTAGCAGGGGCTACGAGCACGACGCTGACGTTCAGATTTGCAGACATCGAGGAGCAGCTGCACAATTCTTGCAATTGGCTTTTCGATTTCGGAAAAGAAAATATCCGGATCACGGGCAAACCGGAGGGCGTGACGACGCAGCTGACGGAGGAGGCGCTGATCGTGACCTTCCCGAACGCCAAAGAAAACGAGCTGGTGAATCTTTCTTTAATCGGCGTTGCGGAGATTATCGAGGACGTGGAATACACGCTGACATACGACTACGCGGAGCTGACATTGAACGGAACAAAGATTTCGGAAACGTGGAAAACGTCGTCGCCGATCGTGAAAATGTATAGTGAGATTGTGACGTGCAACTATACGAATTTCATGCTGGATTACGGGGACGCGGTGAGAGCTGCGGTGAATCCGGAGTTTTTGGACGGAGCGGAGTATTATATTCCGGCGTCGATACGTAAGGAATACAGCGCGTATGATTCGGAAACGCATACCTGCAAAATCACGGTAGAGTATTCGTATAATACGCTTTTCGGAATCACGAATAACTATGACGAGAGCATTATATTCAAAGCGCTGGATCACAGCAGCCTGAATTACGGGGGAGAGTATTTCGTGGACAGTATCCCGGACGGGTACCGTGTGAAAGAGCTTTCGACCTCCAAGCCCGATAAGCTGACGATAGAAAACGCGGAGGATTACCGAAACGCGACAATAGAAGTGCGGACGAGCACGACGGCGAAAGAGGTGCTGCCGGTAGAGGTCGTATTTACAGACAGCTGGAAAATGGTCGTCACATATTTGGAAAACTATATCGATTACGGAATGAAGCAGGGTGAGAAGGATAAAGACGGAAAGCCTGTAAAAGCGTGTTTCGCGGAAAAGAAGGTATTTTCCGGATCGGTGAAAGTCAAAGACGTCGCGGACATTTACCACCCGACAAACGCGGAAATGTCAAAAATCCTCGGTCTTGAAAATTTGGATATTCTGGGCTTGGCGACGGCGGAGAGTATCAGCGTGACCTTTGACGGAGTATCGACCTATACGGCGAAGCTTTCGTATTCGTATGCGGCATTGAAGCAGATCGATTATAACGGGAACGCGAAAGAAATAAAAATCCCGTTGACGAGTTATGCGGATTGGTGCGAGGAATACGGGAAAGATTGGTCTATTTTGTTCCTGAATCGGACGGATCGGCATTATTTCAAATATTCTAACGATGTTACACGTGAAAACTTGTACGGCTTTTTCTCGGTAGCGGTATTTAAGGAGCAGGTTTCGGATCTGAATTTCTATTTCAAGAACAACACGGGCGACGGCTGCATGACGATCTTTTCCCAAAGCGAAGTGCGCGGCTCCGGGGTGTATAAATTTTTCAGCCGTCTGGCGACGAAAAGCGGATTCATGGGGATATTGCTTGGTACGCCGTTGATCTCAACAATGTGCATGAATTTATGCGAGCTTGTGGACGACGATAACGCGATGTATTACAGTTATTTCTTCTATCTGGACGGGACGAGCGAAAACCCGTATCTGTCGAACGGCGGGGCGGACAATGCGGACGACACGGACAGCGCGATAAAGAACGCATTGAACGACGCGAAGGAATGGCTTAAAAATACGTGGGATAAGCTGAACGGCTCGAATGCCATGAAATGGTTGAAGATCCTGGGAGGCGTGGCGTTGGGAATTTTAGCGTTGACGGCGCTTATAGCGGGCGTATATAAAATTTTGAAACGGTCGGGGATCATCAAGCCGAAGAAAAAGACAAGCGGAAGCACGGCGAAAAAGAAAACGACGTCAAGAAAGAAGAAACCGAGCACGAAGGCGAAAAAATGAACAAGCAGAAGAACGCAAAAAAGCCCGCCGCGAGGAAACCCGCAGCGGGTAAGAAAAAAACTATAAATCCGCAGCGGCAAACCGCGGTGAAGCCGACGAAAAAATCCGGTAAGCCTGCCGAACAAAAAGTCAAAACCACCGAGAAAGAAAATTTTCCGCATTTTCGGAAGCACAACACATCAAATCACCCGGCATTGATTACAGGAGAATATTCGGAAAAGGAATATGACTATCGAAAAGTTATGCATGGAGAGAAAGACGGCCGACACAGAAATGAAAAGGTCTCTCCGAATCCTAACCCCAAAGATCCGAGACCTATGTATATAGGGAAACGTGTACGGCATGACGAAAAGAAAAATTTCAGTACATGGAAATACCCTTGGAAATATCCTTCGACAAAAAATAAGAAGTAACGGGAAAACCGTTACTTCTGAATGAGCGACACACGGGTTTTGATATTATCTCACCATTATTTTGTTCCTTGCGGAACTCACGCTACTGATAATAGTATATCGTATTTTCAAAAGGAAGTCAAGCAAAAATGTTGAAAATTCTAAAACTGATACTGCGAATCGTGATATATGTAGCCATAATCTTGGCGGTGCTGTATCTGGTAAGTACGTTCAAGCGGGTATTCTGAAATGGAAAAAGAAACGAGACGGCAAATAGACTGCCGGACAATTTATCATATCGTAAGCGCGGCGGTATTGGTCGGCTCGTTGCTGTTTTCTGTTTTTTATTTCCGCGCGGTATTCTTCCGGACAATTCAGGCGTTCAAGGACTTCGGACTTTCAGTAGCATACTATTTCACGGAGCTTTCAGGCTTTGAAGGACTTATCACCCCGACGGTCGGCGGAATCCCGAACAACGCGACGGAAGTATTACCGTTTCAGCCTTCGGAGTTTATAACGGGCCTGAAAGCCTACGGGAAAGCTCTGATTTCCAAAGAAAACGCAGAGGATTTTTTTCTGGGATTGTTGAAGGGGCTTTCGACGTTCGCCAAAGCGGCGATCCTGATTCTTCCGCTGCTTATTCTGTTGTGGCTTTTAATCAAAAACGCATACAGACAGCCGAATAACAATTACAACGTGGACACAAAGCCGCTACGGCTGTATAAGAAAATCGAAGCGACCACATGGGGAAAGTGCAAAGTATTTTTCAAAAGCTATGCAGATTTCCTGAACGAACGTCGAGGCTATATTCTGGCAGCGGGGTTAATCTGGTCGTACAACCTGAACGCGGTGACAATCGTCATGGAGTTTGTTGCGTTCGTGTTCTATTTCGCGGTGAGTTTCGATGTGTTGGGAATCTTTACGCAAATCGCAAAGCTGGCGATGGATCTGACGGTGGCAATCAATTTTTTGCCGTGGTTTGTGTGGGTGGTAGTCGGATTTCTGATCTTCGACGCGATCCGCAAGAACATAGGAACGCAGCGGCTGCGTGGTTACGAAGCGCGGGACCGGGACTTTCTGGAATCGCACCCGGGCGCGCTGTTCGTGGTGGGGAAACAGCGTGCGAAAAAGACGACCACAATCACGAGCATGGCACTTTCACAGGCCGCCATATTCCGAGAGAAGGCGAGAGAGAAGCTGCGGGAACGGGATTTACAATTTCCGTTTTTCCCTTGGATATATCTTGAAAAGGTAATAGAATACGGAATCGCAAAGGGGACTTTGCCGACGCTGGCAAGGGTGAGAAAATTTATTCGAGAACTGAAAGAGCTGTTTAACGGCTTTGAGGAAAATTCGGATTATATAGGCGGAGTGAGAATAAACAAACTGTTAAAGAATCTCCGCGAAAGATACGGCTACATATACGGGGAAAACACCGAAAAATATGTTTTTCCGAAAGAGTGGAGTAAAGAACAGAAAAAAGCATATTTGAAAGAACATAACCGCCATATGCGAAAGGATTTTATTTTCGGTTATGATTTCGAGCGTTACGGCTTGGAATATAACAACAATCTGTATATGGTGGACTTATTCGAGAGCTTGGAGAACTATGCGCAAAGTTATTGGATCTATGCGGCACCTACGCCGTTGATCGTGGCGAACTATGCAATCCGGACGGACACGGAAAGAATAGATAACGGGAATTTTCCTTTGTTTGACGACGACTTTTTCAGTCGGAGCGCAAAAGAGCTGAAAAAAGAATATTGCCATATCCTCGATTATAACGCCATGAGATTAGGGAAACTGAAAGGCGAAAGCGATCCGTATAAAGACGGGTTTGAAATCGGAGTAGCGGCAGAAATGGAACACGCGAAAGAACGCGGGAACCAGCACACGAGAACGGGGAAAAAGGATTCCCCGGACTGTAACCAACACAACGATCTTTTCGAGCTGGACGTCAAAATGCACGGCCATGTCGCAACGATAGACAATTATACTTATTTCAGAATGTTGTTAGACGACCAAAGGCCGGATTCCTTGGCCGCGGACGACAAAGACCTTTGCGACATCATTATGATTAAAAAGACGTCAGAGGCGAAAATCGTAATGCCGGGCTTCCTGATAGAAGAAGCGGCGTATCTGATAGCGACGAAGTTTTTCGATAAGGTTTACTATCGGATCCGAAACCTGCGCGGGGATAATACTTTATTTGTGTATCTGCTGAAAAAAGTATATAGTCTGATAAACAACCACTATGTGCGGATATTCAATCAGTATTCGGTATATACGTCGATGTTGCGGGTATCGAACGGAATGACGGACGAGAAACTGACGGACAAAGGGAAGTATTATTTATCAACGAAAAAAGATTATTCGGCGCGGTTTGCGACGGACGCAATCAAAGAGTTTTACGACAAAAAGGTGCAGCGCTCAAAATACGGGTTAAACGATTTTGAGCAATACAAAGATTTGCATCCGAGCTGTGAAGAAATGAAGAAAGTAAAAAGTCATTTCTACGACCAAATTTTCGAGGTATTCGAGGATAACAGCATAGAAGCGGCAAAACGGAAGAAATACCGCGATGAAGTCGGGGTGAAATACGTCTGGCAACCGCGGGAATATCCCGAACGAAAGCAAAAATAAAACGGACGGGGCAGGTATGCAATGAATAACCGCGCGGTCGGAATAAAGCGCCGAGGCCGGGCGCGGGGGAACTCTCACTTATCCAGCGGCGCCGAAGGCGCAAAAGGAGAAGGGAGACGGCAGAGCCGGGG
>ERZ780157.2530-NODE-2530-length-16894-cov-5.103628_pt1 | contig 16894 bp, 19 predicted proteins | sample MGYA00511169_ERZ780157 | MGnify/ENA primary metagenome ERZ780157 (study PRJEB29588, sample SAMEA1965149) | human gut metagenome | biome: human gut; feature: human-associated habitat; material: faeces | place: Denmark | collected 2008/2010 ... | reverse complement strand
ATAAAAGATTATACATAAGATAAGGAGAAAAAAGAATGAGCTACAAAAAATATATTCCTTTTGACGATTCTTTAAAAGAAGACATGATAGTACAAGGAAAAATAAAAAGTGTTCAGCCATATGGAGCTTTTATAGAACTGAACAATGGAGTAGTAGGATTATTGCATATAGAAGATATGTCTGTAGCAAGAATAAAAAGCCCATTTGATAGATTTTCTATAGGACAAGAAGTAAATGTTAAAGTAAAAAGTATAGATAAAGAAAATAACAGAATAATGTTTACTTATAAAGAATTGCTAGGAACATGGGAAGAAAATGCAAAATTATTTAAAGAAGGAACAAAAGTAAAAGGTATTATAAGAAATACAGAAGCTCATAAAAACGGTATTTTTATAGAGCTAAAACCAAATTTAGTAGGAATGGCTGAATATCAAGAAGGAATAGAATATGGAAAACAGGTGGATGTTTTTATTAAAAAAATTATTCCGGAAAAGAAAAAAATAAAATTAATAATATGTTAAGGAGGAATTTAAGATGGTAGAGGATAGTCAAATAAAAGCAGAAGTATCACCATTTGCAATAAGAGAAGGTGAAATTAAAGTATTTGACGGTAAAGATGGTTATGTTTCAATGAATCAAATCATAAACAAAATTAATTTAGGACATATTACAGATATTCATTTTCAAATCCTAGAAATAGTAAATGAATTTGAATTTATTACATCAAGACAAATTTATCAATTATTACAAATAAAAGGAATAGAAATAAAATCTCAAGATAAATTAAATAAGAAATTAGAACAATTAATAAAAACAAAAATATTAACAAGATATTATTTCCATTCAGAAGATGGAAAGGGAATATATAGGATATATTGCCTAGAAAAAATGGGAAAATATTTGTTAAATTCAAGAGATATAGAGTGTAAATGGCAACCAACAGATAATGTTAAACCAGTTGCATTAATTAAGAAAAGATTAGCAGGAAACCAAACAGTACTTGCTTATTTAAGAAAAGTTAAAGCTTTTGATTCATATGTTGTAAAACCACAGCTTACAGCTAAAACATTAGCAAAACCGTTTAAGGCATCAGGTGGTAGTGTTAAATTAACTAAAAATAATAAATCAATTTCTTTCTTATTCGAAGTTGTAAGAAGAGAAGAAGATTGGAAAAATAAACTAACAGAAAAAATGAGATTATATCAAGACTTTTACGATAATTTTGTACCAGGAGATTCTGGATTTCCAATTATGCCACAATTAATATTTGTTTGCGAAGATGAAAAACATACTGCAGAAACATTTAAATTAATTGTAACAAAAGGATTAGAAATATCAAAAATAAAACTATATTTTACAACAGATTTAAGACAAAATAAGGAATCATTAGAAGATACTTTAATCGAATTCAAATTAGATGAGAATACAAATAAATATAAAGTTGCAAATGTTGAATTAAAACTATTAGAAGATTAAAAAAAGCCGCTATATTGCTATAGCGACTTTTTGTATGCAAAGGAAATTCTATTTGTTAGAATTTCCTCTTTTTAAATCTACGATTATTGCATCATCATTATCAAATAAGAAATTTGAATCTGATGTATCTGTTTTTATTGGATCTATTTCCGCTGAATTATTAGTATCTGTAAAATCTACATTTCCATAGTTAAACTTAGGTTTTCTTCTTAACTTAGAATCTGATTCATCAGAAATACCACTTGTAAATTTTTCAAAGTTAAAGAATTTTACTTTTTGTTTTTCTTTATATTTTGAATCTACATGATCAACTTTACCTTTTCCAACTTGAATTCCACCTTTAGGATTTAATATTTTGTAAGCACATTGTTTTGCTTTTAAAGAACCAAGTTTATCTGGTTTAAAGTATTCTGTCCAACCATATTCTATTTGACCATATTTTTCATCATAAGTACCTTTTGATGTATGATAATCGTTTTTAAATTTCCATTTTCTCTTATTACCAAATTCTTTAGACCACCATTCTCTATCATCTGGAGTAGCACCACCAAATAATAATTTATTACTACAGTTTGCAAGAATTGTTTGTCTATATCTTGAATAAACTTTACTTCCTAATTGCTCTAAGTTTTGAGTTGCGATTAGTGTACCAACACGATATTTTCTATATAAAGTAAAGATAACATCTATATCCTTGCATATGAAATCTGGAAATTCATCTATATATAAGAAGTGTGGAACTCTATTTTTCTCGTTACCAGGTCTTCTTAAGACAGAGTTTTGCATTAATAATATAAAGAATAGTCCAAATGCTTTGTGTGTAGCAGCGCCTAAGTCACCTCTACGAGTACATACAAATGTAACTTCACCATTTTCAAGAGCTTCATCAAAATTAATGTTATCGTTACGATTACAAAGAATGTTTCTAACACCTTCAATTCTTAGCAGATTATCTAATTGTGTAACAGCAGAGTATACGAATTTTTCTGTATCTGCTCTTCCAGAACCACTTCTATAGAAGTTCTTTTTAAAATAAGCTATTAGCATTTTATATTGAACAGATAATTCATCATCATATTCCATTTTTCTACACATTTCTTCTGCTAAATCGAAATCTGTAAGCATTTCTAACATATCTGACAAGTTTGGTAAATCTCCATCATTTAATTTTGGATACATAACTTTTAGTAATATAGATAAGTTTTCGATAGCTTGTGTTGCTACATTATCACGAAATGCTTCTTCTACATCTGTATGTGTTGTTTGATACATACTTCTTAAAGCAGAAGAAATAGCTATTGCAGTTTTTAATGGATCATCAAATATAAATGGATTTATACCTATAGAATCTGGGTTATCTGGGTCAATTAAATTATAAGGAATATTAAAGTTATCTGCTATTTTTATCATATTTTCTATAGAAGAAAAGTCGGGAGAAATAGCTGTAATTCCTAAATTTTTATATTTAATATCATCAGATGAAGAATCTATAATCATTTTCTTCATATATGTTTTATAAATTTTTAATTTACTTTCAACAGGCTTTAACATATTTAAATTAAAGTGTTTGTTTAAAAAGTCATTATTATAGGGTGCATTAAGTGTTGCAATTCCAGTTTTTAGTGCTGTAAATCCCATTTCTTTAGCATTTTCTTCCAAAAATAGTTTCTTTTCAATATCTCTTGCTACCATTGGTTCTATTACCATAGTTGTTTTTCCTGTACCTGAAGGACCGACTATTAATGTAGATTCAAATCTCTTATCTTCTGCAATTACAGCAGGTTTACCAAGTTCAGAATCCATACAAAGAATATTTTCACAAGTATATGGTCCAACATTCTTTGGAGCAGGAGATAAATCTATTCCATTAAAATCTAATATAGAATCTTTTATATCCAAAGTATCATTAAGTTTTGTATAAATAAATTTAAATAACATAAAGAATGTGGTTAATGGTAAATATAAAGCAATAGCTGTAAATGCAGGTTTTATTAATTCTGAAGAAGTAGTAATTATGTCTAGATAATTAGGTACAGACATTAATAGAATCCATAAAACTTCATTCATCCATTGTATAACCATTGATATTACAATGGTATATAAAACCACTATATATGTATACATAAATGAGAGCTTTGTTTTATCTGATTTTGTAAATGATGAGGAACCCGAAAATAAAAATGCAAAAATAGGGCAGGCTATTGCTAGCGTATATTGAATTGGCCCCCAATAAGATAAAGATATTCCACTAAAAAATAGGAATAATAATTCTATAACTCTATCTACCAATATATATATAGATATAAGTGTTAATATATATGTTAAAAAAGTATTTCTATTAGTTTTTAATTTTTTTAAAAATTTATCAAAAAGTTTCAAAACATTCCACCACTTTCATTTAAATCTGTAAAAATATACATATATATTATCCTATAAAATGAGGAAAAAAACAAGATATTTGCGCTATTTTATAAAAAAAAGTCATATTGAATACTTGAATATGAAAGAATTTATTAATATAATATGATTTAGTTTAATACAATAGAAAAAGAAAGGATTTAAATATGAAAAAACAAAAAAATAAAGTCCTAAAGGAAGGCTTTATGCAAGCAGTACTTTCGCTAATGTTTTCTCAGGTACTTATTAAATTGTTAGGTTTGGTATATAACTTATACCTTACAAATAAAGATGGTTTTGGAGATCAAGGAAATGCGATATATTCAGGTTCTTATCAAATATATGCATTATTACTCACATTATCATCAATTGGAGTTCCAAATGCAATTTCTAAGTTGGTAGCGGAAAGAACTGCAAAGGGGGACCATAAAGGGGCAATAAGAATATTTAAGGTAGCATTAGCTACATTTGCAATAATTGGATTAGTAGGAACTTTATTATTATTCTTTGGAGCAGATATTATTGCAACATATTGGCTTAATATTCCAGAAGCAAAATATACATTAATTACATTATCACCAGCCGTATTTTTTGTAACTGTAGCCGCAGTACTTAGAGGATATTGTAATGGAAAACAAGCAATGAGAGTAACTGCTAGGTCACAAACATTGGAACAAGTATTTAAGACGGTATTAGTAATAATAATAGTAGAAATTGTTTATAAAATGACTAATGGAAATACTGTTTGGATGGCAGCCGCAGCAAATGTTGCAACAACATTGTCAATATTTATGAGCTTTATGTATTTAGTAAGATTTTATAGGATAACAAGAACTGAAAGAGCTAAAGAATTAAAAGAAACTGTAAATTATAAATATCAAAATGTTAAAAGTATTGTAAGAAAAATATTAAGTGTTTCAATACCGATGTCATTAAGTTCAATAATGTCATCTTTTAATAAAAATATAGATTCCTTCACAGTTGTAAGTGGACTTAAGAAATTTATGACAGAATCAGATGCAAAAGCACAATATGGAATATTAGGAGGAAAAGTTGATACATTAACTTCATTGCCTTTATCAATTAATATTGCTTTTGCAACAGCATTAGTTCCAACTATTTCTAGAGCAATTGCAAGTGGAGACAAAGAAACGACAACAAAAAGAGTTTCATTTTCTTTAATGGCTAGTATGCTTATAGGACTTCCTTGTACGATAGGAATGATAGTTTTTGCAGATCCAATATTGCATTTACTATATCCTGCACAACCAGAAGGAGCATTATTATTACAGATATCTTCGCTAACTATAATTTTTACTATATTAGACCAAACTATTAATGGAACTTTGCAAGGAATTGGTAAAGTTATGGTACCTGCAATTTCATTAGGCTGTGGAATGCTAGCAAAACTTGTTATAAATTTACTTTTAGTTTCAAATCCATCTTTTGGGGCAAATGGAGCTGCTATTGGTTCTGTAGTATGTCATATGGTAGCTTTTTCAATAGCATTTACTACATTAAGAAGAAATGTAAAATTGAATTTAAAAGTTGGAAACTTTTTAATAAAACCGATAATTGCAACAATGATAATGTCAATTTGTTCGCTATTCATATATAATGTACTTTTAGGAATAATATCACAAGCTTTGGCAACACTAATAGCAATTATATTTGCTGTGGTAATTTATGCAATATCAGTTGTGGTATTAAAAATTTTATCAAAAGAAGAATTTTACATGATTCCATATGGGCAAAAGATATATAAATTGCTTGAAAGGCTTGGTATATATAGATAATAGAGGATTGCATATTGTAAAATAAATGGTAAAAAAAACCAGCTTTTCTTAGAGAGAATGAGGTTTGAACAAAAAAATAATAAAAAAAAAGAAGGATTTTAGTAAAAATTGGCGAATATAAGATTTAGTAGGCATTTCAAAGCACTACATAAACACAATTATTAGGAGGTAATTTAAATGAACAAAGCTGATTTAATCGCAGCAATCGCTGCAAAAACAGGAGAAACAAAAAAAAGTGCTGAAGCATCAGTAAATGCATTCGTAGATGTAATTACAGAATCTTTAGTAAAAGGTGATAAAGTTCAATTAGTTGGATTTGGATCTTTCGAAGTTAGAAAAAGAGCTGCTAGAAAAGGAAGAAATCCTCAAACTAAAGAAGAAATAAAAATACCTGCATCAAAAGCTCCAGTATTCAAAGCTGGAAAAGCTTTAAAAGATTTAGTAAACAAAAAATAATTGAATTAATATAGAAATATGAATTCATATGAATACATGGAAAAAATCCATGTATTTTTTTTGCCTAATTAACATAAAATTTGCTTTTTGCGAGAAAAAATGGTATAATAAGGTTATGTACGTTTATAAACACTCGACTCCCAGGTAGCTGGGAAGGAGGAAAGAATGTTCAAATTGTTAAAAACACTATTCTTTGGCAAAGAACGTGAAGTTCCGGAAGGCTATGTACTCCAGAAAAATGTAATGGGGAGACAGATAGCCAAAGGCAACTGTGGGACAATCTGCTGGATTCCCAGTAGAAGAACCAAAAATGGTACGGAAATTCCTGGCTTTTGGAAGGAAATCGAAGATCTGTATGTGGTCGAAAGGAATGGCCACAGCAGAAAAATGCGCGAGAACGAAATTTACAGTTGGCGAAAGTATTTTGAAGAGTAACTTAGGAGGATTCAATGATTAAACAGCTCGGAGAGGAAATGGGACTCAGATTCAGAGATGAAAAACGTAAAAGAGAGCCATTGCCTGAAGGCCCCAAAGGTTTTATGGTATACCGTGGAATTTACGGAATCCCATTTGCAACAAATGGAAAGCTAAGGGTAAGCTGGATACCATCGTCGACATTGCCAAAAGAGATGGGTGGCAAAGAAATGCCCGGATATTGGGCAGATGTTAATGGAAATAACAAGGTGAACATGAATGGAGATGTTGTTCCGGCAACATTGGAAGAACGCCTCCAGAGGGCACTTAGAAGATTTTAATTAATATTCTGAGTGCAAAAAGTAAGAAGATGTGAGTGAAAGGTACTTACATCTTCTTATTATATAAAAATTGGAATAATTTGCCAAAAACTGAATATTATGTTATAATTTATAATATAAAATATACAGAAAGGAGAATCATAATATGTCGATTGACAGTATGACGAGAGCTTTGTAGAAAAGCAGGTGCTAAGCGTAAAAAAAGGTCTATTGAAAGGAGACTGAAAAAATGGTCAGCTTTATGCAGGTTCTTGAGAAAGAACCAAACTTTGCAATTTGTGAGGTAGAAATGATCTGGCTTGAAGAAAGCAAGAAAAAAGACTACATCACGAGCGCTGTCAAGAAAACGCTCGTACCCATGAACAAATTTGTGGGGATGGCAAATTCTGTACAGGAAGGAGATGTTTTCTCAGTAATCCACAACGATGGTCGAATTGTGAGGGTGATTGAGAAAGACATCGAGGCAACGAAGAAGAGAGCTGTATTAAAGACGGCAGTTGTAGTGGCTTAACACTGCATAGGCGAGGGATATTATCCCCCGCCTTTTGCTGTAAATAATTTTCCGGCTATGCCGGTGGTAACATAGGCTTTTAGGCGTTATGAGTAAAAAGCCCCGGCTTAGCCAGGGGATAATTACTCAATTTTATTGAGAATAAGCAGAAAATATGATATAAATTATAAAAACGAGAAAGGAGAAAATAACATGAAAGCTTTAGTTATATCAGATATACATGGTTCTGGATATTATGCCGACAAAATAAGAGAAATAGTAGAAAGAGAAAAACCAGAAAAAATAATATTATTAGGAGATTTATACTATCACGGTCCAAGAAACGATTTGAGCCAAGAATACAACCCAATGAAAGTTGCAGAAACATTAAACTCAATGAAAGATAAGCTATTAGTCGTAAGAGGAAACTGTGACGCAGAAGTAGACGAAATGATTTCAGAATTCAAATTCAATGACCACATATTAATAGAGATAAACGGAAAAAAATTCTACTTCACACATGGACACAAATACAACATAGAAAACATTCCTTATGACGATTTCGATATAATGATTTATGGACACATACATCAAGGATTTATAGAAGAAAAAGAAGGCTTGATATTTGCAAATCCAGGGTCAATATCATTACCAAAATGCAACACAGCACATAGCTACATCATATTAGAAGAAAACAAGATAATATTAAAAGACGTAGATGGAAAAGTAATACAAGAATACGAATATAACAAATAATTGGAGGCGACATAATGATTTTATTCAGCAAGGAAGAAGGACTAATAAAGGCGACCGGCATAAGAAAACTAGATGGAGCTAGAGATGCAAACTACAAGTTACCTCACATAGCGGTAGGAGTATTTTCAGAATATTTATTAGACGATATTGTAGAAAAATTTGAATGTATCAAGGTTGGATTTATTAGTGGTGCTAACTGCAATCGCCCAGTCTATATTATGAAATATGAAGACATAAAAATAACATTATTTATGGCAGGTGTAAGTGGACCATGGATAAGTACAGACATAGAAGAATTGAGTGCGAACGGAATAGACACGTTTATAATTTTCGGAAACTGTGGAGTACTAGATAAAAAAATAGAGGACTGTTCGATAATAATTCCCAATAAAGCATTTAGAGATGAGGGAACAAGTTATCATTATGTACCAGATTCAGAATCCATAGAAATGAACAAGGAATACAAAAATATATTTAAACAGGTGCTAGATGAAAATGGATATAAATACGAAGAAGGTGCAACTTGGACGACTGATGGATTTTACAGAGAGACAAAAGACAAAATAGAAATGTTTAAACAAAAAGGTGCCGTTTGTGTAGAAATGGAAGGCGCATCAATTGCGGCTGTTTGCGAATATAAGAAATTAAAATACTTTACATTCTATTATGCTGGAGACAATTTAGATGCAGTAGAATGGGAAGAAAGAAGCTTAGGACAGCTAACAAGTTTTGAAAAGAAAGCCAGAGTGCCATATTTAGCATTTGAATTAGCAAGAAAAATAGAATTATGTAGTGAATGAGAAAGGAAAAAGCTAGCAATGAAGGTTTTAATAGGAACAAATAATAAGGGAAAAGTTGAAGGTGCAAAGCAAGCGTTTGAAAAATTTTACGAGAATGTAGAAGTAGTAGGAGTATCTGTAGATTCAGGTGTTAGTGAGGAGCCTGTGAATGATGAAATATATCAAGGAGCAAGCAATAGAGTAAACAATTTGATTAAATATGCAGATGATAACAATGTAGAAGCGGATTTCTTTATAGGAGTTGAATCTGGAATTACGAATAAACTTGGAAAATGGTGCATTATTCAAATAGCTGTAATCAAAGATAAAAATGGATATGAGAGCTTTGGCACAGGTCCGGCATTCCCAGTACCGGACAAATATGTAAAGGAAATCATAGATACAGATCTAGGAATCGTAATGGACAAAATATTTAATGGGAATGGGCTAAAAAATGAAAAAGGAGGTATAGCTCATCTTACAAAAGATGTGGTTACAAGATATGATTTAACAAGAGAAGCATTTATAATGGCATTAACTGAATTTATAAATGGAGACATTTGGAAAGATTAGAAAAAGTAAAGGAGGAAAATATGTTACATAAAATGAAATTACAAGAAGATCCATTTGAAAGAATAAAAAATGGAACAAAAACAGTAGAATTTAGACTGTATGATGAAAAAAGACAAACTATACAAATTGGTGATGAAATAGAATTTTCAAAATTACCAGAATTACAAGAAAAATTACTAGTAAAAGTAATAGACTTATATAAAGAAGAATCTTTTGAAAAGCTATTTAAAAAAGTATTTGTGGGAGAAGATAAAGAAAAAATAATAGAAAAAGCAAAGTCGATGAACAGATTCTATACACCAGAACAAGAAAAAGAATATGGGGTAGTAGGAATAAAAATAGAAATAATAAAATAAAAGGAGGAAAAGAAAATGGCATACGAACCAGGAGATTTAGCCATAAAAATGGATGGCTACAAATTAAATATAAGATCGGTTGGTATTATTATACATAACGGCAAGGTTTTGCTACATAAAAGAAAATCAGCAGATTATTATGCATTGTTAGGTGGACACGTGAGAATAGGAGAAAGCTCACAAGATACAGTAAAACGTGAGATGCAAGAAGAACTAGGAAAAGAAATAGAAATAACAGGATATATATCAACAATTGAAAATTTCTTTGAACTAAAAGATTTAAAATACCATGAAATCATGTTTGTATACAAAGCTGAATTTTGTGATGAAGAAGATAAAAAGATAGAACACGCAATGGAAAATGTAGAAGAGGGCGGAGAAAGCGATATTCACTATGAATGGATTGATATAAACGACTTAGAAAAATGTCACTTAAAACCGCAAAAAATTATAGATGTTATAAAAAATGGAGAATATCCTGTACATTTAATAAATGAAGATTAATATAAGCAAAAGAGTGCAATAATTTGCATTCTTTATTTTTTTATAAATACATATTGACATCATTACGTAATGATGATAAAATAATAATCAGAGAGATGAAAAAGTAATCAAGTTTCAGGAAAGGAGAAACCAAAATGGAATATAAGGTTTCAGAACTAGCAGAAAAAGCAGGCGTTACGAAAAGAACTATACACTACTACATAAGTAAAGGATTGTTATTACCTCCGGAAGGAAGCGGAGTGAACAGTGTATATAATGATGAACATCTAAACAGGCTACTTCTCATAAAAAAATTACAATCAGAGTATATGCCATTAAATAAAATAAGAGAATATATCCTAGAAAACCCAACAGCAAAGATAAGTGAATATAGTTTGGAAAATAACGATGAAAAACCAATGTTAAAATTACAAGAAGAAACTTCTGAGTACAATAGTGAAAAGATCAAGACACCTAGAAAAGAAATATACATTAGAGAAAATGTATGTGACATATTTGAAATGAATTATTCACAAGAAAATGGTGAAAAATATAAGCATATTATTGAAAATGTAAAAAAATATGTAGAAAAAATGTTAGAAGACTAGAATTATATAGAAGGGAAATAAAAAATGAGAAATGTAGATTTAAGAGAGTTGGCTCTAAAGAAAGTAAAAATAACAGGTAATGTAATAGGAAAGTTTGGAACATTTGAAATTGAACAAATGTACAAGAATAATACAAAAGAAGTTTTAGAAGTTGGATACACATTTCCAATAGTAGAAACTGCAACAGTTGTTGGATTTGAAATAAAGGTTGGAGATAAAATATTAAAAGGAAAATGCAAAGAAAAGGGCGAAGCAAAAAGAGAATACCAACAAAACATTGTTAAAGGCAACAGTGCTTACATGATGGAACAAGAAACGGGCAACATATTTAAAATATCAGTTGGAAAAATTGATAAGGACGAAGAAGTAACTGTAAAAATACAATACATAGATAAATTCGAAATTATAGACAACCAGATAGAAATATTAATACCAACACTTGTAACGCCAAGATATAAATCGAATGTTACAAACAAATTAATATATGGAAAAACTAATTATACAGTAGATTTTACTATAAATATAGACAAAACTTTAAACGTAGAAAACATAAATTGCCCAAGCCATAAAATAAACATAATAGACGAAAAAAACATAAAAGTAGAAAATTATGATTTATCAAAAGACTTTAAACTAGATATAAAATTAAAAAATGAATTATCATCAAAAGCAATTATATCAAAAACAAGAGATGGTAAAGACATGTTATATCTATCATTCATGCCAGAAATAGACGATGTATACGAAGATAGCGAAAAGGAGTATTTATTCTTAATTGATATATCTGGTTCGATGATGGGCGTTAAGTTAGAAGAAACCAAAAGAGCAGTAATCGAATGCTTAAAGCAATTAGACGAAGGAGATAAATTCAACATAATTGCGTTTGACCATGAATTTGAAGTGATGAGTGCACATGCAATAGAATATAACGAGAAAAATATGCAAGAAGCGGAAAGATATATTAACAGTTTGCGCGCTGCAGGAGGTACAGAAATACTAAATCCAATAAAATTTGCATTATATGAAAATACAGAAAAAGTAATACTGCTATTTACAGACGGTCAAGTTGGAAACGAAAAACAAATAATAGATTTTGTAAACGAACATGGAAAAAACAGTAGAATATTCCCATTCGGAATAGATTCAAATGTAAACTCATATTTTATAAAGCAGTTAGCCAAAGCTGGTAATGGTAAAGCAGAATTAATACAACCAAACGAAAAAATAGATGATAAAATAATAAGAACATTTGCAAGAATACAAACACCAATGGTAGAAAACATACAAGCAGATTATGGACAAAATAAATTAGTAGACGAAATAAAAGAAGAAAACAGTCTATTTAACTATGAATTCTTCAACGTATTTGCAAAAATAGAAGAGATAAAAGACGACATAAAATTAAAAGGAAAAATTTTAGGCAAAGAATACACATGGAAAATTGCTAAAGAAGAAATAACTAACACTGATGTAGACTTAGAAGTGCTATTTGCAAAACAAGAAATAGAACGTTTAGAAGATTACATTAAAAATACATACGATTACGAAAAAATAGAAAATTACAAGAAAATGATAATAGACATAGCTGTAAAATACAATATAAATTCTGAATACACATCTTTTATAACAGTATATGAAAGAGAAAATAAGCTACTAGATGTACCTCAATATCAAGAAACAACATTAAGTAACAAGTTCATGTTTGATGCATTTGAAGGAATAGATGCAATGGATTATGAATGTGAAGAAAGCTTTTCGGGTTCAGCTCAAAGAATGTTTAATACTTCAAATTTATTTGGAGCTAGTGCTGGTACTCATTCGGTAAAAGGAAGCGCTAAAGGTTCAGGAGCTCTTAATATTCCAAGTTTTATGAAAAGATCTAGAGTAATAAGCCCAAAATATGAAGAAGCATTGCGTTGGGATGCAAAAAACCATGAAACAACAGAATTATTAGATGAAAAAATTAACGAATATTACGAAAAATTTATTAAGCAAGAAGAAAAATCAATATTAACATATTTACTATATGCATTATATGATTTGAAAAAAGCAACACAAAAAATTGATTATGAAAAATTAATACAATTTTTAGAAATACACAAACAAGAAATAAGAAAATCAGAATTATATATGCAATTAATCTGTAGATATTATAAAGACATGGAAATAAATTTTATCGGCAATCGAGAAAAATTATTAAACATTATCGACGAAGATTACAAAAAATTAATTTTAACAAATGCAAAAATAAAATTATATAAAAGTGTAATAACAGAAAAAGAAGTAGAGCAAATTATAAAAGAAAACAAAATATCAGAAAACATAGATAACGTAATTTGGTATTTATATAGCAAAATGGTTATACATTTTTAGAAAAAGTGATATAATGTTGAAAAATTGGAAAGGAAAAAACTATGGAAACAACAGTATATCTAATAAGACATTCAGTAAGACTTAACATGAAAAACAACATAGAAAGTTACAATACGACTCAGGAAAGCCTAATAAAAAATGAAAAAATAATACTAAGCGTGACAGGAGAAAGAAGAGCAGAAAAGTTAAGCAACGAAAAAGAACTGCAAAACATAGATGTAGTGTACGCAAGCAACTGCGTAAGAACGTTGCAAACAGCAAAATACTTAATGGAAAAACAAAATCTTAAGGCAAATTTAGATGAAAGACTAGACGAAAGAAGAACCGGAAAACCAAATGACAAAGAATATCCAGACTGGTACACAAGACAATTCAAAGATGAAAACTTCAAAACAGAAGGCGGAGAAAGTCAAAAAGATGTAAGAGAAAGAATGGAATCAGTATTCAATGAAATTGTAGAGAAAAATAAAGGCAAAAGGATTGCAATTTTTACACATGGAAATGCCATGACCTTTCTACTCATGAAATGGTGCAAAGTAGAAAACGTAACTCCAAACAAAGAAATAACACTAAGCTACAATGGAAAAATCATCTTTAACAAAAGACTAAATTCACCTGAGGTATTCAAGTTGACATTAGATGAAGAAAATAATGTAAAAAATATAGAAAACATAGAATTTGCAGACTTAGAATTTGATGACTTTAATATATAAAAATTGAAATGAAAATTATATACTGAAATTATAAATAATTCCAAAACAAAATAATTAAACGAATATATAGAATAATTTGTGGAAAGTTGCCCGAAATTTTTTGATATACTCGTAAGATAAAATGAAAGTTTTTACTGGAGCTAAAAAATAAACTAAATATTAAAAGGCTGAGCTTAATTTTGCTCAGTCTTTTTCTCCTAAATCTTGCGTAAATCTTAACAAATATCCATCTGGATCTTGAATTAAAAACTCTTTATTTCCTAACATTTTATTATCTTGTCTATACCAGTTTTCTTCGATATCAAAAGCAATTGCGTAATTGTTTTCTCTAAAATTATTATATATTTCATCAAGGCTATCAACTTCTAATTGAAAGTTAATTCCATTGCCAAAAGGGTATTTCAATTCTCCGACATCCCACTTATCATTATCAGACAATTCTTGTAGCATAAATTGAATATTATCCAAAGATATGAATGCAAATTTATCCTCAGGTCTATCATATTCAACTTTAAAACCAGCCATTTTATAAAATTTTAAGCTATCTTCCAAATTAGTTACAGATAACTCTGGAATATTTTTATTCCAATTTATATAATCTTTAGGCCTTAGAATTATACTTTCAAAATATTGCTCTTGAAAGTCAGTCAATACTTTAATTTCTTCATTAGTAAAAGTTTTATTTTCTGGAACAACAACTAATTTATCGTCATTGTCATTTGTCCTATGAATTATTGCAATGCACTTTCCAGTAAAAGTTTCTAGCGGTTCATAGATTCCTAAAACATAAGAATCTAATTCTTCGCCATCACCGCTTATGGTATTAGGTACATATCCATAATTTACTGGATAAATAAATCCGTGCTTTGGATGCTTGCTACCCATAGGCCTATCAATTTTTATGGTTACAATTTTATTTAAATACTCTAGATTATTCATGATAATTAATCTCCTATATTATTTAACTATTCAGAAAACTACTGTACGTATTTAATACTAGCACAAATCATAATACGATTTCAACTTGCAAATGATCAAAAAATTAAAATAACGTTCAAAGAGATTTAGACAGTATAATTATGCCGGTGAAGATATATCAAAGAACTTGAATTACTTATGGATAATATTATAAAACAATGATAAAAGTTATAAAAAAACTAATTAGACAATAAAAATCATAAAAGAATATGATTCGACAAGTTTCGACAAACTTTGCACTTGAAGAGTGATATTATATATTGGAAGAAAAAATATAAGTAAGTGTCGTAGAAAAGGAATAGAAAATGGAAAATGAAAATAAAGAAATACCTATAGAATTATTGAAAACGTCACCAGAAAAAGCAAAAATAGATACATCATTAAATATAAATAATATTCAAAGAGCATTATACAGCTTTCGGGGTAAATGCAATAGTTGAAAAATGCATTGTTGGTAATCTAATAACCAGATATTATATAAAGCCCGAAGAAGGAACTCCATCAAAGAAAATAAAAAATCTAGAACTCGATTTAGCATATGCTATTGGTGTTAGTAGTGTTGAAATAAATACAGACAGTGTAAATGGTGCAATAACAATGGATATTGTAAATGAAAAATGAAAAACGCTATTACTAGGAGACTGTATGTCAATACTCAAACGAAACAATTATCAAATTTCTTTGATAATTGGAAGAGACCTAAACGGAAAAGATGTAGTAGAAGATTTAGTGCAAATTTCAAACATATTGGTAGCAGGAACAACCGGAACAGGAAAGAGCAATCTGTTAAACACGTTTATAGTAGACACAATCTATAGTTCAAATCCAGAAGAAGTAAAAATGATACTGATAGATACAAGAATAATAAATTTTCAAAGATTCAATAATATTCCACATTTGCTTATTCCAGCGATAACAGACATTAAAAAGGCTTGTGGGGCAATGGGATGGACTCTGCAAGAGTGCATGAACAGAAATGAATTATTTGCAAAAAACAATGTGAAAAATATAGAAGAATATAATGAAAAAGCACAATTAAAATTACCAAGAATAATAGTTTTTATAGAAGACTTATGTGACCTAATGACATATGAAAAAGAAGATGTGGAAGAATCATTAATAGAAATAGTAAAAATATCAAGAAAAGTGGGGATACACTTAATAATCTCAACATACAGAACATCTACAGAAATAATAACAGGTAGAATAAAGGCAAATATACCAACTAGACTAACCTTCAAATTACCATCAAGAGTAGATTCGAGAACTGTAATAGACAAATCTGGTGCTGAAAAGCTATTACCTTACGGAGATGCATTATTCATTAAAGTAGAAGAAAGAGCACCAAAAAGAATACAGGCTCCATATATAAGCGATGAAGAAATAGAAAAAATAATTGATGAAATTAAAGTGGAGAAAAAATGATAATAGTGGTAATGAAATTCCCAAAGAAAAATATTATATAAAAAAGATGGTCTGATTACTAATAGATGTATTATTAGAAATTTTATTCAAAATAAAGAAAGGAAGAATGTCAAGATGAATGAATATACAATAAATGAATATTTAAAACTCGTTGTTAAAGAAAGAGATAGAGCAATCAAAGACAATAAGCTATATGATTTAGCACTTAAAGCTATAAAAGATACAGAAAAATTTTGTAATATGGAGAATGAATTACTTTTCTTAGATTGCAACAGACACATTTCAAGGATTAATAAAAGAAGAATATGATGTTAAATTAGAGAAAAATCTAAAAAATTTAAAAATATGCATAGAACGAGAAAAGTATAAGATAGAATTATTTGATAATGCAAAAAATGTATGGAAAGAAATAGAAAAAGCTAATTAACTTTTAAATGAAAAGTAAATGTTGAAGCAGTTATGTTAGAACATTGAATTCCT
>ERZ780157.2525-NODE-2525-length-16923-cov-3.588629_pt1 | contig 16923 bp, 16 predicted proteins | sample MGYA00511169_ERZ780157 | MGnify/ENA primary metagenome ERZ780157 (study PRJEB29588, sample SAMEA1965149) | human gut metagenome | biome: human gut; feature: human-associated habitat; material: faeces | place: Denmark | collected 2008/2010 ... | reverse complement strand
GGTATGCTTGCTGACGCCGAGTCCGCCATACAGGATGAAATAGTTGCCCTGTTTGTAGAGCCATCTTTCAGATGAGGACGAAACGAGTGCCACACTTCCTACGATGGGTCGGTTTGGACAGCTTACGATCCTCCATTTTTGGAAAGGAATAGAATGGAGAGTGGGCAGGAGTCGATGAGACGAATAGTGGGGGTCCCTTTCCTCGCCACTTCTCATTTGCAAGGACTCAGATCATGCTGAGAAGCGTTCAGAGGCTCTCTTCCCGGAGTCTTCTCTCAATTCCCAGGAAAGGCTTTCCGACACTCGTGATTCGTGCGTATTCTTCGCACATGTCCTTTTCTGATGTTCTTGCCGGTATTACTCATCACAGGTAGTTTTTCAACACGACGCTGCTGTACCGCATGCCCAATTCCCTTGTATCGGGAACGGATTACGTTTCTCTCAAGCCGAATCGAAGTCGAATGTGACGTAGTGATAGTGACGACTAGAGTTTAATCGAATCGTCTTCCGCAAGCTGATTTCGGAGTACGACACGTTTAACATGTATGCGCCAGAAAAGTACTCTTCCCTCTCCGTGGCGGAGCAGGAGAGACTCGATGCCTCCATCCAGTCGATGCTGGTACCTGTTCCATTCCTCGCTGACCGAATAGGAGGACTTCAGCACGTGCAACTTCCTCGGCGTGATCAACGAGTATCGCAACATCACCGTTCCTGTCAACAAATACGTGCATCAGCTGTGAGTGCCGCTTTCTGTCTTTCACGTAGTGCGTTCGCCTCTCTATTCCACATGGACCTTCTTCCGCACATCCCGCAAAGCGCGCTCTTCGATCTGATCAAGTACGCGAACATGGAGTGCAACGCGACTCCGCTCTCGCTGTCCGCGATCAGCAAGCAGATTGACGACTACATCCCGCTCGTGACGACCATCGGCGACCGTTCGGACTTCTCCCAGGTGATTCTGAAGACGCTCTTCCTAATCGCGATCGTCTGCAGTAGGGCGTCGTTTTTCTCCCTCACCCACAGTCGTCTTCAACGTCCAGCGCAACAATTTCAAGAGCAACCTGGACTCCTCCGTGCACATTGGCAATTGCCATCATGTCTAGTACGTCCCCGAGAAGAACATCAAGTGTCGGTTCAGCGACGTCGTGGGTCTGGGTGAGAACATGGAGGAGCTGCAGCTCATGGTGGAATTCCTTCGCGTGCGTGCGATTCTCTTCTCTCATCCCTAGAACCCGCAAAAGTTCGCCTTCATTGGCGCCAAGTCGCCGCGCGGAGTTCTCTTCACGGGACCGCCCGGCACGGGCAAGACGATGTTGGCGCGCGCCGTCGCCGGAGAGGCGGGCGTGCCGTTCTACTTCGTCGCGGGCAGCGAGTTCGATGAAGTGCTAGTGGGCGTGGGCGCGAAGCGTGTGCGCGAGCTGTTCCAGAAGGCGCGCGAAAACGTGGGGATTTCTGGCATCGTTGAGTATTAGGCGCCGTGCATTGTGTTCATCGACGAGTTGGACGCGGTTGGCGGGAGACGCGAGAGCTTCAGAGGCAGCAACAGTCGTCAGACCATCAACCAACTGTTGAACGAGATCGGCGGTTTCCGCGGGGATGAGGGCGTGTTGATCATGGCGGCGACGAACCTGAAGAAGGTGTTGGATCCGGCGCTGGTGCGTGCGGGTCGTTTCGATCTGGAAATCCGAAGTGGGGCATGAGTGGTGGTGTGAGGCGAAGCGTCGTTGCCGAACTGCGAGGCGCGCGAGGCGATTCTGCGCAAGAAGACGATGAACGTGCGTGTGGTGTGAGGGCGTGAGGCGTAGACGCGGCTGGCGGACGACGTGGATCTGAAACAGCTGGCGAAGCGTACGGTGGGTCTGAGCGGCGCGGAACTGGAGTCGCTGATCAACGTGGCGGCGATGAAGGCGCTGGCGTCAGGGTATCTGCGCATCCACAACGCACACATTCTAGAGTCGTTGGATCGCATCCAGATCGGTAGCAAGCGTCCCCGCGGGAACGAGAAGGAGGTGGAGCGGATGACGCTGTGTGTGAAGGAGCGAGTGGTGATGGATAGATTGCACGAGTGTGGGCACGCGCTGGTGTCGCTGCTGACGGACGGCGCGTCGCCTGTGGACAAGATCACGGTGATCCCCCGCGGTGATGTGGGACATGAGGGAGAGAGTGAAGCGTAGGCACTGGGGTATGTGGCGCCGGTGGTGGAGGAGCGCGACATGTACTCGCAGACGAAGAAGCAGTTGATGGCGAGGTGGGCGAGGTGAGTGTGGGTGAGGTGTAGAATTGATGTCGCGATGGGAGGGCGTGCTGCTGAGGAGGTGTTCTATGGGTGGGTGTTTTCTTCGTGTTGCATCATTTCATGATCACCTTCATCATCATTACCTCACTTCATCACTACATCATCACCTCATCATCACCTCACATCATCACTTCATCCTTTCACATCACCACAATACTCATCTCCATGCAGAAAGGACAACGTCACGACGGGAGCAAGCAGCGATCTGCAGCAGGCATCATCCATTGCTCGCGGACTGGTCTACGAGTACGGAATGATGGGAGTCCGATCACACAACCCAACTCACCACTAGAAGCCGCGCGTGCGTGGAAGCGTTGCCGATTCGGCGATTGATCAACTTCCCTACTACAGCGAGGAGGAGCGCTACAACAACGACAAGATGATCGAGGAGATCCTCGACGAGAGCTACAAGCGAACGAAGAAGCTGATCATGGATCACAAGCAGATGTTGCTCCGCTTGGCTGATGTGTGTGAAATGGATTGCTGTCACGGAGTAGGCGGTCGAGGAGCATGAGACGATATCGGGCGAAGACGCGAAGCGAGTGCTGCGGGGAGAGGCAATGAAGGATTGCTACAACGTCAGCACCATCAAGCGAGGCGAGGACGACGAGATGGACAAGGAAATCTACGAGGCGAAGTTCAAGAAGCCGTCTCCCCAGATTTCGGAAGAGACGCCGGACGTTCTGAAGAAGGACGACGTGATTAATGTGCTGGCGAAGCGAATGCTGGACATCCGTCTGGACGAGGAAAAGGAGGTGTTCGAGAAATTGCTCGAGAAGGACGAGGAGCACCCAGAGGCGAAGGAGGAGTCTCCGAAGGAGGATGCGGAATAGTACCGTTCATTTTACCTTGTCCTGTTTGTTGTTGAAGTGGAGGCGTTCTATTGGACGCACGAGAGCGAATCGGTGCGCCAACCAGTGGTTCTGGCGTTGCGTTGTTCACTTTTTTCTTGGTGGCGACGAGCTAGTGAGGCGTAAGTGATGTGTCTCGATGGAGTCGTTTGAGTGATGAACTGGCAACGGGCGGACTGAAGATACCGTGTTAGAGAACTGTGTTGCCATCTGACAAGTTGTCTGTGTGTCTTTGTACGGAGATGAAAACTCGGTTACCCAAACCATTCGCAGTACCTCCTAAGAATGCGTGCCCTCGCCGGGCTTAGCATTGCTGCAGGTTTTTCCTTGGATGTCTGAACACTTCCTGTTGATGGCAACATCGTGCTTACTGTGTTTTAGTTGTTGTTCGTATTCTTTTGTTTGTTATCACATGAGAGAAGGGGAAAGGTGCGGGTATTACTTCTTCGATGAGATGGTGCACGAGTTTGGGTGTTTTGACTACGCAGGGAGGGATCTGACTGGTGATAGCATTCTCTCGCGCTGTTTCCCTCTTTATGAAGTCTACTCCTGGACTTTTCGAGACGAGGAATACATAACGAGGTAGGAGTAGTTATTCAGCATTTCCTTAACACGCAGGTCACTGAATTGTTTAGATGGCGCTATTTCCTGCAATAATGAAAACAAGTATAAAAGACTGGAGGTGTACCGGAAAGTGAACGAGATCAGGGGTATCGACTCACTGCGGAGTAGCATGTCCGTGAGCAGTTTCTTTTTCGCGTTTGTGCATTCTAATCTCATGCGGAGTTGTGAGATCGTCGTGGTCTTCTTGCCTCCTTGGTTGTCGTTCGCCTTTGACTGGGAACGGCTTTCTCGCTACTCGGGTCTGCCGGATCTCGTGTACGCTCCCTATATCTACCACTACATTCCCTTCGAGGTGTACGCAGAGTGCGACGAGGCGACTCAAGTCATTTTTGAGGTGCATGAAGATGAGTTCACCGTATTTTCCTACAGCCCCTACGACATACTCCACACCCACTGCTGCCGCAGATGCCGTCTCTCTCTCGACCTGTTCGTGCAGCTCCTCCACAACGCGGTTGACAAGCAGGCGAGCGCGTGCGACCTGCCTCCGATTGACGATGTGTCAGACAACGATGACCTCATGTTCGAGCTAACCTCATTATACTATCATTGGGCACATGATTCCATACAAATCATTGACTGGGAAAACTCTTCAGGCATGATGGAGGTGATCTTCCAGACCGACATCGTCTGGGAGATCAAGCGTCGCATGTTCTTCGACGTGCTGGACACCGCGTTTGCCTCCATGGGGATCCCCACCGACCGCTTCGGGCGTTTCGTCGTGGTTGGAAGCGGCGGTTTGGCTGACTTCATCCGAGCATGCTTTCCCGAGTACAAGAACTCGGGGTACCTGGTGTCGTACGACCCGCACGAAGTGTTATGCGCGAACATGTCCCGATTGATCGTGTCCCAAATGATCCAATCTCCCCCGAAGTGCATCTCCTCCTTCATGCCCTATATCCGACGCGTCTTATCGTCGGAGTTGTCCCAATTCGACACCGATTTGGGCTGGTTCGACTGCGTGGCGCGCGGCGGCGAGACGATTCTGGAGAGCGAGGAGAAGGAGACGAGTGTACAACTGAGACTGTCCCGCGGGAAATCGTCAAAGGAAGTGTTGGGTATGATGCTCACTGTGCCGCGCGATGCGAAGGAACGTGGCGACGCCGTCTTGGGGAGTGGGATGCCCCAACTCATTCACAGGGAGGGTGGGATGCCCCAACTCTTTCATAGCAAGGATAGTGCATCGCCACAGACAGTGACGGGCTGTCTGAAGGACGGAGTGCTGTCGGGCGAGTGCAGGGTGGAGTGGAGCGAGCAGGGCGTGCGTTACGAGGGCAGTATAGTGGACGGACGACGCTGCGGCGAGATGCGGGTGTTGGTGAATGACCAGACGGTGTTCACGGGCGTGTGCGGCGACAGCGTGTGTGGTGACAGCGTGCGCGGCACGGGGTGGTGGCTGGAGGCGGAGGGGAAGTACTACTGCGGAAGCTTCACGGGCGGGAAGCTGCACGGCGTGGGGTGTGTGTTCGGCGGCAGCGAGGTGGACAGCGGCGAGTACGTGCTGGGCGAGAAGGAGGGCGTGCACGTGATGAGTCGGGGTCTGGAAACGTGTGTGGGCGTGATGACAGACAATCGGTGGAACAGTCGCGTGGTGCGCCAGCTGGAGGACGGCGGAGTGGCGCTGTCGAACTACGTGGAGGGAGTGCTGCGCGACGGGATCGTGTGGTGCGACTGCGAGGGCGGCGGCGTGGAGGGGTTTGTGACGACGAACGACTGTGTTCGAGTAAAGTACGGACGAGACGGGAAGAAGGTGTGCATGGAACAGTACGCGCCGAAGCAGCATTCTGTGGACGAGAAGGATGACGTGTGGCTGCTGTGCGGCGAAGGCGCCTCGCACGGGATGATGAGCAATCATGTGTTTGATCCGAGCGATGTGGAGTGTCTGCGCAAACTGGAGGACGGGACGGATGCGGAGAACGAGTGGGTGATGAAGGTGGAGGGCGGCATGGTGAACGACGAGGAGTCGAATTATTGGGATGAAGAGGGGGAGCGTGTGGAGGCTCCAGAGCCGGCGGAGGATTACGCTTTGTATCCCGTTCAGAAGGGAGTGTCGTTTGAGCACCATCCGAGTTGGACGATCACGTGGGGGAAATCAGGAGGCAACGGGAACGGAGAAGGGGTGCTGCGAACGGACACGGGGGAGGTGGTGTACCGAGGATTCTTTAAGGCGTACATGTTCGATGGAGCGGGATGTCTGTACTACACAAACAAGCAGAAGGCGTTTGAGGGGGAATTCCACGGGAACGTGCTGAGCGGGAGAGGACGGTGGTACTATCCGAATGGCTGTCTGCGCTACGACGGGATCTGGAAAGAAGGGCAGTTTGATGGGAACGGCATCCTCTACAAGCCGGTGAACCTGCCGTACTGCAATGCGGAGTTCCGCTCGTTCATGAGGCGGTCTGGGGTGAATAGTCCGTTTGCGTCCACCGCGACGGACTTCGACGCGTATTCAATGTAGTGTATCATGCATTCGAGTGCGTGTTTGTTTGACAAGCTGTTTTGGCAGTAATCAGGGGGATTTCGGTCGGAGTTTGGGAAGGGAAAGAGAGGTCTTTCCAGAGGTGTTCTCCGTGCATTTCATCCGCCTGTGATCTCCTTACAGTACGCGATCGATTCGTTCCTTTGACAGAGCGTAGTTGCAATGAATAGATGCGATAGTGATGGGAAGCCCGGCGACCGTGTGATTGGAGAGGGAGCGTTCGGGAGAGTGAACATATGCCACATCGACGGTTCACACACACTCTACGCCAGAAAGCAGTGCTTGAAGAGCAACAACACGTCTCAAATCGAGTACGAAGCGAAGGTCTACCGGTGTCTCGAAGGAGGCATGGGAATCTGCAAGGCGGTTCTGAAGTGGGATGCGAACAACGCTCCGACGCTGATTATGGACCTACTGGGCCCGAACTTGGAGGAGATGTTCGAGTACTGCTACCGACGCTTTTCCGTGAAGACGGTGCTGATGCTTGGGATCGAGCTGCTAACGCGTCTGGAGTTTATCCACCACCGCAACTTCATCAACCGCGACATCAAGCCCGAGAACTTCGCCTTGGGAATCGGGAAGCGAGCCAACGTCATTTACGTTCTGGACTTTGGTCTGGCGAAGCGTTATCGCGACCCCAAAACAAAGAAGCACATTCCGTTAGGGTTAGGATGACTGTGCTGATTCGTAGCTACTGCGAGAACAAGAGTCTGACGGGAACGCCGCGCTACGCCTCGATCAACAACCACATGGGGAGAGAGCAGAGCCGACGCGATGATTTGGAATCATTGGGCTACGTGCTAATCTACTTCCTGAAGGGACGCCTCCCGTGGCAGGGCATGACGGCGAAGCGGAAGGAGGAGAGATACGAGAAGATTATGCGCTGCAAGGTGGACGTCGCTCATTGCATGATGCCCGTGATGATTAGACGCCGCTCGACGTGCTGTGCTACGGACTGCCCTTCCAGTTCAAGGAGTACCTGCGCTACTGTCGCAACCTCGGATTCGACCAGTCGCCCGACTACCGTTATCTGCGTCGTCTCTTCAAAGCCGGGCTCGAAGAACGCGTGCGGAACTGGTGCGCGGCGTGAGGTGTAGGGACTGAAGAACGACGGCGTGTACGACTGGGTGACGCTCGCCGGGCGTTTTGACGTGTCGAAACTCCCGCCCCACTGCATCGACAAGAACGGGTGCGGAACCGGTGCGCGGCCTGAGGCGTAGAGGCATTCTGAACGAGTTGAAGTATCCCGCGCCGGCGGAGCTGCGCGAGATGTACAAAGAACGTCCGATTTCTGGAGTGCCGTGATACGTAGAAGAATACCGCAAGACGGAGCGGGAGAAGGAGGGAACGCATCACCACCTCCCCGCGGGGAACCCGTACCCCCAGCAGACGCGTGTGCAGCCCGACCCCAGCTGGCCGGGCATCAGCAGTTACGGGCGACGTGACGTGGGTTTGGCGATGAACCCGATGAACGCCACCTCGCCCGCGCCGTTCGTGGTGCCCGCTGCCGCGCCGTACCCGTCCTTCCAGCCGTCCCACGTGCAGCCCGTGGCGTCCTTGTCGGCCCGCGCGCCCATCCCGTACTTCCCCGAGTCGTACCGCGAGGTGCCCGTGGGGTACTCGTACTCCAGCGGGCAGGTGATGTACCCCAACCAGGCGTTCGCGGGGCGGAGAGTCGCTGCATCGACGCCGATGGCGGAGGAGAGCATGGCGGCGTCGATGTCGCGTAGTCGCTACAACGGGCAGGGGAGACCGCGACATATGAATCCGCCGAATGTGATGTTGAGTGGGGGACGTGACGGGTAGAAAGGGGGCAATATATACAGACAGAACGAAGCGGAGGCGCCTGTGATGACTACGACGGCGGAGGACTGGACAGAGCAGCATTATGCGCACTAGGTCCGTTTACAGCGTTGATAGATATGTTGCGTTGTTTGTGGAACAAAGAGGCGTACACGAGATTGGAGGCGGCGGAACCCACTGCGTTCACCAACGCAGAGCGAATCGAACTACGCGTAATCCGCACTACGAAACAGGACTTGACTGCATTGTTCCGCACATCGGAGGGGATGTAGTTCAGCAGGTTGACGCGCTGATTGGAATCTACACGTGACGCGACTGAGGGGAGAGAACGCTTGGACGCCTGGAGGTACAGGTAGCCGTTCATGCCAGAAAGAGAGACAGCAATAATACACACAAATAACCAGAGGAAGTTGAAGCGAATGAGAGCGATGATGGAGAAGAAGCACCTAGGATGGAGTTCGGGTAGAGAGCGCTACCACACGAGAGGGAAAGCGATGGTGAAGAGCCAGAAGACCATGCTGTCCACCTTTTCGCCCATCGTGTTGCCGGAATTCTGTCCATGAGGAGAGGATATTATGGATACGGGATTGGACTCAAAGCGCCAGGACTGATTGCCCTGTTCATCTGTCACGGACCACCACCGCAGACTGACGAGAAAACGGCCCGTGATGTTCTTCGTGACATAGAAGTCGCATGCCACCAACAACAGAATGATCACTCCGTTCATCGTAGTGGAGTGCACGAAGACCCATCCGAACAGGTACCAGAACAGAGAGACGCACTACACCGTCACCGAGCGCTCAGAGAGGGAAAACCTTGAACACGACGTGGAGAGCGAGAATCGACGGATGATACGACTGCCTGATGGTGTTGGCGTTCAGCGCGATGGGTTCTCTGCGATTACGAGACGACGACGCAAACCTACTTCCTGTCTACGACTTCGATTTCCGGGAGAAACGGATTCGTATTGTCCTACGCAAACAAGAGGATCGAGAGCACCGTACTGTGAACATATTCTTCTTTCCAAGAAACACATACCTTAGTAAATAGGAAGCTTGTCCACGTTGAGCGTATCGCACAGATTGCCCAGAATCTGGAAGTACTTCAGCTCGTAGTCGGACTTGGGGAGAATGCGATCCACGTCCGAGACCGCCTGGAAGTAGCACTTCTTGTTCACGACGGACTTCTCGAACGGCTTCATCATCTCGTCCCAGCGCTTCTCGCCAACGACGCGATTCACCAGATTGTGGAAGAAGGCGTCCGTCTTGTCGTGCACCATCGCCTCCTGCGCGTACTCCTCCAACACCATTCTGCGCACCTTGCTGCTGAGCGTCATGTCGGAGAGGAGGAAGGCGTAGGTCTTCAGCGCGTTGTCGCGCGTGTCCCAGAACGACGTGGATCGCTTCACGGCGGAGGGCAGCACGGCCTTCTTCTCCACGCCGAAGAAATGCGCCACCGTCTCGTTGAGGAAGCGGAAGTCGGCCCACTGTTTGGGATGGCTCTTCTTCATGCCCTGGTAGATGTACTCGAACTGCTCCTGGAACGTGTCCTTCCCGCCATTCAGGTCCATGTCCTCCATGAACGCGTGGCCGTACTCCTCGCTGAGGCAGGCACCGATGTGCACACCGTGCACGACTTCTTCGGGCGGGCAGAAGCACGCCCAGCCGGAGACAGCCGAATCGGTGGAGGTCACGACGTAGATGCCCAGAGTGTCGGGGAAGCCCTCCATCATCGTGGCGGAATCACAGGCCTCGAGGTAGAACACCAGCTTCTTGTACATCTGCTTCTTGTGCATCAGCATCAGCACATCCTGCAACTCGTCGCTGCTGATACGCTCGTTGATGAGGCAGATGAGATTGGGGGCGCCGTGGTCGTAGTAGTTGATAAACACATTATCCTCGCTCGTCGACTTCAGCACCTTCTTGCCGGAGCCGTCTTCGACGCCCAGAAGAACGTTGAAGAGAGTCTGCTTGGTGATTTCCTTACCGCGGTAGTCAATCACGAGGTTCTTGTAGTAATCCTTGGCATCGTCGCCGGGGAGGTTGTACAGCTCTCCAGGGAACGGGTTGGCCTCGTATTGCGGAATATCGTCGTAGTCGAAGACGATGATGTTTTCGGGCTTCACGCCGTAGTCCAGATAGATCTGGTACTGGTGAGCAACGTTGCTCTGGTGGCGGTAGTTGTACCAAGAGTTGGAGCCAGCAATGATCACCGCCCAGTTCTCAGCCGCAGCGAGTGCAACGAGGAGGAGGAGCAAACGAATGAACGCGGTAGAACGCATTTCAATACTCACAAATCTTGGATACTGTGACACACCTGTGGGGGTTACACGCAATTGTGTTCCGATGTGATTACATTCAAACAAACCACGAATTCCACATCTACAGAGAAAAGCAATCGATCGTAGATCGGATATGGAAGATCTTCTTCATCATGGGACGCACATCGTTGAGCGTGACAAGAACACGCACCACCGTCGCCAAGTTGTACAACTAGTCATCACACTCACGGCCATCGTTCCACTTCATGATCGTCCCAATCGTCGTACCACGAGCGAATCGGCACTCCGTTGTCAAGATGATATCCAAAACAGACGATAGAGTTGTCGACAATGATGGTGTGCGACTACGAGTGAAGGAAGCGAGGGAATGCAACGAGATCGCGATTGAGACGGTTCAGGTCCTTGATGTAGTTACCGTTCACGAACGTGCACGATTCGCGATACAGCTTGTACGAGAAGTACTTGTCTTCCGGATCGAAGGTCTTGAGGATCTCGTCGGCGTATTCCCGCCGCGACGCCGTGAAGAGAATCAGCTCGCAGAATTTGGAGCAGTAATCGAGGAACTGTCGCAGATACGGACGCTCTCGTCCCCACACCATCATGGTTTGGCCGTGGATTGTAATCTGGGAGGTGAAAACAGAAAGCATGGGAAACGGGAAACCGGTGGTGACATGGATTCAGGGGTTGCATTGCGCAATGCACGATCGTCTCGTCCAGGTCCAGAATCTGTGCGTCACACACACAACGCAACACAACGAGAGTGAATCGCTTCTTGTCCCTCATGGGCGGGAGCAGAGGACTCTTGGACTCGGCAGGAATTGATGTGTACGGGGGAAGCGTCTTGATAAGATAGATCCTACGCATGAAGCAAGAGAGTCGAGACGACGGGAGGAAGTCATTCGCGTTTGCCTCCACCGTTTGGATGTTGTTGTGGTCCGCTCTCTCCGAGTAAATGATTTTGGTGCTGTCGCGCAAGCCCACGGTTGGATCCTCCTCAGGTAAAACGGAGTCGTGGATTTGCTGGGCAGCGTTTTGGATCGAAATGTCGTCTGCGTCGTCCTCGTACACACTCGTCGTGATATGTACGGTATCATCTACCCCTCATCCAACGGCCTTCCGACCTACTCAGAGCAGCACACTCGTTCGGACTGAGCACTTCTCTTTCAATCTCGCTTTGCGAAACGGAGGAGCTGCGAAGAGAGTCGTTGAGAAGGGACTTGCGCGAAATGGATGTTGTGATGGAGAGTCCGCTAGTTGTGAAGCACGGAGGCAGCAGCTACAATCCGGACTGGTCATGCGCGCCGTTACCGCTCTGTGAAGCGCTGCTTTCCCCTATTCGGTGACACCAAGCGAGCCAAGTGCAACCAGCAAGATTCATGCGAAGGCAAAAGAAGGATTGAAACAAACAGAGCAACTCACTTAATAGCGAGAGAAAGCAAGAGGATTCTCGTTGCACATGTTGGCAAGCACGTTGTAGTACTTGAACTGGTAGTCAGTGCGACCGAAGATGGCCTCGAGCTGAGCAATACCGGCCTTGTAGCAAGAGTAGGACTTGATCTCACCGACCTCGGCGTTGTAGAGACGATCCTCCTTGGCAATCGAGTTCATGTAGCGATCAATCTGCTGACGAAGGTCCACCTCCTCGAGGTACAGCTTCTCGTACTTGGCCTTCTCGGCACCCTCGCTGGTCAGGTACTTGTGGCGCAGGTACAGGACCTTGTTGTCACGAGAGTCCCAAGCCTCAGAGGCCTCGTGCTTAGGAGCCTTCTCGCTCTTGGGAATGCCGACGTACTCGCCGATCACATCCGAAGAGAAGGACACATCACCGTAGCGGGAAGCGTGGCTCTTGGTCACACCCTCGTGAATGCGGTTCCACTGCTCCTCAAGGGTCTCAGTGCTCTGCTCACCCTTGTCGGTATCCTCCATCCAGAACACGGAGAACTCGTCACCCAGGCAAGAACCGATGTCCTTACCCTTCACGACAGCCTCATCACCACAGTACCAACCCCAAGAAGACTCCTGGTCGTTAGCAGCAGTCACAATGGAGATGTTCCAATCCTCGGGGAATCCAGTAGCCATAGAGCCAGAGAAGCAAGCCTCAATGTACAGAACGAAGTGCTTGAACATCTTCTTCTCGTGCATCTTGGTCAGAGTGTCCACGAACTCCTTCTTAGAGAGATCAGAAGAAGGCCAGCAGAGCACATTTGGGCCACCGTGGTCGGAGAAGAAGAGGAACACGTTGTCCTCAGAAGTGGACTTCAGCACCTTCTTGCCAGTGCTATCGTCACCCAGAAGCACCTTCTTGAAGTTCTCGGGGGTGTTGTCCTTACCAGCGTAGTCCACCTTCACTCCAGCGTACACATCGGGCACATCATCACCGGGGTGGTTGTAGAGCTGACCGGGGAAGGGATTCTCAGGGGAAGAAGCGACATCGTCCGCCATCATCGTGATAATGTGGTCGGGGTCAATGCCTCCCTTCTTCATGATCTGGTAGGCGTGGGACACATCAGCCTGGTGTCTGTAGTTCCAGAAACCGTCAGAACCGGCAACCAGAATAGCCCAGTTATCAGCGCACGCGAGTGCAATCAAAAGTAGAGCAACGAAAGAATACTTCATCACTTACAAAGAAAAGTATGAACCGATCAGCGAGATGACGCTGACAGATATGATACATGTCATGTGTGTGTCGGCAATCGTAACCCAGCAAAGGGGTATTCGATGATCGGAAGGGGAGAATGGGGAGTTCGTATGTTGATTTAATGATAAGGGAGTTCGTATGGTTCTTCTTGAAAGAGAAAGGGAGGAAAGCGGAGATGTAATGATAATTCGGTCATGAAACGCCATAAATGTCAAAACGGCATGATCTTCTTCTGTGGAGCGTGTTAACTTGCAAGAATAGGCTGTGGTTACTAGGTGATGTGTAGAAAAGGCATATGAAATAGATTGAAGACAGGGAAGAATAGGCTAGGGTTTGCTCCAAACAGGGCAGTAATTGAATAATGACATCAGGAAGAGGCATCCCACGGTAGCCAACGCGATACCCATTTGCATGTTGCTCACTTCACGAGTTTCCTTCTCTTCCGGCTTCTCTGCAGTGGATGCTTCCGTATTGATGATTTCTTCCTTCATCGCTTCTTCTTTCGCGGGCTCCTCGGGAATAGAAGACTCCTCAAGAACAGCAGACTCCTCTTCCTTCACAAGTTCTTCCTCAGGAACAGCAGACTCCTCCTCTGGAGTAATCGGCGCCTCCTCCGTCTCCTCAATCGCCTCTTCTCATTAAGAACACAACTCACAACACACCGGCAAGCACGCCCTCACGGAAAGCTCCAGGACGAGGAAGAACTACCCCTCAGCAAACCCACACAAACCCACCCTCCTTGTACTGCTCGTCGGAAAGAGCAGGGAGCGCGCTCTCCATGTTCTTGGTCTTACCGAGGAGAGCGAGGAGAAGAATGCAGTTCACGATCTCCTTCACTTGCCCCTTTTCAAAATGGGACGGATTCAGCACGTAGTTGTCGCGAATGCCCAACTCCTTGCACTTTTCAGAGAAGATGTGGATGTTGTCGTGAGCGAATGCCGGAATCGACTCTACAGCTCAACTCTGATCCGCGCAACCTACGAGCATTCTTGTTGTAACGCTCCAGCTTTCCACCGGGAATGAACTCGTCCAACAGTCTGCACAAGTACTACACATAACCTTAATCCCGCTTCCCCACAATGCCGTCGCTCAGCGACTTGCACAGATCCGGAGATATCTCTTCGTGGAACAACTTTGACAGCCACTTGGCGATATCGATGCTGAGGTTCTATACCGTCATGCCCTCGCGGCACAAATCCTACAAAGTAAATGTTATCGTTGAACGCCTTGATCTGCACCGACATGTGCGCGGGGTCCTTGATGGTCAGTCCTCCCCTTTCCTCGTTGCGAATGCTCATCAGATCCTTGTTCTCTTCCATCGTCGTCACTTCACTATCCATTTCTAACAAACACCAACACAACAGTTACAAGATCATAAAGATAAAGCGCTTACTTCTTCTCAAACTTCTTCTGGAGGTACTTGTAGAGCTGCTTGTCGGACATCGCCATGCGCACTCTATCCTCGTGTCTCTCCACAATCTGCTTCTTCAGCTCCTGATGAAGAGTAGAAGCGACATTAGGCAAGGTCTTGTCCAAAGTTGTGAAACGGTTCTCACCCTTCAAGAAGTCCGTCACGTCCGTCTTCAGCTTCTTGTAGTCCAGCTGGAACGGGTTCTCGCCCTTCTCCGCGCGACGAGGATCGTAGCGGTACAGAGGCCAGTAGCCGGACGACACGGCGTGCTCGGCCTCCTGCGCCATGCAGGACATGCCCTTCGTCGACGGCATGCCGTGCTGCTGGCAAGGAGAGTAGTTGATCACCAGCGCAGGACCGTCGTACGACTCAGCCTCGCTGATGGCCTTGATGGCCTGGCGAGGATCCGCAGCCACAGCGATCGACGCCACGTACACGTTCTTGTACTGCATCGCCATGCGACCCAGGTCCTTCTTCATCAGCGGCTTGCCGCCCGCAGCGAACTTCGCCACCGCCGACATCTGCGTAGCCTTCGACTGCTGACCGCCCGTGTTCGCGTACATCTCCGTGTCCAGCACCAGGATGTTGATGTCCTCGCCCTGCGCCAGCACGTGGTCCACACCGCCGTAACCAATATCGTACGCCCAGCCGTCGCCACCGACCACCCACTGGGTCAGCTTCGGCATCACGTCAGCCACCTCCTCCAGCAGCTCCAGCTCCTTGTGGTTCTTCTTCTCCGTCGCCAGCAGTCTCATCGTGTTGTCGTAGCACGCCTCGCACTTGTCCGCGTCGTGCGGGTTCTCCAGCCACGTCTGCAGCGTCGCGCACAGCTCCTTGCTCTTCGGGATCGAGTCGTCCTTCAGGATGCGGTCCACGCGCGTCGCCAGATTGCGTCTCTTGATCAGCGTCGACGTCATCATACCGAAGCCGAACTCAGCGTTGTCCTCGAACAGCGAGGAACCCCACGCGGGACCCTGACCGCGCGCGTTCACCGTGTACGGGTTCGACGCGAAGGTGCCGCCCCACACACGCGAGCAGCCCATGGCGTTCGCCACCATCAGACGCTTGCCGAACAGCTGCGTCAGGATGCGCACCGACTGCGTCTCGCCGCAACCAGCGCACGCGCCGGGGAACTCCAGCAGAGGCTCCTGGAACGCGCAGCCCTTCACCGTGTTCTTGTCCAGCAGGTTGCCCTTGTTCTTCAGCGTCATCGCGAAGTCCCAGTTCTTCGCCTCCACCTCGTGCACGTCGCGGAAGTTCGTCATCTTCAGCGCGTTCGTCGGGCAGTTCACCGAGCACACCTCGCACGACGAGCAGTCCATCGGCGACACCTGGATGCGGAAGTTCAGACCCTTCAGCTCGTCGCCCGCAGCGGGAATCGTCTTGAACGACGCCGGCGCTCTCTTCTGCTCCTCCGCGTCCAGCAGGAACGGACGGATGCACACGTGCGTGCACAGCGTCGCGCACATGTTGCACTGCGTGCACTTCTCCGCGTCCCAGATCGGCACCACCGTCGCGATGCCTCTCTTCTCGTACTTCGACGTGCCCGCGGGCTGCACTCCGCCCACCACGAACTTCGACACCGGCAGCGTGTCGCCCTCCATGTACAGAGCTGGGTACAGCGTCTTCAGGAAGTCCGGCGTGCCCTCGGGCCACACGCGAGGAGCGTCGTCGCCCAGCGTCGCCCACGAGGCGGGCACCTCGATCTTGTGCAGGTTCGACAGCGACTGCTTCACGGCGTTCAGGTTCATGTCCACCAGCTCCTTGCCCTTCGACGAGAACTTCTTCACGATGTCGTTCTCCAGCAGCTTCGGCGCTCTGCCCTCGGGCAGGATCGGGCACAGGTTGAAGAACACCGACTGCATGATCATGTTGATGCGCTGCTTCAGACCCACCGACTGCGCCACCGCCGTAGCGTCGATGTTGTAGAACTGCGCCTTCTTCTGCGCCAGGTCGCGCTTCATGTGGTTCGGCAGGTTCTTCTCCAGCTCCTCGATCGTGTTCCACGGCGAGTTCAGCACGAACGTGCCGCCCTCCTTCAGCTGCTTCAGCATGTGGAACTTGCGCACGTACGTCGAGTTGTGGCACGCCACGTAGTCAGCCTCCTGCACCAGGTACTCGCTCTTGATCGGCTCCTTGCCCACACGCACGTGCGACACCGTCAGACCGCCGGACTTGTGCGCGTCGTACACAGAGTACGCCTGCGCGTTGAAGTCCGTGTTGCCCACGATCATCTTCACGGCGTCGTGCGACGCGCCCACGGTACCGTCAGAACCGTAGCCCCAGAAGATGCACTGCTTCACGTCCTCGGGCAGCGTGTGCAGAGGAGCGCCGTACGGGATCGACGTGTGGCACACATCGTCGTTCACGCCCACCACGAAGCGGTTCTTCGGCTCCGCCAGGTTCAGGTTGTCGAAGCAGCCCTTCACCATCGCGGGGGTGAAGTCCTTGCCGCCCAGACCGATCTGACCGCCCACGATCGTCGCCTTGCGCTTCAGCTGGTCCATCGTCGCCACCACGTCCAGGTACAGAGGCTCCCCCGG
>ERZ780157.2518-NODE-2518-length-16978-cov-7.749690_pt1 | contig 16978 bp, 10 predicted proteins | sample MGYA00511169_ERZ780157 | MGnify/ENA primary metagenome ERZ780157 (study PRJEB29588, sample SAMEA1965149) | human gut metagenome | biome: human gut; feature: human-associated habitat; material: faeces | place: Denmark | collected 2008/2010 ... | reverse complement strand
CGATCTCGGCGGCTATGCCGCCGTAGCTGACAGCCCCCCTTACACAAGGGAGCCTTTACCTGTGCAAACGGTAATATTTATTGCATTGGCTATTCCACAGAAAGGACGAATCTACATGCGTAAAAAACAATTCAAAGCCGAATCCAAGCGTTTGCTGGATCTGATGATCAACTCCATCTATACCCACAAGGAGATCTTCCTCCGTGAGATCATCTCCAACGCCTCCGACGCCATCGACAAGCTGTGCTACCTCAGTCTGACCGACGACAAGGTGGGCCTGAACCGGCAGGACTTCCGCATCCTCCTGGCCGCCGATCCCGACAGCCGCACCCTGACCGTCAGCGACAACGGCATCGGCATGGACGAGGACGATCTGGAGCACAATCTGGGCGTCATCGCCAACAGCGGCAGCTTCCAGTTCAAGGGCGAGCTGGAGGGCAAGGAGACCCCCGACACCGACATTATCGGCCAGTTCGGCGTGGGCTTCTACTCCGCCTTCATGGTGGCCGACCAGATCACCGTCATCACCAAAAAGTACGGCTGTGAGCAGGCGTACCGCTGGCAGTCCGCCGGTGTGGACGGCTACACCATCGAGCCCTGCGAAAAGGACGCCGTGGGCACCGATATCATCATGCACCTGAAGCCCGACAGCGAGGAGGAGAAGGACGAGTACAGCCAGTATTTGCAGGAGTACACCCTCAAGCGGCTGGTGAAGAAGTACAGCGACTATATCCGCTTCCCCATCCGTATGCTGACCACTCACTCCCGCCGGAAGGACGGCAGCCCCGACGACAAGCCGGAGTACGAGGACGTGACCGAGTGGGAGACCCTCAACTCCATGGTGCCCCTGTGGCAGCGGAAAAAGAGTGAGGTCACCAAGGAGGAGTACGACAAGTTCTATCAGGAGCGCTTCGGTGAGTTTGCCCCGCCCCAGTCGGTCGTCACCGTGTCGGTGGAGGGCGCCGTCACCTATAAGGCGCTGCTGTTCATCCCCTCCCGCATGCCCAACCAGTATTTTACCGAGGATTTCAAGCCCGGTCTGCAGCTCTACAGCTCCGGCGTCATGATCATGGATCACTGCGCCGACCTGCTGCCGGAGTACTTCAACTTCGTCCGGGGCGTGGTGGATTCTCCGGATCTGAGCCTGAATATCTCCCGTGAGCTTTTGCAGCACGACCGGCAGCTGAAGGTCATCGCCGCCAATCTGGAGAAGAAGATCAAGGCGGAGCTGCTGCGGATGCTGAAGGACGAGCGGGACAGCTACGAGACCATCTACCGCAGCTTCGGCCGCCAGCTGAAGCTGTGCGCCCTGAACAACTACGGCGCCAACAAGGAGAAGGTGCAGGATCTGCTGCTGTTCTACTCCTCCAGGGAGAAGAAGCTGGTAACGCTGGACGAGTACGTGGCGCGTATGCCGGAGAGCCAGAAGTTCATCTACTACGCCACCGGCGAGACGGTGGATGCCATCGACCATCTGCCCCAGACGGAGCTGGTGAAGGAGCACGACTATGAGATGCTGTACTTTACCGACAACACCGACGCCTTCATCCCCGACCTGTTCGTCCAGTACAAGGACAAGCCCTTCCGCAGCGTGGTGGACGGTGAGCTGGAGCTGGACGATGAAAAGAAGCCTGACGAGACGGAACGCTACAAGGACGATTTCGCCTTCATGAAGGAGGTGCTGGGCGACAAGGTGACGGAGATCAAGGCCAGCACCAAGCTCAAGACCCACCCCGTGTGCCTGTCCAGCGGACAGGGCCTCACCTTCGAGATGGAGAAGTACTTCGCCGCCGTGCAGCCTGACCTGAATATGAAGGCTCAGCGTATTCTGGAGATCAATGTGGATCACCCCGCCTTTATCACCTTTGAAACGGCCCGCATCACCGAGCCGGAGAAGGCGAAGAAGTACGCGGAAATCCTCTATAATCAGGCCTGCCTCATCGCCGGTCTGCCTATCGATGATCCCAGCGCCTACACCGACCTGCTGTGCAGCCTGTGGCAGTAAGAATAAAAAACATTCCCCGGCGATGGCCGGGGAATGTTTTTTATTCGCTGATCCCGCAGACCGACTCATACAGCAGCTGCAAATCGTACACGTCGATAGCGCCGTCACCGTTGATATCGGCGGCTTTCCGGAAGTCTGCGGCGGACAGGCCGCCTGACGCCTTGCCGGTCACCAGATAGTCGTACAAAAGCTGTACATCCGTGCTGTCAATGCCGCCGCTGCCGTTCAGCTCCCCGATCTTTACGGTGAAATCGGTGGGAGAGAGAAAGTGCTGTCCCATCACGGCGGCGCTCTCCCCGTCCGGCTGGTGATTACTGAGACTGGCTTTCAGGTAGTGGCGATGCACCTGCGCTCCTGCGTCCCACGCGGCGTCGGCCTGATACCACCGTACCCCCAGCTTGACCAGATCCCAGCCGTGGGATTCGGCGTTGACGCTGCCCGATACCACGCGGACGTCTACCCCCGCCGCCAGCGCCAGCCGGTACAGCAGCAGGGCATAGCCCTGCGATACCGCACGCTTGTTCACCAGTGCCGCGTAGGCGGAATACTTCAGCAGGTTCGTGGTATCGTTCCGGTTTTCGCTGTCATTTTCCACATGGGCGCAGAGCCAGTCATAAATGGCCGCCAGCCGCTCCTCCGGCTCCGCCATCCGCGCCACCCCCAGATAGTCCAGCAGCGACGCAGCGGTCTGCTCCAGCTCCGTTTCCTGCCGGGCGGTGGTGAAATAGGTAAACGCGATGGTCACACCAAAGTAATTGCCGTCCCACGACGCGGAGTAGGTGACGCTGCCATACTGATAGCGCATGTAGTCGCCGCCGGTGGGGTCCTGCGGATCGTGGCGGAACACCTCCGGCAGCAGCTGCTGCCGCACCAGCGTGGTCAGATACTTGGCAAAGCGCCGCCGCAGCAGGATACCGGCATGGGACACGCCGTCCGCCGCCAGCTGCTTCTCGCTTTTGCTGTAAGCCGCCGCGGCCTCCTCCGCCGTCAGCTCCGAAAACGGCCCGTCCGCCGGATAGCCGGTGTAGAAAAACAGTATCTGCTCCCGTGCCTTGAACTGCTGGTGCACATAGGCGGCTACGTCCGTCAGGCTGTCGTAACGACCGCCGTCGCCCATGGCGTTCGTCTCCGCCAGCATTGCCGTGCCCGGCGCGTCATAGGTGACACTTTCCGTCACGCCCAGCTCCGGATACAGGGGATTGCTGCAGACCACCGTGGCGGACAGCGGCGCATCCTCCGCGCTGTACATCTCCGCCCAGACCTGACCGGGCAGCAGCGTGACGGCCATCAGTACCGCGCACAGCAGCGCCGCCAGACGCTTTCCTTTCCTGTCCACCTGCTCCGCCTCCTTTTGCTTAGATTTCCAATTATTGTCATTTTACCAGCCTGACCGCCGCTTGGCAAGCGGAAAAACCTGGAAACGGGCAAAAGAAAAGCGGCTTTCGCCGCTTTTCCGTTTTATCAACCGTTACAAACCGTCTCGTACAGCAATTGCAGATCATAGATGTCGATAGAACCGTCACCGTTCACATCGGCGTCCTCCAGAAACTCATATTCCATCAGTTTGGTCTGCGCAACGGGCACCTGCTGGGTCCTCAGGTACTGATACAGCAGATCCACATCCAGAATCGTGACTCCGCTGTAGCCGTTCAGTTCGCCGGGGCCAAGTGCCAAATAATCCCCCTCAAACCACAGAACAACCTCGTGGTTGAAGCACCAGTAGCCATATTGATAGTAGCCGTATGCTTCCATGGCTGAGGCGATGTTGCTGTTATTGTCCTGATACCACTGCCACACGGTGTTGTCGGTGTCATCGTCCGTCACGTACAGACGAATGATGCCGTTATTACGCCGCAGCAGGTTGGCCACCTTGCCGGGAAGACTCGCATCCTCGGTAGAAACGATCAAATGACTGTTGACCGTATAGTAGTTGGCCGCCGTGGCGGTACAGTTCTCTAACGGCACGTTATACGGTGTACCAGAAAGTGTGTGATCTTCTTTCAGCTTATTTGTGGTGATGTTGAAATAGCTGTAATAGGGGGAATAGGGATCGTCAGAGCCGTTATACACGGGATCGTCCCACGTGGCGTCTACATAGTACCACTCTCCGTCGATTTTTGCCAGATTCCATGCATGGTTTTCTCCTGCGTAGCCTACCACATAGTAGCTCTGGATGCCTGCGCGCATCAACAGATATTGCAGCGCAAAAGCATACCCCGCGCAAACGCCCTTGCCCTCCACCAGTGTGGTATAGCCGTTCTGCTCCTCCAGCTTACTGTAGGTATACGTGACTTTCTTGATCAGCGCGTCGTGCAGGTACAGCTCTTTCTCATAGTCGCTGCCGGTGGGCATACCCGCCAGGATCGTTTCAGCAGTCTCCAGAAACAGCGGCAGTTCGGTATTCAGATTGTAAATATGACTGTTGTAATTCAGTTGAATTTCACTGCAAAGCATGGTGTTTTTGTTGTACCAGAACGACGGCCGGGCCCAGAACAGCTCCGGATAGTCAGAGTAAAACGCAGCAGTAACAAGCCAAGCTTCATCATGGGTAATTTTCTGGTTTGTAGGAAGCGAAACCTTGTCTACGGTAAAATTCTCTGCCATTTCCAGCAGCCGATCATAAATTTTCAGGTAGACCGTACTGCGGGACATTTTCGCCAGCTTAGCACGGCCATACCGTGTCACGGATATGATATCGAAATAGGAGCTCCCGCTTTTATTACTGGTCAGAGCATTATTCAACTCCGCAGACGTAATCTCCGCATCCGCAGCTTCCTCTGCTGAAAACTGCTCAACCTCCAATTCGTGGCTGATAGGATCCAGTGTCGCCCTGCATAGCACATCGGAATCATCGGTATTGTCAGTGTCCTGATTGTCCACTTCCTGCTCCGGCTCCTGAGGGTCGGCGCTTTCACTCTCCTCTGGAACTTCCGCGTCCGGCGTTTCATCGTCGGTGGGAGCGGGCGTCTGGTCGTCGGCAGGCTGTCCGTCTGTGGCGGTTTCCTCACTCATGGTAGGCTTGTCGCTCACGATCGGTTCTTCCAGCGCAGCGGCGCTGCCGCCGTCCGTCCCATCCGTCGCCCACACCTGCGTCGGCAGCAGCGTGACGGCCATCAACACCGCACACAGCAGTGCGGCCCATCGCTTCATCTTTCTCATAGTTTTCTCTCCCCTTTGTCGAAGATTCGATAGTACTATTTTACCAGCATACCCGGCATTTGGCAAGTGATTTGTCGGGCATTTTCAGTTTTTTCGGTGCGCCGCTTTGCAAACGGCGGCAAATACGGTATAATGGCGGCAAAGACTATCACACGTAAGGAGGACGCGCCTATGCTGTCCATCTGGATCGGCCGCGCCGGCAGCGGAAAGTCGGCGCGGGTGCTGGAGACCATCCAGCGTGAGCGGGAGAACCGTCCCCAGCTGCTGCTGGTGCCGGAGCACACCTCCCACGAGGCGGAGCTGGATCTGTGCCGCTTCTGCGGCCCCACCGCCTGCCGCAGCGCCGAGGTGCTGACCTTCCAGAGCCTTGCCACCCGTGTACTGGGCGAGACCGGCGGCCTTGCCGACGTGACGCTGGACAACGGCGGCAAGCTGCTGACCATGCGCCGGTGCTTACAGGAACTGCACACGCAATTAAAGGTGTTTGGCCGCCCGTCCCAGCGCTCGGCATTCCTGCACCAGCTGACCACGCTGGCCGACGAATTCTACGCCTATCAGATCGCGCCGGAGACGCTGTACCACCATGTGGAGGACATGGAGGGCGCCATGGGCGATAAGCTGCGGGACGTGGCGCTGATCTTCGCCGCCTACGACGCCAAGCTGCGCCACGGCGGCACCGACACCCGTTCCCGTGTGCAGAAGCTCCACGACAGCCTGCCTCAGTCCCACTATCTGGATGGGAAAGACCTGTATCTGGACGGCTTTTCCTTCTTCAACAGGCAGGAGGAGAGCGTGCTGGCGCTGGCGCTGCGGCGGTGCGCCAGCGTGGCGGTAACGCTGCTGGGCGACAAGACCGGCCAGCAGTTCCAGAACGCCGCCGCCCAGAAGGAGCGCCTTGTCCGCATGGCCCGTGAAGCGGGCGTCGAGTGCCGGTTGGCGTACCTGACCCGACAGGACGACAGCCCGCTGGGCCTCCTGGAGCGCTGCTTCTTCGGCCATGACGCGGCCTGGGAGGGCGAGACCGACGCGGTGGCGCTCTATCAGGCGGCCACCGCCTACACGGAGGTGGAGTACGTCTCCGCCCAGATTCGACGCCTTGCCCAGCAGGGCTATCGCTACCGGGACATGGCTGTGGCCGCCCGGACGCTGGACGCCTACGGCCCGCTGCTGGAGTCCATCTTCCTGCGGGACGGCATCCCCGCCTACGTCAGCCGCCGCAGTGACATTCTGGAAAAGCCGGTGATGACGCTGCTGCTGTCCGCTGTGGACGCGGTGACAGGCGGCTTTGAGTACGAGGATATGTTCCGCTACCTGAAAACCGGCATGACCGGCGTGACGGAGGCGGAGTGCGACCTACTGGAGAACTACGTGATCCGTTGGGAAATTCGGGGCAATATGTGGCTGCGTGACGTGCCGTGGACGCTGAACCCCGACGGCTACGGCCGGGACATGACGGAGGAGCGGGCCGCCCGCCTGCAGGAGATCAACCGCATCCGGGAAAAGGTGCGCCTGCCGCTGCTGGCGCTGGCCACCGGTTTGAAGGAGCGGCCCGCCGCCCGTGACAAGGCCCGGACGCTGTACGAATTCGCGGCGGCTGCCGGTGTGCCGGAGGCGCTGCGGGACAAGGCCGACGCACTGCTGGCGGCGGGGCAGGTGCAGCTGGCGGAGGAATACGCCCAGCTGTGGCAGATATTCTGCGGCGTGCTGGATCAATTCGTGGAAATTCTGGCGGACACGGAGCTGGACGGCGAAGAATTTGCCCGCCTGCTGCGTCTGGTGCTGACCCAGTACAGCGTGGGCACCATCCCCGCCACGCTGGATCAGGTGAAGGTCAGCGAGATCACCCGCAACGACCGCCACCGCGTCCGCGTCCTGTTCCTGCTGGGCGCCAACGACCACCTGCTGCCCCAGATCGACAAGGACGGCGGCGTGCTGGACAGCGACGACCGGCAGGCGCTGGCCCAGCGGGATATCCCCCTGTCCGACGCCACCTTCGACGCGCTGGATAACGAGCTGCAAAACATCTACGCCTGCCTTGCCCAGCCCACGGAGCACCTGCATATCAGCTGGCCCGTCACCGACGTGACCGGCGCGGAGCTGCGGCCCTCCTTCGTGGTGGAGCGTGTGGCCCGCCTGTTCCCCCGGACGAAGATACGCCGGGAGGACGGGGCCTATCGCCTGACGCTGCCTGCCGCGGCCCTGTGCACCGCCGGGGATGACCCCCAACTGTGGCGGTACTTTGCCCAAAGTCCCCGCTACGCCGCCGCCCTGTCCGCCATGGAGCGGGCGCGGCACATGGAGCGGGGCAGTCTGTCGCCGGAGGCGGTGCGGTCACTGTACGGCCACTCTATCGCCATGTCCGCCAGCCGCATCGACCGGGTGAAGTCCTGCCATTTCGGCTACTTCATGGAGTACGGTCTGCGGGCAAAGGAGCGGAAAAAGGCGGGCTTCGAGGCCCCGGAGATCGGCACCTTCCTCCACTATCTGCTGGAAAACGTCAACCGTGACGTGAAAGCGCAGGGCGGCTACGGACAGGTGGCCGACGAGGAGCTACGCCGCATGGTGCGGAACTATGTAAAGCGCTACGCCGACGAATGCATCGACGACTATCCCCATAAATCCGCCCGCTTCCGGTATCTGTTCAGCCGTCTGCGGGAGACGGCCTACAGCATCATCCTCAGCATCGCGGAGGAAATGCGGCAGTCGGACTTCGCCCCGGTGTCCTTCGAGCTGAGCTTCGGCGGACGGGACGGCGACCTGCCCGCCATCACCGTTCGGGAGGGCGGCGCGTCCCTGTCCGTCTCCGGCAAGGTAGACCGGGTGGACGGCTGGCTCCACGACGAGAAGCTCTATCTCCGGGTGGTGGACTACAAGACCGGCCAGAAGAGCTTCGACCTGACGGATATCCGCTATGGTCTTGGCATTCAGATGCTGCTGTATCTCTTTACGCTGGAGCGGGAGGGCGCGTCCTATTTCGGCCATCCCATCGTGCCATGCGGCGTGCTGTACCAGCCCGCCCGCAGCGTGATACTGCGGCAGGATCGCGGCATCAGTGACGAAAAGCTGAAGGCCGCTCTGCAAAAGGAGCTGCGCCGCACCGGACTGGTGCTGGGCGAGCCCCAGATCCTGCAGGCCATGGAGCACAGCGCGCTGGAGTCCCCTTGCTATCTCCCCATCGGGGTGAAGAAGGACGGCGGCGTCACCGGCAGCGTGGCCACGGCGGCGCAGCTGGGCCATCTGGGCCGGTATGTGGACAAGCTGCTGCACCAGATCGCCGGGGAGATCGCGGGCGGCAACATCGACGCCGACCCCTATGCCCGCGGCCCACAGGACAGCGCCTGCACCTACTGCGCCTTTGCCTCGGCCTGCTATTTTGACGACAGCCGAGACAAGCGCCGTCCCCTTTACAAGACCGACAGCGACGAATTCTGGGCCCTGATGGAACGGGAAAACGGAGAGGAGGGACACCATGGCCGTTGAACTGACACTTGACCAGCGAACAGCGGTGGAAAACCGGGGCGGCAGCCTGCTGGTGTCCGCCGCCGCCGGTTCCGGAAAGACCAAGGTGCTGGTGGAGCGCCTGTTCCGCTATATCATGGAGGAGCAGTGCGCCGTAGACGACTTTCTGATCATTACCTATACCAAGGCGGCGGCGGCGGAGCTGCGGGGCAAGATCGCGGCGGAGCTGTCCAAGCGGGTGGCGGAGCATCCGGACAACGCCCATCTGCGCCGCCAGCTGTTCCGGGTGTATCAGGCGGATATCAAAACGGTGGACGCCTTCTGCGCCGCGCTGCTGCGGGAAAACGTGTACCGTCTGCCGCCGGTGGCGGGCCATACCCTGACGCCGGACTTCCGGGTGCTGGACGAGCAGGAGGCCGCCATGGTGAAGGAGCGTGTGCTGGAGCGGACGCTGGAGGATTTCTACGCCGGCATGGACGACCAGCGCCGCCAGCTGGCGGAAACGCTGGGCGCGGGCCGGGACGACCGGGCGCTGGAGCAGCTGGTGCTGGAGCTGCACCGCAAGCTGCAAAGCCATCCCTACCCGCTGGAATGGCTGGAAAAGGTGCGCCGCGGCTGGGAGACGCTGCCGGAGGACTTGAGCCAGACCCCCTACGGTCGGATCATCATGGAGGACGCCGCCGCCAAGGCGGATTTCTGGGCGGCGCTGCTGGAAAAAACGGCAGACGGCATCACCGACGAGGTGGTGGCCGCCGCCTATAGCGACCGTCTGGTGGAGGCGGCAGCGGGGTTTCGGGGCTTTTCCGCCGCCTGCGGCGACTGGAACGCCATGGCCGCCGCGCTGCCCGGCTTCCACCGCCGCATGGGCGCTGTCCGGGGCGAGAACCCGGAAAAGGAGCACGTGCAGGCCATCGTCAAGCAGTGCAAGGACGACCTGAAGAAGCTGGCCGCGCCCTTTACCGTCACCCAGGCGGAGCATCTTTCCGACCTGTCGGCCATGGCGCCCGCCATGCTGGCGCTGACGGCACTGACCGCTGACTTCTCCCACCGCTATCAGGCGGAGAAGGCCCGCCGCAACGCGCTGGATTTCTCCGATCAGGAGCACTATGCCATCGACCTGCTGTGCCAGCCCGACGGCCAGCCTACGGAGCTGGCCCAACAGGTGGCCCAGCGTTACCGGGAGATCATGGTGGACGAGTATCAGGACGCCAACGACGTGCAGAACTGCATCTTCTCCGCCGTCTCCCGGCAGGAGCAGAACCTGTTCACCGTGGGCGACGTGAAGCAGAGCATCTATCGCTTCCGTCTGGCCGACCCCACCATCTTCCTGCGGAAGTACAACGCCTACGTCCCCGCCGGCCAGGCGGAGGACGGCCAGCCCCGCAAGGTGCTGCTCAGCAAAAACTTCCGCTCCCGCCAAAGCGTGCTGGACGGCTGCAACGCTATCTTCCGCAGCATCATGTCCCGCCGGATGGGCGAGATGGACTACGGCGCGGAGGAGCAGCTCTATTTCGGCGCGGCGTACTACCCGCCCCACCCGGACACGGCGGCGGAATACCACTTCATCGACGTGGCCGACACCGAGGAGGAGCGCTTCGACCGCGCGGCGGTGGAGGCCCGGTTCGTGGCAGAGCGCATCCGCCGCATGCTGGACGAGGGCTACGCCGTCTCCGGCGGCGACGGCCTGCGGCGCTGTACGCCGGAGGATTTCGTGATCCTGATGCGCTCACCCCGCAGCCGCCTGAAGGCCTTCACGGCGGCGCTGGCGGCCCGGAACATCCCCTGTGCCGCCGACGAGAGCAGCGACTTCTTCGCCACCGTGGAGATCGCCGTGGTGTGGTCGCTGCTGCAGGTCATCGACAATCCCCGGCAGGACGTGCCGCTGATCTCGGTGCTGCGCTCACCCCTGTTCGGCTTCACGCCGGATCGTCTGGCGGCCATCCGCGCCTTGCAGAAGGACGGCGACTACTACGACGCCCTGCTGCTGGACGACAGCGCCGACACGCAGGACTTCCTCCGCACGCTGGAGAGCCTTCGCGCCGCCGCCCGGGACGAGACGGTGGACGTGCTGCTGTGGCGCATCTACAACACCTGCCGCTGCGCGGCGGTGTTCGGCGCCATGCCGGGCGGTCAGGCCCGGAAGGACAACCTGACGGCCTTTTACACCTACGCCCGGCAGATGGCCGGCGCGGGGAAAAAGAGCCTGTTCGACTTCACCGCCCACATGCGGACGCTGCTGGAAAACGGTGACGCGCCGGATCTCTCCACCCGCCAGAGCGCCGGCGGCGTGCGCATCATGTCCATCCACAAGTCCAAGGGTCTGGAGTTCCCCATCGTGTTCCTGTGCGACCTCAGCAAGCGGTTCGACTCCCGCGACGTGCAGGAGCCGGTGCTGGTGCACCCCCAGCTGGGGCTGGGTGTGGAGTGCGTGGACAGAGCGCGCAGCATCCGCTACGATACCGTCAGCAAAACGGCGGTGGCGCTGCAATTGCAGCGGGAGAGCAAGTCCGAGGAAATGCGCATCCTCTACGTGGCCATGACCCGCGCACAGGAGAAAATGATCGCCGTGGACTGCCGGAAGAAGGGCCGCAAGCGCGTGGCCGATCTGGCAGGTCTGGCAGGCGTTCCCACACCGCCGGAGGCAGTGGCGGCGGGCAAGTGTCTGGGCGACTGGGTGCTGCTGCCGCTGCTGTGTACCGCTCCGGGCGCCAAGCTGTGCCAGTGGGCGGACGTGCCTACGCCAGAGCAGACCACGGAGGACGGCGGCTGGCGGGTGTATCTGTGGGACTCTCCCGCCGCCATGATCGCCGCCGCGCCGCAGGAGGACGCGGCAGCCCCGCTGCCGGAGGAGCAGCCCTTTGACCCCGCGCCGCTGGAGTGGGTCTACGGGCACGGCGCGGCCCCGGCAAGGTGACGGCCACCCAGTTGAAAGGCCGCGCCATCGACAAGGAGATCGCGGAGGGCGCGCCTACCCGCCGCCGTGCGGTGCTGTTTGAAAAGCCCCTGTTCCTGCGGGAGACCACCGGCCTGACGGCGGCGGAAAAGGGCACCGCCGTCCACGCCGTCATGCAGTACATCGACTTCCGCACCCCCGCCACCCCCTCGGCGGTGGCGGCGGAGGTGGAAAAGCTGGCTCAGCGGCGGTTGCTGACGGCCCAGCAGGCTGCGGCGGTGGACTGCGCCATGGTGGCGCGGTTTCTGGCGTCTCCGCTGGCGGAGCGTATCCGCGGCGCGGACAAGGTGTGGCGGGAGTACCGCTTCTCGCTGCTGACCGACGCCGCCCTCTACGATCCGCAGGCGGCGGGAGAGGAGCTGCTGCTGCAGGGCGTGGTAGACTGTGCCTTTGAAACACCGGATGGCCTGGTGGTGGTGGACTTTAAGACCGACCGCGTCACCCCCCAGCAGCAATCCCAGCGGGCCGAGGGCTACCGTCCCCAGCTGGAGGCCTACGCGCTGGCGCTGGGTAAGGTGCTGGAAAAAGACGTGTCGGAGAAGCTCCTGTACTTCTTCCACACAAATTCTACCGTAAAATTATAAAAAAGTGCTTGCAATTTGCCGCAAGTTGTGGTATTATCACAGTTGCGTTTATGGGTGAAAGCCCAGACGACAAGTGTACCGGAAAGGGGTGAACCAGAGCAATGAAGGAAGGAATCCATCCCAATTATCAGCAGACTACTATCAAATGCGCCTGCGGTAATGTGATTGAGACAGGTTCTACGAAGAAGGATATTCGCGTGGAAGTCTGCTCTAAGTGTCACCCGTTCTTCACCGGCAAGCAGAAGCTTGTCGATACCGGCGGACGCGTTGCCAAGTTCAACAAGCGTTTCGGCCTGGAGGGCTAAAAAGACACATGAAAATGCCTGTTCCCAATGGGAACAGGCATTTTTTTGCTGACAGCGAAAGAACCCCGTGTCCGCATGAACCATGCGGACACGGGGTTTGTGGTGTTACAGTTCCGTTCCCTGCGCCACTGCCTCATACAACAGCTGCAGGTCGTAAACGTCCAGCGTGCCGTCCCGGTTCACGTCGGCGACCGCCAGCTCCACGGAGGACAACGTAATCTGCCCGGTCAGATGGCGGTAGACCTGGTCAACGTCCAGAATGTCCACCGTGCCGTCGCCGTTCACATCGCCCTTGATGGCAGGGATCTCTTCCGTTCTGGTGGCATGGCAGGCGGTGCAGGTGAATGTCAGCGTCCCGGTTTTGTGTCCTGTGGCGGGGATGCTGACCACACCGTCATCCCAGATATGACCCTTGGCGGGAACAACTTCCTGCGCTACCAGCACAGTATTGCACACGGAGCAATGCTTGCCCCCGGTCAAACCGGTCTCGGTACAGGTAGCGGCCTTGGCGGCGTCCACGACCTCGGTGTGACCGGTGGCGGGAACTTCTTCCTGCGCTACCAGCACGGTATCGCACACAGAGCAATGCTTGCCCTCGGTCAAACCGGTCTCGGTACAGGTAGGAGCCTTAGCGGCGTCCACGACCTCAGTGTGACCCGTGGCGAGGATCACTGTACCCTTTGAAACCAGCACCCCGCAAGTGGCGCACACGGTGTCATTCATACTGCCGGAAGTTGTGCAGGTAGCAGGAATGGGATCGACAGTTTTTGTTGAATAGCCGGGACAGCACCGAGAATTAAGATGAAGAATTGTTCTTGACGGCACTTTATTATCTTCTCCAGACATAAGACTTTCCCATTGTGCCTGGGTGCCGCGATAGAAAATATCTGTGAGCTTGGAGCAGTTATTAAAAGCAAACTGGCCAATGGTAGCTACATTCTTTCTAATAATGACACTGTTGATGGAGGTGTTCTCGAAAGCGCCATGTTCAATGCACTTCAAAGAATCGGGAAAAGTAATGTCACCGGAAAGTCCGCTGCTATGAAAAGAATATTTGCCAACGCTTTCCAACTGCTCCATCTCAGAGAAGGGGAAAGTGCTGAGCGCTGTACAAAGCTCAAACGCGGATTCACCGATTGTTTTTACGCTAAAGGCAACGTGGGTGACCATATCTTCACCGAGACTCCGGAATTCCTTTAGATTTTTAAGATTATAAAAAGCGTAGTTGCCAATGCGGGTAATGTTTCTTTCGATAACGACCTCTTTGATCTGAGTGTTGTAATCATACCAGGGAGCCGTACCCAAATTGAAATCAGGGATATCTCCGAAACCAGTAATGCGTAGGCAATAGTCACACTCTACCTCCCAGGTGATTTGGGAGTTATTGAAAGTTCCTTCATCCCATGCCGGTGCGTATGTGTTCCTGCTGGTGGGTTCAAAATTATTGTAAGAACCGAATTCGATTTTTTCCCACTGAGTTTTGGATCCTTCATAGGTAACGTGATTGATATTTCCAATTTCCGTTCCAATGTATACCACACTGGTGGGAATCGTCAACGTTGTGATACCGGTTGTCAAAAAAGCGTTTTTATTGATACGAGTTACACCAGAAGGAATATTGATCGCAGTTATCTTTTTACAGCCAGAGCAAAAACCCTGCGGTATCACGGTGACTTTAGAAGGTATGGTCAGCGATATAAGTTGGGAGCATTCAGCAAAGCAATAGGAACCGAAAGCTCCAATAGACTCAGGCAGTGAGACTTTAACAAGAGAAGTGCATTTGTAGAACGCAAAACTACCTAGCCTGGTCACACCATCCTTAACAACAAGTTTGGCAACAGATGAAGGCCAGGGGTAGGTGGGGTTATAATATGTTTCATCGTCTCGATCATAAGTCGCGTCATAATCTTCCATATCCCCACTGCCGGAAATCGTAAGGGTACAGCTATTGGCATCATAACTCCACGTTACATTGTCCCCGCACGACCCGCTGGTGGCGCTGTTATACAGGGCGATGCCGTTGCTATCCGGCTCCGCGTCCGCTTCCGCTTCTGCGGATTGCTCCGGTTCCGTGGGCTGTTCAGGCTCCACGGGCGTCTCCGAGGTTTCCGGTGCCGCAGGCTCCTGCTCCGCCCCGCCGTCATCCATGACGGCAGGGGGCAGCCGCCGTCTGCTCCGGGGCTTCGCCCTCGGCCCACACGGCGGTGGGCAGCAGGCTGGTCAGCATCAGAAGAGCCATCAACAGGCTTATGATGCGTTTCTTCATAAACTCTCCTCCTGTCGCAATGTTTTTGTGCATATTACAACAATTACACTATACCACTGTTGAGAAAAGAATACAATATGCCAAGAGCATAGTATGCCAATTTTTCCGCTGCCCGCCGCAATGCGGTTTTGCCCGTTTACAACCGGCGGAAAACCGTATATAATAGGGAAAAATTCATTTTGACCGAGGGTACTATGGAACGCAAAACTTTGGAAAATAGCAAGGAATCCCGTGACCACGCCGTGCTGGTGGGTCTGCGCTCGCCGGTATTGGGCGACGACAGCGCCGACGAGGAGAGCCTGATGGAGCTGTCGGAGCTGGTGGACACGGCGGGCGGCGACACGGCGGGCATCATCCTGCAAAGCCGGGAGAAGCCTGACCCCCACAGCTTCATCGGTGAGGGCAAGGTGGAGGAGGTCAAGCGCATGGTGGACAACGAGCAGGCCACCATGGTGATCTTCGATAACGACCTGTCGCCGTCGCAGATCCGCGTCCTGACCGAGCTGCTGGGCGTGCAGGTCATCGACCGCAGCGGCCTGATCCTGGACATCTTCGCCCAGCGGGCCAGAACCAAGGAGGGCTGCCTGCAGGTGGAGCTGGCCCAGTACCAGTACCTGCTGCCCCGCCTGATCGGCATGTGGAGCCATCTGGAGCGACAGGGCGGCACCGGCGGCTCGCCCATCGGCACCAAGGGCCCCGGCGAGACCCAGCTGGAGACCGACCGCCGCCACATCCGCCGCAAGATCGACAAGCTGAAGGCGGAGCTGGAGGAGGTGCGCCGTGTCCGCGCCACCCAGCGCCAGCGCCGCAGCAAGAACGAGATCCCCGTGGTGGCCATCGTGGGCTACACCAACGCCGGCAAGTCCACGCTACTGAACGCCATCACCGGCGCGGATATCCCCGCCAACAACCGCCTGTTCGACACGCTGGACACCACCACCCGTCTCCTGACCGTCAGCGATACGCTGGACGTGGTGATCTCCGACACGGTGGGCTTCATCCGCAAGCTGCCCCACCAGCTGGTGGAGGCCTTCAAGGCCACGCTGGAGGAGCTGGAGTACGCCGACCTGCTGCTCCACGTCATCGACTCGTCCAATCTCCAGTGGCGGCAGCAGGCCGACACCGTGGATCGCCTGATCCGCGAGCTGGGCGCCGACACCATTCCCTGCATCCGGGTCTATAACAAGTCCGACCTCAGCTTCCCCGGCGACCGTGCAAAAGAGGAGGACGCCGTAGCCATCTCCGCCAAAACAGGGGAGGGTATCCCCGACCTGCTGGCGCTGATCGATAAAAAGCTGGACAAGGGCACCAAACGGGTGACGCTGCACCTGCCCTACGACAAGGCGGGCGCGCTGGACAGCCTGTACCGTGAGGCCAAGGTGGAGAGCGTGGAGTACGCCGCCACGGTGGACGTGGTGGCCGTGTGCAATCCCCGGCTGCTGGGACAGCTGAAGGACTATATCGAGGGCTGGCAGCCGCCAAAGGAGGAGTGAGAATGAGCGAGTTCAGAGTTCCCTTTCAGGCGGCGGACAGCGAGTTCGTGGAGAAGCGCTCCCGCTTCATCAGCCACATCTGGCCGGTGGAGACGGAGGAGCAGGCCCAGCAGTACATCAAGGACATGAAGGCCAAGTACTACGACGCCCGCCACAACTGCTGGTGCTACCGCGTCGGCCCCACAACCGCCCGGTACAGCGACGACGGCGAGCCGCAAGGCACCGCCGGTCAGCCCATGCTGAAGGTGCTGGAGCGGGAGGAGGTCACCAACGTCTGCTGCGTGGTGACCCGCTATTTTGGCGGTATCCTGCTGGGGGCCGGCGGTCTGACCCGCGCCTATTCCAAGGGGGCCAAGGACGCGCTGATCGCCTCCGGTGTGGCGGTGATGGGCGCGTGGGCCAGAGTGGAGGCACCCTGCACCTATCCCCTTTTCGAGCGGGTGAAGCTGGAGATCGAGGGCCAGTCCGGCGTCATCGACGATGTAGCCTACGGCGCGGACGTGGTGCTGTCCATCTCCCTGCCCGCAGAAAAGGCAGAAGCTCTGCAGGCGCGGCTCACGGAGCTTTCTGCCGGGAGCATCACCATCCGGGTGCTCTCCGAGGAGTACCGCCCGGGGCCAAGAGTGGAAGTGAAATAGCAAAAAAAGATTCCCTGACTTGGGTCAGGGAATCTCAGCCTGTCAAAAAACTATGCAAACACCCCTGTTTCTGCTATAATAGAGGAAACGGGGGTGTTTTCATGGAAGGCTGGAGA
>ERZ780157.2517-NODE-2517-length-16979-cov-3.882770_pt1 | contig 16979 bp, 16 predicted proteins | sample MGYA00511169_ERZ780157 | MGnify/ENA primary metagenome ERZ780157 (study PRJEB29588, sample SAMEA1965149) | human gut metagenome | biome: human gut; feature: human-associated habitat; material: faeces | place: Denmark | collected 2008/2010 ... | reverse complement strand
GGTACAGGATCAGCTCTCCCGCGTCAATCGCGTCGTCCATGCCGTCCTTCAGCGGGATGTTCACCGCGTAGTTCTTCCCCTTCTCCAGACCCACGTCCGACACGTTTCCCGTTCCCGGGAAGTAGTTGCCGTACTTGTGGAATGAAACGGTCATTACGCGATTTGTGAGGTAGAAGGCCTCTTCGACTCCGTCACCGTGGTGAATGTCGATGTCGATGTACATCACGCGAGGATACACTCTATCGTGTCACTTTGACGAAGGGATTACTTGAGAAGCTCCAGGATGGCCAGCACAATATCGTTCATATAGCAGAAGCCCGACGCCTCCGCCTTCTTCGCATGGTGCAGTCCTCCGGACCAGTTGACGCAGATTTGATTCAAACCCTGATTCAGCCTTGCCGCCGCATCTACCGCATGATTCATCACTTCAACAACGACCTATCGAGGCTCCGCAGTACATTTGGCAGAAGTCGAACATACCGTCGAAAACCGGATTGTCCGACTCATTTGAAAAGGCGACTACACTCATCAAGCGCTCATTCCACTGTACATTTCATCATTTGGTCCTTGTAGTCGTCAATGATGCCTGGGTTGATTCTCTGCATGAAGCGGATATAGTCCTCCGAATGGAACTCCATCAGTTCCTCGGGACTCGCTTTATGCGGCTTCTATATCAGTGAGTCTCCGAAAGCACGACGCACATAGACCTCCAGGAAACGGTATAGTTTGTAGGTCAGAAGGAGATTGTGTGTTAGCCGCAGTCGTTGAGGCTTCATGGGATGCCCGGGACCGTAGTAGTAGTTGCCCAAATCGCCTGATCACTGAGAACGGAAGTCGACTCACTACCATGATAGAAATAGGCGATTCGATCCTTTGTCGACATTTCCCACGATCCAGCGCTTCGCAGAACGAAGATATGTCCATTCGCATGGATTCCAAATAACGGGGATATTACGCGATCCCATCGGGGTGACCTTTACAACTAACATACCGAATGAAAGAAGGAGATGGAAGGGCTTTACGGAAGTACTCTGATCATCCCCCATGAAGGGGATTCTGCTCCTTATGATCGTGAAAGAGAATCGGAACACCCTTCTCGCAAGAGATTTCAAAGAGTCAGTGTTTTGTATTGATGTTGGCAGTCTTTTCTCCTTTTGGTCCACTAATTCTATAGCACTCCTATCCCATGTTCTCGTCATCAAAATGCTCCATCATGTCTTCCTTCGTACTGACGATTCTTCTGCGTTATTTGTAGTGCAAACGACTCATCGCCACACGGAGTTCAATCGGCCTTGCGAGAAGTGAGTCTAGACGGGGTTGTTGTGATTTGTAGAATCGTTCGCGGATTTCAATATGTCATTTATCGAAACCGTGTGTAATGGGATAGAGCTCGGTTTAGTAGTTCCGCGTCTGAAGCAGTGGGAGCCGCGAAGAACCTGGAAGCGAAGAAATCGAGCAAATGGAAGTGGATATCCGTTGTACTCGGAGTCGGCGTGCTAGGCGGCGCATATCATATCCATTGCTTGGATGATCCTCTCACCTACGCAAAACGACACTCACAACGCGCAAACAGAAGAGGGCCTTTTTCGCACTCACGCAGCATCACGAAATGTCTCAATAGCGTACTTCTTCCGTTCTCTGTCGATGTGTAGTATTCGGATTACAACTTCGATTTGTACTGCGAGCGTCTCTCCCACTTCCTCTTTTCACGTATTTCGTCCTCGTTCCGATTCATCTTAGAGAATCCTCTCGAGTGGGAGTCGATGCGAGACGTTTCCCTTTATTTCAGCCAGGTAGTGAATTTCTGTTTGGTTTCATTGTAGTGGTTTCATGAAGTCAAGATGCCCGAAGTGGCGTGCAGTGTAGCGTCATTTTCCCTCATTGACGACTAGAGGCCCTTTTCGGAGGAGCTTTTGAATTCGTACTTGCTTCATCTCGCTGCCGATTCGAATCATGCTTTCCTCTATCTCATTGTCGGTATTTCGCTCCCATTCTCACCTCAAGGGAGAGGACATCTTCGGCGTGAGTCCGATCAGCTCCGGCCTCCTGTCAGAATGCTTGGTCTTCTTCGATGAGGCGAAGCAGTTTCACATCCAGGGAGACGGTCGCTCTTGACCCTTGTGATGACGAGTAGACTGCGAGTTGTTCCTCCCCACCTCGGTGGTGCTGGAGCTGATCGATCAGGTCGAAGACCGATTCAACACCGAACTCCACCAGAAGGTCTCTCACCGTCGCGGATTCGCTGCGCGTCGTAGCGGCCAGTGCGTGGTGTGAGTGGTAGGGAACAAGACAAACATTCGGTTGAGCGATACGTTGGACAAGGTGGTGGAATGATCATCGACTCATGGCGTAGGACGAGATTGGTGTGTTCGAGTTCGTGGACCTGATGGCGTGCATTGCGAGCCAGGTGAAGGAGGATAATCAGCTGCTGCTGCTGATTCACGATGATGTGGTGCATATGCAGACCAACGAGGGAAAGGAGTTGCTGCTGAAGAAGAGGGAGGAACTGAAGGCAAAGGAGAAGGAGGATGCGAAGGAGAAGGAGGAGCAGGTGATTCGCGACTATTGCAAGGACAAGACTGAGTGGCAGATTCTGTCCTTCTTGCTTGTTTGGGTGGACTGTAAGCGTCAGGCGTAGAATGAGCGGTCGAGTCTCTGGATGCAGAGCTGGAGGGAATTGCTGGGTTATGATCTCCAAAGCGGTGTGACGGACACGTTGGTCTCTTTCTGCCCTCTCACTCTGTAGACGCTTAAACGTTGTCAAACAGGAGCTTGCAAATCGTAATTGGTGGTGAGTTGTTTGTTTTCGACCTCCTCCAGAAATCGACACTATTTTGGTTCCACAACTCCATTTTCATTGAAACTCAAAGCACGAATGAAGTGTAGGACCCTGCTCGACCCTCTCACGCGTCTAGTTTATGTGCCGCAAGTGAATGATTGCGTCATCGGCGTCGTTACCCAAGTCTATGCCGAGGAATACGAAGTGGACATCAACTCGTCCCATTCCGGAAGATTGAACACCGTTGCCTTTGAAGGAGCGACCAAACGAAACAGACCCTATTTGAAGGTTGGATTTCAGATTCGTTGTGATTGCTAGCCCGGATCGCTCGTGTACTGCAGAGTCCTGCAGGCTTTCCCAGGCATGCAGCCCGACCTCACTTGTATCGTGTCAAACGGACCCAAATCGGAGTGGGTGAACGGAAGTTCGTTGTTTGGAGAGCTATCGGATGGGTATGTGTTCAAAGTCTCCATTGACGAGGCCAGAAAGTAAGAGTGGCGGCGTTTTGTTTACTGCAGACTGATAGACCCCAAGGACAGCACGCTGCGGACAATCGGCTCCCAGATTCCCTACGAGTGTGCCATTGGCGTGAATGGATATGTACCTTTAATGACTCCTTTTGAGCGTAGGTTTGGGTGAACAGCAAGGACTCGAAGAGTACCATTACGATTGCGAATACTATTCTTAATTCTCTTTAGTTCGTTCTGTTTTTTGAATGGAGTGGTGTTGCTTGTGAGTGTCTTTTGTGAGTGTCTTTTGCAATTCTCTCTTTCAACTGAAATGATAGCTCCACTCTCACAACAAAGAACATCTACAAAATCGAACAACCATTCTCTCCTTCGGGGTCGGGTAATCGATCTACATAATACTGAAGCTCGCCGATATCTATTCTTTGACTGCAAACAACGACTCAATACTCTCTGCATGAATGTGATCCCGATGCTTAAAGGGTTGGGGAATCTCGACAATCCTTAGTGCGGGCATATCTATGCCTCATTCAACGCATACGCACTCACTCTCAAGAGTAATGCGGGAGGCTCCAGAGAACGTCGCGCCAAACTTCATCGGTCCGGCAATCGCAGTGAGTCTTTTGAGTTTGGGCAGATCTATTCATCACACTCTCACCTCAACCCCACTTCGCATCACCAGCTCCGTCCCCTCCGTCTTGTCAGAGAAGCCCAGCGCGTTCCACCCACACTGAATAATCTTCACCTTCGGCAAGTCTATTGGTCACTGGCTCCACTCACGCCCACTCTCGAACACCACGCGCTTGCTCAGAGAGAACGACCAGCCGCCGATCAGCACCGACTTCAGCTGCGGCAACTCTATTCCTCACGCCACACACCCATCCACACCTCGCACCGTCAGCGACGCCTGCTTGAAGGAGCTCGAGGGGTCGGACGACTTCAGCTTCCCAATCGTGATCGACTTCAGCGACGCGTTGTTCTCGATGTCGCAATAGCCGAAGTTCATGCAGGACCCGCGCGCAATCTGCAACGCCTTCACCAACGGACAGTCCCTCAGAACGAAGCGGCTCTCCATGTTCGGCTCGTTGGCCGTCTCGGCTTTCTCGCCGTCACAGAAGGAGTTCTCTCCGACGCACACCTCCTCCAAGCCATCCAGGTTCGTCAGCTCCACCACCGTCATCGCTGCGAAGCTTCTGGAGCCGATCGTGATGCTCTTCACCAACGGACACTCCTTCACGCAGAACACGCACGGCGTGGCGGGCGCGTCGCCGGTGTACGAGAAACTGTTGTCGCCCACTTGAATCGTCTCCAGCTTCGCCTGGTTGGTCACCTTCATCTCCGCCTGCAGCGCGAAGCAGTTGCTGCCAACATCGACCACACGCAGCTGCGGGAGGTTCTCAAGACACAGCGTCGCGTAGCAGCACGAATCGTCGCCAACGACCACCTCTTCAAACGCAGCGCAGTTCCGGACAACCAAACTGCCACAGCTCTGTCGTCCCTGCGCAAAGCAATACCTCCCCACGTCCACCTTCTTCAGGGAGGGCAAGTCCACGAACTGCGCGCCGCTCGCGTGTCGGAAGCAATACTCGTCCACCACAACACTCTCCAGCGCGGTGAGGTTTTCAAGAACGAGACGCGAGAATGCGTAGAAGGACTGGTAACCGATGTGCAGCTCTCTCAGCGCGGGACAGTTCTGCACCGTCAGACCCACGCTCGGCTGCACCGGCTTCCCATCGTTCAGGCAACAGTTCCTACCAATGTGCACCTTCTCCAGATGGCGCAGTCCAGCCAACCGCACCGTCTTCACCCTCCCGAAGCAGTCGTCCCCGACCGTCAACTCGCGCAGAGCGGGGATGAAGGAGAGATCGAGCACGTCCCATTCCTTCTCGTTGCCGCACTTGTTTGACACGACGAGTGTTTCGATGGCGCTGTGAAGCGCGTTCTCGTTCGCCGGAGTGAGGGTCACTCGTGTGTCGAAGTGGTGATCGTCGTTCATCCACTCTCCTTTGAAGACGACTTCGCCGTTCTGATCGTATTGAGTGCCGCGTCCCCAGCGCATTCCATCACACCACTCTCCCTCGTATTCAATCTTGGAAGTGTCAGTGTAGTACTTGACACCGTAGCACACACTTCGTTCTCCAACTCGGAATCCCTCGTATAGTATGTGATTGTTCTCATACAGCACACCCCAGCCGCAGGGCTTGTCATTGAGCACATCACCTTCCCATCGATACTTCTCTCCCCATTTCAATATCTGGTTGTGCTTCAATCCGCTCAAATCCTTGTTGTTTAGTTGAACCACTTCTTTCTTTGATCGATCCGCGACAACGAATCCATCCTCTCCCATCTCAATGAGAATTGACTCGTTCAATTCACCAATCCCCTTATGAGCAGTAATGCTATGTTCGTTCATAGTAAATGAGAAAAGGGAATATGTGAATGCGGAGATATCCGAATTTACACTCGCTTCTGGATTCTGAAGTGAAACGGCGTTGTTCAGACCGAGTCCTGTGTTTCCGCAAAAGAAAGAGAAGAATGAATATGTACATGCATTTGAATTCTGAATGGGGGTTCTGTTCGAGGGGGCAGAGTCACTGTGGGTAATTCACTCAGGATGGAGCGTACTTGGATTTGTTTCTTCTCTTTGACTCGTCTTCAGGTGTGGAGGGGGAAGGCATTGAATTCTGTGAGAAGATGGAATAGAATGGGGGTGCATTATGTGTAGCGGTTTGTGGGTGAAGATGGGGATACAAGGGTGGTGAATGGAAACAAAGAAGGGTCACTTGAAGAATGATTCAAAGGCGCCGGCGTCTATGGTTGAGGGGGTGGGTGGTTAGGACTCTTCGTTGTAACCGTGGTTCTACCAGAGAATGCTTTCCTATCCAACTCGACCGTCTTGAGTCTACGCATGTCTCCTTGTTATACCATAAGCAGCAATCCAAACCTTCAAAAACAATACAATGAAACCAACGAAAAGCCTGGTTTAAGCAATTCGGTGTGATATAGGCGGTGACTGATTCGAGTTTGGATAAGTCTAGTGAAAGACGGGAATCATCCATATACTCTTCATGACTAGTGTTGATTCCATATCGTACCTAGAACCGGTTACTGCATTATGGCCCATCTTTATGGAGGTCAATCTCGGCAAGTCTTTGGCATCATACCATCTTCTCATCACCACTTTTGAGCACAAAACGAACACATCTCTCAAAGCAGCAGTCGCCCAAGACAAGCGAAGACAAATAGGGCATATCTGACTGTCATGACATACCTCTATCCCCACCCTTCAACTTGAGTGATGATGAAATGAAACAACCACTCTTATTTGCCCCACCAATTACACCTATTTCGATGAATTCTAGAAAGGGAGTGTTCTCAATTATGCAGTTTCCATGTGGAAATGTGTCTCTTCCCATCTTCAGTGACTTCACACTGCCACAATCCTTCATGATAAACACATAACCAGAATTGAAGCAACAGGATCCAATACTGACACTTATTAAGTCGGGCAAGTCAATGAGCTTCAGACGAGATACATAATGGAAACTACTCGAGCCGATTCTTAGTGTGCGAAGACGGGTCATTTCTTGTAAGTCCAGTACTGTCAAACCGTTTTCACTGAAACAACAGTTGCCTATTATTAGGTCCTCAATTAGTGGATGGAGGAAAAGGGATCCGGTTGTTTCCCTCATTACTTCCAGTCGCTTCTCTATTCTGCAATCGTTAATCCACTCGCCCTTGTAAACCACAGTACCATTTCGATCGTACTGAATACCCCGTCCCCATCTCATACCATCACAAATCTCGCCTTCATACTCAATCCTCTCAATGTCAGGGTAGTAGCAATGACCGTAGCACACATTCTTCTCTCCAATCCGAAAACCCTCATACGTTTTGTTGTTTTCCTTGTCATACAACACGCCCCAACCACAGGGCTTGCCATTCAGCACATCACCTTCCCAGCGATCTCCATCCACACTCAAGTCAAGGGTTTCATTCTGTTTGATCTCTTTCAAGTGCACATCTTTCGCTTTTAGTAACGACCTCCTTTCCACATCCACAATAATGGTGTCTTCAGGGTTCTTTTCAATCATCATATCTTCCATCTTGCATATTCCTTCATAAACACCATGCACCCCCTTATCATAAACAAAGGAAAAGAGAGAATAGGAAGCAGAAAACAGATTAGAAAAGACCACATGGCGGGATCTGCATCCATGTCTATTCATGACAACTGCCAATCTATACGACACTTCTGCCTCATACATCCAGTCGTCAATCGTCATGTTATTACCAACTAGATCGACTCCACTCAACAAAAGACTGAATGAACTCACCTCTTGCGATTTCATTAAGACGCATCAACGTTAAGTGATTCACCTTTTCACCCCATCACCATCCTTCCTCTCACCTCCTCCATGAATCTCAGTACCACCCCACAACAACTGATCATCTCCTCCACTTCGTATACACACTCCCTCCAATCTTCTTCCCTCTACCTTCTTCAATACACAACGATTCAACTCCCCCTCTCCCTCCCTTCACCATCCACCACTCCTTTCACCATTCCCCCACTCCACCTCCCCCAGCACACTTACAATACATCCATCTTCTCAATCCAACCCTCTCCCCACTCAAATCCTCTCATCACCCCCTTCCCTCCTCCTTCTCCCCAACGCCTCACAATTCCATTCTCCATCCAACTCCCCATCCTCCCCTATCCAACACCCTCTCCTCCCCATCCCCCCACTCCCCACCCATTTCAACGCACGCCACTCCATTCAAAAGAAAGGAACCAAGCAGCCTTCAATGCATCTCTATCATCTGACGATTCGGAAACCGTCCGCAGTGCAGAGGGCGATTTACGGTGACCTGTTTGCGCTGGTATGTGATCGGCCTAGGGAATTTCAGTTCTCCGAAAGTGGACGAGTTTGTCATTTCGAGAGGTAACATCATTGAACTGTGGAGACCGGACGAGGCGGGCAACATCAACATTATCTGCAGCTACGAGGTCTACGGTCTCATCCGCTCCCTGAAACCGTTCCGCCTGTCGGGTATTCTTCACCAAACGGATGTGAGACATAGGAAACGACACGGACTTCATTCTCATTGGCTCCGACAGCGGCAGAATCGTGGTGCTGCGGTTCAAGAGCGAGAACAACTCGTTCGAGAAGATCCACCAAGAAACGTTCGGAAAGGTGGGCGTCATTCGCGGCTTGCCCGGACAGTACCTGGCTGTGGATCCCACGGGCCGCGCTTTCATGATCAGTTAAACCTTCCAGCCCTCCTCACCCGTAGGCGCGTTCGAGAAGCAGAATCTCGTGTACGTGCTGAATCGCGATTCCAAGAACAACGTCACCATATCCTCGCCCCTCGAAGCACACAAATCCCAAACCATCGTCCTGGCGACGGAAGGTCTCGACGTCGGTTACGACAACCCCATCTTCGCCTGCCTGGAGCTCAACTACGCGGAGGCGGACGAGGACCCCACTGGCGAGGCAGCGGCGCACGCGGAGAAGTTCCTCACCTACTACCAGCTGGACCTGGGTCTGAACCACGTGATCCGCAAGTGGAGCGAGGCGACGGAGCGCTCGGCGAACCTGCTCACGCGCGGTGGGTCAGAGCGGTGGGCGTGAGGTGTAGTACCCGGCGTGGACGGTCCTGGCGGCGTGCTGGTGTTCGCGGAGAACTGCGTGCTGTACCGCAATGAGGGCCATCCGGTGGTCCAGGTCCCGATTCCGCGGCGCGAGTTTCTGCCGGAGAACAAGGGCGTGTTGGTGGTGAGCACAGCGCTGTTCCAGCAGAAGGTGGTCCTGACCCTATTGTGTCACAACTAGGACAAGTTCTTCTATTTGGCGCAGAACGAGCTGGGCGACCTGTTCAAGATCACGCTGGACTACGACGACACGCACGTGCACGACATGAGGGTGAAGTACTTCGACACCATCCCCACCGCCACCACTCTCCACATCACCAAACACGGTCTGCTCCTCGCCACCTCCGAGGTGGGCGACCAGTCGCTTCTTCTCCCTCGTCTCACGCCTAGCTGCCTCTATCAGTTCCTGGGACTGGGCGACGACGACGCGGCGGAGGCCTCCTTCTCCACAGCGCTCGGCGCGGACGGGTCGGTGCAGGTGCCGCTCTTCTCGCCGCGCGCCCTCGTCAACCTGAAGCCGCTCGACTTCGTGCCCTCGCTGTCGCCGCTGATCAAGCTCCACGCCGCCGACCTCCGCGGCGAGGGCTCACCGCAACTGTACGCGCTGTGCGGTCGCGGCAGTCGCTCGCAGCTGAAGGTGCTGCAGCAGGGCCTCTCGGTGTCGCTGCTGTCGCAGAACACACTGCCGTACGCGCCGCGCGGGCTGTGGACGCTGCGCGACGAACACAGTGGGTTTGACCGATACATGGTGATCAGCTTCAACAACGCCACCATCGTGCTGGCGGTGGGCGAGACGGTGGAGCAGGTCGCCAACACGGGCTTCAAGGCAGACGACGCGACGCTGTTCGCGGGCGTGATGGACGGCGGCTCCTTCCTCCAGGTGTGCTCGGGCGGCTTCCGCCAGCTCTTCGAGGACGGCCACACGAAGATTTGGGACCCCCCGAGCCGTCGGTCGATCGTGTGCGCGGCGGCGAACAGTCGCCAGATCGTGATCGCGCTGTCGAACGGCGAGGTGGTGTACTTCGAGCTGGACGAGCGGTACGAGTGGGTGGAGCGCGAGTGCATGAACAACAAGGAGGAGGTGACGGCGCTGGACCTGCCCTCGCTCTCCGCGCACGCGCTGCGCGCGCCCTTCGTGGTGGTGGGCTACGGCGACCGCTCGTGCCGCCTGTACAACCTGGCGCCGACGGCGCTGCTGGAGGAGATCTCGATGATCGCGCTGCCGGCGATCCCGTCGGACCTGACGCTGGAGACGATGCGCATGGGCGCGGCGGGCCACGCGACGGAGACGCTGCTGCTGACGATCGGCATGGAGAACGGCATGATCATGCGCGTGGAGGTGGACGACCGCACGGGCAAGCTGGGCACGGCGCGCTCCACGCGGTTCCTGGGCCCGCGCGCGGTGCGACTGTTCAAGGTGGTGGTGAACCACTTCGCGTGCGTGCTGGCGCTGTCGATCAAGCCGTGGCTGTGCTACTGCGCGGAGAACACGATGATGCTGACGCCGCTGGTGTGCGACAGCGTGGACTTCGCCGCGTGCTTCAACAGCCAGCAGTGCGCCGACGGGCTGGTGGTTCTGCGCGGCGCCGACCTCCAGATCCTCCGCGTGGACGACCTGAACCAGCCGTTCGCCTCCACGTCGGTGCCGCTGTCGTACACGCCGCGGCAGCTGGCGGTGTACCCGAACTCGTCGCGTCTGTTCATCCTGGAGACGGAGCACCACGCGTACTCGGAGATCGAGAAACAGGCGTTCTACAAGGAACACGGCGTGAGCTACGTGAACGAGTACGACTGCGGCGCGCCGATCCCGCCACAGGCGGAGAAGTGGGCGTCGTGCATCCGCGTGGTGGACGCGACGACGCTGCAGACGCTGGAGCGCTTCGAGCTGGCGGACAACGAGGCGGCGTTCAGCGTGTGCACGTGCGTGTTCCACGACAAGGGCGAGGAGCCGTACGTGGTGATCGGCACGGCGAAGAACCTGACGATCCACCCGCGCGCGTGCTCCGAGGGCTACATCTCGGTGTTCCGCTTCGTGGAGCAGCGGTCGCTGGAGTTGGTGCACCGCACGGAGGTGGACGAGGTGCCGACGGCGATGTGCGAGTTCGGCGGGAAGCTGGCGGTGGGCATCGGACACACGCTGCGCATCTACGACCTGGGCAAGAAGAAGCTGCTGCGCAAGTGCGAGAACAAGGTGGTGGCGGTGGTGTGGGGTGACGCGTAGACGATGCCGTACTTCATCACCACGCTGAAGGCGATGGGCGAGCGCCTGTTCGTGGGCGACGTGATGGAGAACGTGTCGTTCGTGAAGTACCGCGAGGGCACCAACCAGTTAGTGGAGTTTGCCGACGGCGCGATCCCGCGCAGCATCACGGCGATGGACGTGCTGGACTACAACACCGTGGTGTGCGGCGACAAGGGCGGGAACCTCTTCGTGGAGCGCGTGGACCCGAAGGTGGACGACGACATCGCGAACCCCACGGGCAGTCGCGTGCTGTGGGACAGTGGCTTCCTGAACGCGGCGCCGAACAAGGCGGAGCAGGCGGCGTCGATCTACCTGGGCGAGATCGTGACGAGCGTGCAGAAGACGGTGCTGATCCCGGGTGGGGACGAGGTGGTGCTGTATGGCACCATATTCGGCACAATCGGGGCACTGCTGCCGATGCCGTCCAAAACGGACCTGAACTACATGCTGCATGTCGAGATGTTCATTCGCAAGCAGGAGCCCTCGCTGGTGGGGCGGGACATTCTCTCGTGGCGCTCGGCGTACACGCCGATGAAGGTGGCGGCGGTAGCGATGGCTTATGCGTAGGCGATCATCGATGGCAATCTGTGCGAGACCTTCTCCTCGCTGCCCCAGGCGAAGCAGCAGGAGATTGCGGGAGCGTTGGGCGTGAGCGTGTCGGGACTGATAAAGAAGATGGAGGATTTGAGAAGCCGAGTGATGTAGTGTTTTCCTTTATTGGGGTGTTTGTGGTTGCCATCTCCTTCTTTAGAGCTCATTTCCTCTTTCTGTTAGTTCCTTCCTCACACTCATTGCTTCTCCCTCGACCTGCTTTTGGAATTGCACGATGAGCGAAGAGGCACTTCAACCGACGGAGGAGAGGGAGCATGTCACGCCGATTTCCCTGTCAGATACGCTGTCCCAGCAGATCCGCGTGAATCCTTCCGTATCACTTTGATTTGTGTAGACGTTGAACAAGCAACTCATGTCCGTCGAATCCGAGAAGGAGAAGTACAAATCCGAGGTGGCAGCGATGAAACAGCTGTTCTGTCAGGAAATGCGAATTGAATACGACGAGAACGTACGAGTGGTGCACATGGAATAGGGAGTAGATGAGCATTTCCGAACTCCAAGCGCGTTTCCGCGGCTATCGACGGCACGAGGAGGAGCAGGAAGAAGCAAAACTAGTGGAACATAACCGGAACGTATCCGAGCTGTTTTCAAGTCGTTGTGAAGAAGGGGACTCATTTGCAGCGGTGCGACAGAACATGAAGTTGTACGAGAAGCGCGTAAACGACACGGTCCTTTCGATCCTCGATTCCGTGAGGTGGGTGAAGAATGGGCGGTGGTGATGCGTAGAAGAGAGAAGTCCCTGTCCGAATCGACAGTACTCCTTTGGGGTGGGATTCACAGTAGATGAAATCGGTGGAAGAGGCACTGAGCGAGCTGTCCACGCAGAAGAGCAACTACCTGTCCCTGGACGGCAAATTGTTGGACCGTGATGTAGCGACGCGTGTTTCGGGCAATCCGTAGTTGAACAACCAGATCACCGAGTTGAAGGGGACGACGAAGAAGCTGTATGAGCGCATTCACGTGCTGGAGAACATCCAGAACGCGCTTCGCAGCCACGAGCCTTCTGTTCAGCAGGAGGTGGATTGTGATTGATGGGGGTGAGGCGTAGCAGAAGATCGACGTGTACGCGCTGACGGAGGAGCTGGACACGAAGACGAAGAAGGTGGACGAACTGACGAAGCGAGTGAGTGCATTGGAGGTGAGTGATGTACGCGCTCCTAAGTGGAAGAAGGAGCTGGCGGAGAGCAGCCACATTCGGGAGCAACAGTACCAGCAACTGCTTCTCCTATCCACGAAGGGCGCGGAGAAGAAGGAGTCCGGAAACGAAGATTCACTGCGCGTGACGCAATTCCTCGTTGTCTGATTGGTAGTTTCAGATCCGCCGCATGGAGAAGGACCAGCAGCGGACAGCGCGGGAAATGACGGAGTTGAAGAACGCGAACGAGGTGCTTCAGAAGCAGAACAAGGATTTGTGGGCGTTGATGTGATGCGTGATGTGTAGAGAGAACGAGCTGAACGTGCTGCGAGAGCGCTATGACGTCTGTCGGAAGGAGAGGGAGCGCTTGGAGAAGGAGGTGGCGGTGGTCGGGCGTAATGACGATTAGACGGAGGAGGAAACGAGCACGATCGCCACCATCAACGCTCTGCTGGAGGAGAACGTGGACGTGAACAGTGTGCGTGACGCGTAGAACAAGAACCACAAGGAGGAGTTGGAGAAGGTGGCGGGAACCATTCCCTCCACAGTCGTGGGCGTTGGTGGTGGTGCTGACGCGCAGACGACGGCGGTGCAGGACCAGCTCAAGGAGTACAACTACTACTACCGACAGAAGGAGTACAATGTAGCGGGGATTTGCGGAATTCCGAGTGTAGACGACTTCACTGGCGTACCAGAAATCGGAGGAGTTTTTGATGAACCGCATTCGGCAGCTGACCAATCAGATCAACCGCACCAATGCGTTCGTTTCGGAGAACCTGGGCGTTTCGACGAACCCGTTGGAGATTCCCGTGGGAGTGGCGACGAAGATGAGCAAGGCGGAGGTGCTGGAGTTGGGGAAGGAGGTGTCTGTGGTGAACATGTGTTACTTGCGGGAGGTTGTGGTGAAGTGGGAACGAGCGAGGACGCTGATGGGTAGATTCATCAGTTTTTCGAGAGGGTCGACGGAGCGCGCGTGTCTGTTCCCCGTGATGAAGACGTTGCTGTCGCTGGGAGAACGCGAGATGCGAGTGCGATAGGAGAGGGGGAGTGAGGATTAGATCATGAAGGGCGACATGTCGTACAAGGCTGCGAGCCGCATTCCGATCGACAAGTTGCGGGGGAAGAGAGGAGTGATGAGTAGACCGTTGGTGATGGACAATCGCTATGTGGATTCCATGACCGTTTTAAATGCATTCAAGAGTGCGTGTGGGTGTTTGTTAGAGAGCGTTGCATTGGAAGAAGCCATTGATTGTTTGAAGGAAACAGAGCGGCAACACATCACACCTAAAGGCAACTCTTCACTTGCTTTCCCGCATCATCTGACTACTCTCCACTCTCTGAAAAGCCTTCAGACTCCCTTCCGCTGCATCGTTTCGTTGCAACTCCTCCATCGAGGATGATGATCGATTCACATCACCTCTTACTCTGCGCGGCATGTATCTCCTGGTCGGAGGAGGCACATTTCCAGGCTCAGCAACTACTTCACCTGAGTTATCTACGCATCAGCGAGCCCCCACTCCCCCACGATTTGAATGCCTGCCACTTGGAAGAGAGTTGGTTCTGCGGGGCGCTTGTTCGTTGGACAAAAAACTGGTCTGCTCGTGCGGAATACGGACATAACTAACATGAACCAACGGTTCGAACGCTCACTTTGAATCGACGGAATCAGGGTAAGCATGCAGGAACTTGCAGTTCTTGCGTTGACACTGTCCGCGCAAAAAATCACGGCAAATCTGAACATTCTTCTACGCGTCAGAGAAACGCCGAAACTCCACTTGTTTGAGTGCATCACTGTGACTCGGAACTACGGTTTACAAACACCACACAACTGCTTACCGTCGAGAGAATGCATGAACTTACAATTGTCGCCACGCGTACAGGTGCCATTGCGGAAATCACGACATGCGTAAGGAAGCTTACAGACAGGCTGCTCGACGTTGCTCGATGAATGCTCTTGCACGTGGGCGTCGCTAGTACCAGTAGGAGCAGAAGGATGCGGAGGCGCATCGACAGAGTGGTGGGCTCGAATGGACTTGTGAGAATCAGAACGAGGCAGACGGGGGTACGGTGATTCGGAGAACGCCTCGGAGTTGTTGTGCGAATGAAGGGTCGACGATGACAGTGTAGAACGGACGCCGTTGGGGAAATAACCCGGATCGTTTGAGTTAGAACTAAGCTGAATTGTTGGACTAGAACTGATGCGAAGATGATTCTGGTATTCCGGCATAAGAGACATGGAATACCGCTGTCTTTGACGGGAGTACATACTGGGATCGTTTTCCGACTGAAACGGAGGTTCGTTCCTCATGGGGTCGGGATAGCCGGGATAATACCGGGAATCGATAGGAGGGATATCATAATACCGGTAAGGGCCCTCGCTGTTGGGAGGAAGCATTGAAAACGCGTTTCGATGTCCTCTCGCGACAAATCCACCATCATAACCAGGAGGATAGCGATACGACTCTTTCGGGAGATCCCTGCGACCCTTCTGCTCTTCGTAGGAGTTCACATGCGCCACTTCAGTTAAATCCAGATTCAGACCGTCTCCAAAAGCAGCCGTATCCGGTTTCACGAAATCTTGATCTTCTGGGTGAACGAATTGATCGCCCATCATGGGGCGATAGTTAGAGTAATAGTCACCAAGAAAACGCTGCGGAGCGCCGTCATAATCGACTCTGCCTTGCGGATAGTTCAGATGGTAAAACTCAACACCGATATCCTCTTGAAACCGAGAAGATGGGGCGCCTGTAGGAGAGTACTCATCTACGGGATAAGGATGGACGCATGTGCCACATACAGTCTAAGCCAGTTTTATGGCGAGGATTTGTGGAATTCATCTTCACAAAGTCTGAAATGCACGAAACAACTGAATAACGAAATCGACTCCAATAGTAGCTGCTTGAAGTACTCCTGCAGTGAAATGAAGCAGAGTACCCTTGCCCTTAGTACGAAGAGTGCGTAAATGAAGGGAAATGACAATTAGCATTACCGCGGGAATTAACGATTGACGTGTGGAGGACAGGATAACCTGAACGGCACGTGACAAATCACGTAACTAGCCGAGTAGCTGCTCTCCCTCTCTTAGGTTTTCGTTCATGTTTGCATCACTCGATGGAACGGGACAAAGGGATCTCTGGACAGCTGGGATGATGCGATGTCATGCATGAAGGTGCTATCTCTCGCGATGGAAAGGGAACTGAACTGAAGGGTCCTGAGGGATGGGAGAAATAATCGCGGTGAATCGCCTTCCGACGGCTCTCCATGGTTGAGGCGCTTACAGAATTCCAGTTCCCTGCATCGAGTTGAATCATTGGAGACATGAGCGATGAACCAGCGGGAGAGTGGGTACTCGATAATCCCAATCGAGAGAGGTTATTTTCGGGAAATGTAAATAAGAAATAGAGAAGATGATAGGGAAAGTGGATTACCCGCCAAATCCACGCTTCTGTCGAATGAGGATCCTGTGGCGTTGGTGGGAGAGAACCAATGGACCCAGGATGAGCTAATTGAGCTACTGTCTTCTTTTCAACTATCCCTTTTCGCTTTCACGGGTCAGAATCGTATTGGTGTATTTGAAGGGATTAATGAATTGGGAGGATCCATAGTGGTTTGTACGGAGAGTAGGAGAGTGGTTGTTGTGGATGGCGATAATGGCTGTCTGTTGCAGGTGGGGGGTGCTGATTTGAGCAGCATAAAACACAACGAGATATTGGATTTGAGCGATGAAGGCAATCGTTGGGAGGGTGATGTGTTGAACGATGAGCCGTTTGGCTGGGGCATTGCATACGACAAGGAGGGGAGGAAGGAGTACGAGGGATTTCGAGTGCGTGGAGGGAATATGGGCTATGGCTGCCAGTATTACGCGGACATCGGCAGAGTTGAGTATGACGGCGAGTGGTGTGATGGAAGGAGATGGGGACGCGGTCTCCAGTATGACAGAAAGGGTGGTGTCGTATATGAGGGTGAGTGGATGAATAACGATCCTGTGGAGAAGAGCGTTGAGATTGCTTCAGAACTGGGATGGCTTCACAACCGCATTGAGGAGCTGAGTGTGCGTGGTGGGTGCTGTAGCGGAGACGAATGGACGG
>ERZ780157.2515-NODE-2515-length-16980-cov-4.595096_pt1 | contig 16980 bp, 17 predicted proteins | sample MGYA00511169_ERZ780157 | MGnify/ENA primary metagenome ERZ780157 (study PRJEB29588, sample SAMEA1965149) | human gut metagenome | biome: human gut; feature: human-associated habitat; material: faeces | place: Denmark | collected 2008/2010 ... | reverse complement strand
AAAAGCCGCTGTTCATACGATAGAAGCAACCATGTATTTCCGAAAGGGGGACGACTATGCCTAAACAGGAAATACTGAAAAAGACAACGGAACACAAGATAGGCAAAGTGACCTACCTTGTGAGCGCGGCGCCCAGCGAACGGGCGACCGAGCCAATAGAAAAGAAGCTGGCGAAGATGATCCGCAAGGAAGTCGTGCAAAGCGCCGAAAACGCGGCGGTTTGACCCAGTTAAGCCAAAACCAGCAGACAGGCAGAAGGATATGCGGTATAATATGTGTGGGACAAGATCTGTCCTACACATATTCGCTTGTCTGGCTGTCGGGAAGGAGGCAGAAATGTTACAGTCAGATAAGATCACCGCTTTATATTGCCGTTTGAGCCAGGAGGACTTACAGGCCGGCGAGTCCGGAAGCATCCAGAATCAGAAGGTCATCCTCCAGAGGTACGCAGACGAGCATCATTTTTTGAACACGCGCTTTTTTGTGGACGACGGCTTTTCCGGCGTCAGCTTCGACCGTGAGGGCTTACAGGCCATGCTCCAGGAGGTGGAGGCGGGCCATGTGGCTACTGTCATCACGAAGGACCTATCGCGCCTGGGCCGTAATTACCTGAAAACCGGCGAGCTCATCGAGGTCATCTTCCCGGAGTACGACGTCCGCTATATCGCCATCAACGACGGCGTTGACACGGCGAGAGAGGATAACGAGTTCACGCCTCTGCGCAACTGGTTCAACGAGTTCTATGCCCGGGACACCAGCCGCAAGATCAGAGCCGTCCAGAAAGCCAAGGGTGAGCGAGGCGTACCCCTGACCACCAATGTGCCCTATGGCTATGTAAAAGACCTGGAGAACCCCCGCCGCTGGGTGGTTGACCCGGTAGCCGCTGATGTGGTGAAACGCATCTTCGACCTGTGTATGAAGGGCCGTGGTCCCATGCAGATCGCCAACCAACTGAAAGCGGACAAGGTGCTAACGCCCAGCGCATACAGGGCCTTGCAGGGCATCAAGACCCCAAACAAGAAACCGGAGGACCCCTGCGACTGGCACAGCAGTACCGTTGTGGCGATTCTGGAACGGCGGGAGTACACGGGCTGTACGGTGAACTTCAAGACCTATACCAACTCCATCTGGGACAAGAAGCAGCGGGACAATCCCCTTGAGAAGCAAGCCATCTTCCCCAATACACATGAGGTCATCATCGAGGAAGCCGTGTTTGAGAAGGTACAGCAGGTGCGCCAGCAGCGGCATCGCAATACCCGTACAGGCCGAAGCAGCATCTTTTCCGGGCTGGTGTACTGTGCCGACTGCGGTGAGAAGCTGTATTAAGGGGCGACGAACAATTACCGACCGGAGGGCGCGTTCTTTGACTGTTCTCTCCATTAGAAGCACAAGGACAAGTGCGGTACTCATTACATCCGGGAAACCGTACTCAGCCACATAGTCCTGAAACACATTCAGGCTGTGACGGGCTACATTCTGCGGCATGAGGCACATTTCCGTGCAGTGATGGAGGAACAACTCCGGCTGGAAAGCAGTGAGCAGATCCGCATCCGAAGGAAACGGCTGGAACGGAACGAAAACCGCATCGCTGAACTGAAACGGCTGTTCATCCGGATTTACGAGGACAACGCCTGCGGACGGCTGAGTGATGAGCGCTTCGATATGCTGAGCCTGACCTATGAAACGGAGCAGAAGCAGTTGGAGACCGAGTGCGTAACTTTGCGACAGGAAATTGAAGTACAGGAACGACAGAACGAAAACGTTGAGAAGTTCATTCAGACGGCGCACAAGTATGTGGGCATCGATAAGCTGGACGGCTACGCTCTGCGGGAACTGGTGTCCGCCATCTATGTGGACGCACCGGACAAATCCAGCGGGAAGCGTGTGCAGCACATTCACATCCAGTACGATGGGCTGGGCTTCATCCCGCTGAATGAGCTGATGAAAGAGGAAACGGCGTGACCGAAGTCACGCCGCACCCTTTGAAAACTCAAGGTTTTCACCATTTTTTCATTTTACTGTTTTACGACCACCCGGCCAATGATGTGACCATTATGAAAGAGGGGCACCCAGAAGCGGGTACCCCTCTATTTTGGTGGGTCAGGTTGGAATTGAACCAACGATGTTTCAGATGTCACGGTTTTACAGACCGCTGCGATCGCCAACTACGCGCACTGACCCATATGGCGGAGAGCGCAGAACTCGAATCTGATATCACTTCTGATACGATCCGCTTAGCGGGCGGTCCCCGGGCCTTCCGGGTTCACTCTCCAAATATGGCTGGGGTGGCTGGACTTGAACCAACAAATGCCGGTGTCAGAGACCGGTGCCTTGACCATTTGGCGACACCCCAGTATATTGGCAGGGATAGGGCGACTCGAACACCCACGGGCGGTTTTGGGGACCGCTGTTCTTCCGGTTAAACTATACCCCTGTATGATGATGGTGATGCCTGCGGGATTTGAACCCAGCATTACAAGCTTGAGAGGCTTGCGTCCTAACCAATTAGACGAAGGCACCAGATGGAGATACGGGTCGGATTCGAACCGACGATTAACAGCTTTGCAGGCTGTCCTCTTCAACCTCTTGAGTACCGTATCATGGCTGGGATAGTTGGATTCAAACCAACAGTGGCCGGCATCAAAGGCCGGTGCCTTAGCCGCTTAGCAATATCCCAGTATTATGGAGATCCGCGCCGGACTCGAACCGGTCATTGCAGCCGTGAAAGGGCTGTGTCCTAACCATTTAGACGAGCGGACCGTATGGCAGGGAGAAGTTCTCCCTGCATATTAAGCAACCGAGTGATCGGTAATGAGGATATCATCAATACGCACATGCAGCAGTGCAGCAAGGGCGATAAGATTATCTACAGTCGGCAGCGCAGTGCCGTTTTGCCACTTGTAAATGGCCTGCGGGGAATTGAAGCCGAATGCCATTTGTAGGTCATGCACCGTCAGCCCCGCTGCTTTGCGAAGCATCACAATATTGGTGCCTGTGCGAGCAAGGTTGATCGTTGGAATGTTCATTCTCAAATACACCTCCTATCTGAATTATTTGGCCTCATGGGCATGAAAAAGCCGCTTGTCTGCACTCAAGACAAGCGGCTTCAATAATTCAGAGAAGGAGATCCTGATAGACCGATTCTTTCAGGTCAACAGGTACTCAATCCGATCATATTCTTCTGCTTATCTTGATATGGGCGTGCTTCGCAAAAGCTATATTCCTCGCACTGGAAGATAGCCTGCCATTCGCTCATATAGAAGATAGCGGAAGAAATAGTCTTCATAGTTCTGCGTCCTTTCTGTAGAGATTTGTTCTTGGTTTCTGACTGTACTATACCACAACTCTTTCGGTTTGTCATTCAACTTGTGGTTAAATATCGCTGTTTTCTGGAGAGATGACACCATTCTCAACATAGTATCGGTAGCTGCCGTCGATATTGACCTTGCCCCAGTGCTTAATATCATCATTCTCTTCAAGCTCATCTGGATGGATACAAAAGTCGTCGATCTGGTCGCCATAATCCTCGTCGGCATATACCTGACAATAGTATCCGCCTTCATTAGGCTCACAATCTGGTGTTGCAGAAACATAAAGGCCCCTGTACTCCATGGTCATCGACTCCTTGTACAAAAAAATGCGGTCCCAATATGTCAGAATGCACAAACCGTTTCAAGTGCAGTTTTCACCCATTACACCAGGCTACAGCCTCTTTGAATTGCTCCCATGTAATAGCTGTACCGTATTCATCATAGATGCTGAACTCGGGATTGTCGCAGAGCCACTGCTCTACGGAGAAAATGTCTCGAAACCCATTCTCGACTCTCCAGGAAAAATGACCGGCTCTTGCTGTGCCGATCACGACGGACGCACTTTCCGGTTCCTCAATCTGAAAGAGGAACTGATTTGAGATTTTATTAAGCAGTTCATCCATGGTGTCCTCCAGGTCAGAAGTGACGGGGATTTCTTTGATCCGGTTGATGCAATCCGCCTGGATTGCGATTAGCTTTTCCTGAAGAGCAGCCACTTCTTCAACGACCTGTCGTTTCATAAATTCATATTGCGTACTCATTGTGTTTCCTCCCATGAGTCATGACTGCCGTGCACTGCCTTCAAGGCATCTCTATGCGCAACCTCTTCAACAAGATAGTCAGCCTGTGCGACCGTGGATTTTTGTTGTTAAGCTTTACATCCAGAACCGTCCGGACAGACACCCGAACGCGATGGAAACCACGCCCTGGATCATCAGGAACAGCCCCGCCAGAACGGACAGCGTCACCGCCGCAGCCAAGGGGTCCATAAAGGAGAGGAATCCAGCCGCCGCCATCAGCAGGCCGAAGGCTGTCACCCAGCCCCATCCCCGCACTCCAAACCGGCGCAGATCAAAGGAGTTTACAAATTTCGTGATGCCGGAGAACAACAGCCACATACCCAGAATATAGGGCAGAGTCATCATGGTGAACATCTGGTTGCACAGCAGGAAGATGGACAGCAGCACCGTAAGGATGCCATCCACCAAAAACCATCCGGAACCGTAAATACTGCTGCCCGCCGTGGCAAAAATCATAATATCTACCACACCGGAAAATAACATGGCCATTCCTAACAGGAAGGACAGCCCGCTCAGGGTAGCGCCGGGATGGAGCATACACGCACCACCCGCCACGATCAGCAGCACACCTGCCACGATCCACAGCACGCGGGAAACGGTTTTATTCATACATCATGCCTCCTAAGGAAAAAGAGGGGGATCCAACTTTCCTCCCGTCGATCCATTCGATCTTGTTTCGTATCCCCGCCCGGAACCCGGACGGAAATACGACGCAGGACCGCCGTTAAAAGAAACCGGCCGGGACCCGTCCTTGCGGGCCCCGGCCATTTGGTCACTCAATGGCGATAGCGGTCTGAGCAGGCACCTGCTTGACCTCGGCCTTGGGGACGAACAGCTTCAGAACGCCGTTCTCATACTTGGCCTTCACATCCTGAGGCTCCACATCCTCGCCCACATAGAAGCTGCGGCTGAGGGAACCGGCGTAACGCTCCTGGCGGATATAACGGCCCTTCTTATCCTCCTCGTCCTTGTCCAGTCCCTTGGCGGCGCTGACGGTCAGGCAGCCGTCCTGCAGCTGGATCTCTACCTCGTCCTTCTTAAAACCGGGCAGGTTCATGTCGATCTCGTAACCGTTCTCGACCTCCCGCACATCGGTGTTCATCAGGTTCTTCGCATGCTTGCCGTACAGCTCATGTTCGGCCTTCGGGAACATTGCGCTATTAAAGAAATCATCAAACAGGTTCTCACTAAAAATACTGGGTAACATAAATTGTTCCTCCATTCAATTCCCGCTCTCGGTTCCGAGAGAAGCTCCCGGTCCGGAGCTTGAGTATTTATAATTTGATTTGATTTCTTGGGGGGGATCTCTTTATCCCTCTCCCTAAGATCGTGTTCATTATAACCTCGTTTTTAGCAATGTCAATATACGAGTGCCAACGTTTACAAAATCAGCGATCTTTGTTCACACTTTCCTGCTATTTTTGAGTATTCGTTTTGTTATATTCGATTTTTCTTTGGTTTCGATTTAAATTATCGTCATTTTGTTTATAAATTAACGGAACGAATTTAAAGGGCTCTCTATTTTGGGTTGAATGTATTGATGGACAATTCCCGATGGATTTTTCCTATGCTCAACCAGGGTATACGATTGCCACAACGGCCACGCATACATTTCGTTTGGTATTGGCATCTGATGTACAATATGATTCTGGGAATGCCAAAATTGCCGATGAGTACCTTTCTTTGTATGACAGCATACCACAAATAAAAATTCTTCTTTCAGACTGGCTTACCGACAATAGCTTGAATCAGACAAACTGGGTAAAAGGCACAGTTTATGTTCAATATCTTGGTGAAATAACACCTGACGGACAAGATGTAGTTAAGACGGTGGTACTTGATGAAGCTGCTTCAACAAGTATTTCACAGATAATTAAGACACAAAAATATGACATTGAAGATGCAAGTTTTCCTGTTGATCTCGTTTTTATCGTAGATGGACAATCATACCATATACTTGAATTGTATGATGAGTAATATGGGATTGATTTAATATCCGCAGCAGAAAATAACTCCAGTATGCGGATGTTTCTGTCATTTCGTATATTGTTTTCACATTAAAAAATGAAGCAAATACCGCTCGTATTTCTTAACAAGATGATTGCTGGGAGTTATGACTATGGAAAGATTCGATAAATACAAGTTAGATGATTTGAAAATGTGGAAAAAGTTATCCTGGCTTACTACAATTTGCTATGGTTTTTATTGCCTTTATCTTATTTTTAATACTCTTTTAGAAGATGTTTCCTCAAATGTCGATGCAATGAATGAATCTAATCTACCACTCTATATTTTGTTCTTTGTAATAGCAATGCATAGTATTTCTATTACCTTAATATATAGAGTTCTAAGACCAGCTGAATAGAGAGTGTGCAGATGTTTCAGGCTCTAATAGCTATAGTGTATAGAGCCCTCTCCAGCGGCCACAGAGATAGGACCTCAGTGGCCGCAGGAATAACTATAGTGGATTTTCAGAAAAGACCATGCCAACAACAAATGGACCTATATCATGAAGAACATTGTTTATATTCTTGTTCTTTCTCTGTACTGGTATATCCTCCGGTAGAGTAGGTTCTTCTGGATGCGCCATGATGACGCCACCCTATAGACAGAATTTTCGCAAAAGGTCACAGTCCCCCCTTGGCGGGAGACTGTGACTTTTTTGCTGCTGTCAGGCAGTACAGATTGCTGGTAAGGCTGCCGTTGGCGCGGTGGCGCTGCCGCTTCTCAATGAGCTGCCTGTGTTCCAAATCTGCAAGGGCCCGCTGGACGGTGCGGGGCGAAAGCCCCAGCTCACCGGCGATGGTCTTGATCCCCGGCCAGCAGACGCCGGAGGCGTCCGCGCGATCCCGGAGGTAGATGTAGACCGTCTTTTCCCGGTGGCTCAGATCCTCGGCGTAAATAAAATTGAATTTGCTCATTTGGTATCCTCCGTGTTGTAAGGGCTGTTTTCGCGGCGGTTCTGAATATTGTGGGCCAGTTCGTCGCGGTTCACATAGGCGATCTTTCGAGCCGCCCGTTCCGGCATCCGGTAGCCGTCTGGATCGAAGGTGATGCCCCAATCCAAAAACAGGCGCAGTCTCGTCCGCATGGGATGGGTGCCGGTTTTCATCACCACAAATTCGCCCTTTGGGATGGACTTCAATTCGTCTGGCGTCATGAGCGGGCGCTCCATCATCTGCAAGGACTGGCTGCTCTCCTTGCCCTGGCTGACGGAGCCGGAGAGCACCGTGCGGCTGCCAAGGGCGGCGGAGAGGGCCTCCGCGGTTTTGCTCTGGGGCGAAAAGCCGCCGAAGATGGTGTCCTATCGTGATAGGTAATCCTTTGACATTATCTCCGGATTTTCCCCCACGCCACACCGGACATGAGACTTTCACCTCATCCGGCGTTCCATCAATTACAATTCTTTTTCTCATTTATTCAGTTTCCTTTGTAAGCAGATATGTTAGTTGATTTCAGGCAATCCAGCAAGGCATCTTAACTTGTTGAGGATAACCGTTTGCTTTTGGTCAAGGTTGAGGAGCGCACGATAGCGGGAAATAACTGCCGTTTCCTTTGCATGAATCAGCCTATGGACAGGCTCTAATATCAAAATCAGATTTCCGTATTCATCTCCACCGCCATTTTCTTTAGGTGTTTTATGGTGACAGTGGATTTCATCCAAAGTGTGAAAATCTCGTCCTGTCACAGCACATTTCCCCCATTGGGCGGAGAATAGTGATATGCGGTTATCCATATATTCCACATTGTATCCGAATGAGGGTTGACGCATCAGCTTAAGCATGAGTGATACATTTATTCTCAAATTCTCATGCGCTGAACTTCTGCCCACCGTGCTGTAATAGCATTTCCTCGGCGGATAACCCTTTGCGTATTTGTGCTGGATATACCCAATGGGATATATGGGTTCATCTGAGCCTGCTACATACCGTATCATTGCGGATTTCCCATACCGCTCTTTCTCTACTTTTGTAAGTTTCCTTCCAATCTTGACCAATCGGTTTCCTGTTTGTGTTTTGAGCCTGCTGGTAAGGACAGTCATGACTGCCCGGTTTAGGAAACGGCAATCCAGATTGACCTCCGTTGCGATCTTATAATATTCCTGAATGCCCATAACCATAGAATTATAGATTCGGATTTCATCCAATTCTGTTTTCCCATGGTGAGGACTCGCAATCTGTTTTGCTTGTCCCACCAGCTTCTCACGCTCTACCCGCAATCGTTTATCGCAGATATGAGATGTAACAACCTGTTTTCCGGCTTTGGGGTGAACTTTGATCTTGAATCCGAGAAATTCGGAGTATCGACGCTTTACGTTAATAATCTTTGTCTTTTCTTCCGAAACCTCTAATTTCAGCCTTTTCATCAACCACTGCGTCACCGCGATTTTCGTGCGGGCGGCCGCATTTTTGGTTCTGCAAAAGATACGAAAATCATCCGCATATCTGACAATGAACATCTCTTTCAATTCTGTTTTCTTCATCGCATGATAGCCTGCGCCTTTGTTTTCACTGCCATTCTTGTTGATTAGAACAGCGTATTTCCGCACAAGCGGATGCTCTTGCCATTGGCTTTCTACCCAGTGGTCAAGTTCATTCAGAACAATATTTGCCAATAGCGGAGAGATAATTCCGCCTTGGGGAGTACCCTTTCTGGGATATTCCGTGCTGCCATCGGGCATACGAATAGGTGCTGTCAGAATTTGTTTCAGAACATAAATAAGATGTTTGTCATGAATACCCATGGCCCAGATTTGACGAATCAGCTTTGTGTGGCACACATTATCAAAGAATCCTTTTATGTCAAACTCTATGACATAATGCAGATGGCTTAATTGCAGCAGTTGGTATGTTCTGCCGATTGCATGCTCCACTGAACGCCCTGGTCGAAAACCATAGCTGTTATTGCTGAACTTGGCTTCGCATATCGGCTCCATGACTTGCTTGATACATTGTTGTATCAGCCTGTCCCAAATGCACGGTATGCCAAGGGGTCGGGTCGAACCATTGGGTTTTGGTATCTCTTTGCGCCGGACTGGTTTTGGATAATAACCTCTTTTTCCATTCACGATTCTCCTGACCTGATCCACGATTTCTTCCGTGGACAGGCAACCGATATCTTTGATCGTCAGCCGATCTGTTCCCGGAGTGTTGCTCCCGGTGTTGGCTTTGATGTTTCGATATGCCAACAGGATGTTTTCCCTTGAGAGGATAATATCCATCAATCCTGAAAATGGTTCACCGTTTTTGCTTTTCGTATACAGGTCATCATAGATCTGCTGCATTCCGTAGTATTCGGCATGCCGTAGACTGTCAACGCTTAATTCCTGCTTAACTTTTGGCACAAGGCATCACCCCTTTCTTTGGGTAGTGACCCTTTTGCTCATACTCGAAATCCTTGTGTTCAACTGAATAATGTAAAAATGATTTGCAATTGACTTAAGGCCATCCCTCCGTTTTCATTACAAAAACTTCATCGGTTCGACCTCTACTTTTCAGCACCGATACACCTGCTTATTGTTCTTCGTCAGGCTACTTTCTTTCCCGAAAGTTCGATACCTTTCCTCGTTCCAATAATCCTATCTGTGCATATATCCTTAGGCGCCTGCTATAAGCCTGTTAGCTGGGATGTGCCTGTAACACATCATGGCTTTTCATAACTGTCATTTTTACTCAGCCACACTAACTGCGATTTCTCGCATCCTTACTTTTCAGCAAGGCCGATATTTAGACCCTTACATTCGCAGGTTCGTCAGTTCTTTGGGAACATTCTCACCATAGACATTTTATAGACCCCCGGCTTATGGGCAACACCATCCACCTCTGGACAGCTTTCGTGAGTGGTATGTTCCACAATTACGGTTGCTCTCAGCCGACTTCACCGAGCTTCTGACAGTCAGCGTTTCCGCTTTCACCGCCAGTCGGAGTATCAGGGTAGGCGTTTCCGGGCGTTACCCCTTCATTCCACCTATTGGATTATCAGTTCTACAAGACTGTTTTTCACCTCTCTTTCGGTCTTGTGCCTAACCTTTTCAGTTAGGAACGAGTCGCACGGCAGTTATCACAAATAATTTCCGCGCCCTCTTTTCCGTAGTTCTTTTCCAACTGTGCCAGCGATTGGATGATGGGAACCAGCGTCAGCCCGCGGGAGCGGCCCGCGCTGAACAGGGGCAGGATGTCGAAGGGCGGCATGGTGCCCAGCTCATCGCAGAACAGCACCACGCGGTTCTTGAGTCTGCCGTCATGCTCGTCCGCCACAGAGAACAGCTCGCGGGAGAGGTTCTGGATCATAAGACCCGCGATGAAGTTCTTGGCAGGATCTTCCTCCGGCAGAATGAGAAAAATGGCGCACTTCTCTGAGGCGAACATCTCCGCGTTGATGGGACTGTCGTAGCAGATGACCTGCTCCAACTCCGTATCCAGAAAGGCGTTCAGACGGGAGAGGACGGTGGACATGACCGAGGCCATCGCCTGACCCGCCGCTGTCAGCGCCGCGCCCGCCAGCCACCGCGCCTTATGCTCCGGCGGCAGAATGTCCACCAGCAGTTGAAAGCCGTTCCTGCCCCGTGAACTTGGCATCGCCAGCAGATCCTGCACCAGCTTGAAGGCCGACACGATATGCCGTTTTTCCGGCTCTCCGTCCTTTGGCGGCACGAATTCCGCCAGCAGCAGCACAACGGCCGTCAGCAATCCCTCGGCACTGTCATAGAAGTAGGCGTTATCACCGTATTGGGAGGCGTCACCGTCCGGGCTGATAATGGTCTTGGCAAGGATCTTGGCGTATTTTTCCGCCTTGGCCCGCGCCGCTAAATTGGACGGATCTGCTCTCGCCAGATCCATGTAGTGATTCATCAGCGTCAGGAAGTTGAAGCCATCTGAGCGGGTTGGGTTACGCAGGTCGATGACGGATACCCGGTAGCCATAGTACCGGGAGGCGATGGCACCGTAGTTCCGCGCCAGATCCCCCTTGGTATCCAACGCCAGATAGCTCATGCCGCAGGCGCAGGCGTATTCCAGATTGGGGTACAAGAAAAACGCCGTCTTGCCCACGCCGGAGGCGCCGATCATCAGACAGTGGATGTCGTCGCTGTCCACCAGCGCCCGAATATCCCCCTGCTCCTCGATCATCTTTTTGACTTTTGAAAGCACCTTTGACTTTTTCTTCGGTTTCCGTTTCTGCTTTCCCGCCACAGGACGACGCAGCTTTTCCAGCAGCTTGCGAGAGGTTTTCAGCAGAATTCCCGCCTTGCTTTTACGTTTTCCGCCGCCCACGCTGCCGAGGATGAGCCCCTGCTCCGTGGGCAGCTCCCTCCCCTTGCGCCAGCGGCGGGGGCGGAAGGGTACGGTGTGATAGGTCTTGCTGATCTCCTTGGGCGTCACCCACCGCGCCGTGCCGTGCTGACCGTCGCCCACCGTCTTGCTCTTGATGCGGTCAAGGGAGTAGCTCTTGGAGAGGAAGGATGCCATGAGCAAAAACACCAGCAGAGCGCCGCAGAGGGCGAGGAAGATCCATGTATCCCGGTTCATGGCTGGCTCTCCTTTTTCTCAAATTTGGCGCGGAGGTCGTCGTTCCAGTCCTTGCGCACCGGGCAGAGCCGCTGTACCTCCAAGCCCATGTCCTCCAGCGTATCCGTCATGCGGTCGCAGGCGTCATTGCCCGCGTCATCGTTGTCGAGGCAGAGGTACACCGTGTCCAGCTTGGGGTTCTGCCGCAGCCGTTCCAGCACCGGCTGGATGGATGTCCCGCAGCAGGCAACGTAGCTGTGCTCCTGCCAGCCGTAGGGGTAGAGGGTGATGTGGGACAGAAGGTCGATGGGGGCCTCGAACACATAGAGGGACTTGTCCGTGCCGTCCTTATGAAAACAGTGCTCGCTGGCGCTGCTCTCAATGTTCATACGGAACACCCGGCCCTCGCTGTTGGTGCTGCGGATGTGCGCGTGCTTGGCCTCGCCGCTGCCATCCAGCCCCACGAAAACACAGTTGTGATGCCTGTCCTCGTAGAGCAGCTTTTCATGTACGAAGGCGGAAATAACCTCGCGGTTGATGTGGCGCTGACGCATAAGGTAGGCATACATACGCCGCATGGTTCCGTAAGGTTCCGGCAGAGCGAAGGGCTTCGGAGCCTCCTTTGCGGGCTTTGCCTGCTCATACGATTTGTTATTTTTCCTGCCCAGCAAAAGCAAAACCGCCTCCTGATAAGGGAGGCGGTAATAGCGCTGGACGAAGCTGACGGCGTAGCCGCCGACGCGCGCGGAGTGATCAAACCATTTGTTGCCCCGCACGGTGATGCTGGGATCATTGGGCGTACGGAACTCCCGGCCGGAGCGCACAGGTCGCTCGCCCTGGGCGCGCAGCAGCGACACGAGGTCCGTGTTCTGCGCACGTGCTTTTTCCTCCGGCGTGAAATAGATAAATTTGCTCATGACATGTCCTTTCATAATTCTGCTTTGCGCTATCTGAATGTCTGTTCCTCATGGTCGTCCGGCTTGTGTCCCATCGCCAGCCGCTTGCGCTGCAATTCCTGACGGCGCTTGCGGTCGATCTGCAAGCCGCGGTGGATCTGGTCGATCTTGCTGTTGTCCTCAAAAATTCTGCTCATGTGATGCAGCATCCGCACGACGGTTTCACCCACCGTGGGGGCATGGTACTCTAATTCTGCCGGTGCGTTTTGCCCTGCTTGACCAGATGGCTGTGAGTGCGTCGGAGTCATTTCACCCACAGGCGGCGCGGCTTCTTTGGAGGCAGCAGCGTCAGCGGAGCCGGGATCTTCTGGTGCGGCACTCGCCGCACAGTCAGATCTGGGCTGCGCCGACGCGAGAGATGCCGTGACCTCAGAGTTCTTTGGCGCGGCTTCTGCGGCATCCTTTTTGATGATAGGTCCTTCCTGCGCGGAAGGTGTTCTCCGCACATCCGCGTACCGCTGCCGCTCCGCTATCCATTGCATTGTTTCCTGAATGACCATATTGCGGACGCTCCGGAACTCCTTTTGCTGGGAGAGCGGCAGACGCTTGCGTGGCCGCTGATCGTAGTCCAGACACACCTGCTCGTAGAGCGTCTGCCACGTTTCGTAGGCGGCGGACACCCGCTCGTTCTTCGCCAGCTCCTCCACGATGGCATCCACGATGGCCTTGACCCTTGGCGGCAGGTAGCCGTAGACCTTTCGACCCTTGACTGTCAGCAGACGTTCCGCCAGCTCCTCAGTGAGTTGCTCCATCCTTGGATTGTCTATCGAGCCATGCTCCAGCTGCGCGATGCATTCCACCATGGCCCTGCGGGTCTGTTCTTGGAGTTCCTGCCGTGTGGTATCTTTTTGCTGGTAGATGTGCATCCGATCCGCATAATAGATTCGTCTGGCAAAGGCAGACTTCACCTGCCGGATGCCTTCTTTCGTGAGATAGCCCTCGCGGGGATCGGTCGAGAACACGATCATGTGAATGTGCACCTGCTTCGGCTTGCGATGAAAGGCGGCATACCAGCGCAGGTTGTCCGATTGGATCTTGTACGCCGCCGCGATGTCGTTGACAGACTCCTTGACCAGCGCCTGCCAGTTTTCCGCGCTGTCATAGCCAAGCCGCTGGGCGTCCTCACGGCGCAGCGCGATCACTGGCGTCCACACATTCCCGGTGTGCTCCGCCACCTCCCGTACCGCCTGCGCGAGATTTTTTACCTTACCGTTGGCATCCCACAGCCCGTGCTCGCCGTCCTTCTGGACACCGGGGCGGTGGGAGATGTAGTCGATGAAATTTTCCTTTTGATCCAGCGCCTCCATGTAGTCTTCCCGCACCTGCTGGATGAACGCGGAGGCGCTGCCCTGGGTGGGGTGATCCAGATACTCCTCGTACTCAATGAGTTCCCAGCAGGAGGGGAAGGACTTCAGCAGCCGCGTGATAAAATCCCGCTGTTTTTTTGTGGCGGGGAGTGTACTGCGCTCATCCGCCAGCAGCTCCACGCCGGGACGGGTGGCGACGTAGCGAGTACGCTGCGCCAGCTTCGCGGCGTTCTGTCCGCCCTTGAGGTAGGGGGAGATCAGTACGATCCGGGCCACGTGTCATCCGGCTCTATGCGCCGCTGGCTCCGCACCGCGCTTTCAAAACTCACCTGACCGTTGGTGCGCTTCACCTCATCCACGGCGTAGGCTCGCAGCTCCCGCGTGTGGATCGGGTCGGCGCGGAAGTGGGCTGCGATGGTGTGGCACAGCATATTCAGTTCCACCGCGCACTTGAAAAGAATGCGGCAGAGCCGATTGTTGTTGTCGTCCAGCGTACCCTGAATGGCTGTCAGGATGGCCCGAGAGATGTAGGTCGTGTTGTCCTCGGTGCCGAGGTAGCCCATGTAGAACCGCAGGGCCTTATCCACAAATTCACTGCGGCTTTGACAGTTGTCTGCTTCCAGCCAGCCGTCCATGCGGCTGATCACGCTGGGGCGCAGCCAGATCGTGGTACTTTTCTTGTTATCATCCATAGTTCTTCTTTCCTTTCTGTGACATCGGTCAAAATCGCCGCAAAGCCCTGCAAACACGGGACTTTGCCGGATGACCGACTGCGATTATTTTGCAAAACCGCCAAACCGACTGCGGTTTGCTTTTCCCTGAAAAGCCCCGCACTGCGGGGCTTTGTGGGCGGGCCGCACGCATGAGCGACTGCGGCCTTTTATCTTGTTATATTTTCGAACGGGGATATCACCCCATAAAACACCTTCAAACCCGGTATCAACGCTCTCAAGAGCGATGATATAATATCCTCATGCGGACAGAGAATTTCCTGCTTCTATCTTTGTAGCCAAGTCTACTGCGCACAGACTGGAACCTCTGCCCTGCGGGATGTCACTTATGAGCCGGATGTCGGGGCGATGGATCGCTTTCTTCTAATCTCGCAACAGGTTGTGACCTTCAGCAGCACGAGGAATGTCCGTAATTTGAACATGAAAGGAGCCTACACTATGTACATCGTTGGGATCGATATCGCCAAGAGAAAGCACGAGGCAGCGGTGATCGACGGCGAGGGTGCCGTCATCATCAAGCCGTTTTCCTTCACCAACAACTGCTCCGGGTACAATCGGCTGCTGGCCATGCTCGCCAAGGCCAAGCTGCCACTTGACGAGGTTTCCTTTGCAATGGAGGCCACCGGACACTACTGGCTCGCTCTTTTTACCAGACTTCAGAAGGAGGGCTTCCGTGTTCAGGTCATCAACCCGGTGCAGACCAACTCCATCCGCAGTTTCTATATCCGTCAGGCCAAAACAGATCCGAGGGATGCCCTGCTCATCGCAGAGGTGATTCGTTTCGGACACTTCTCCGAGTCTACCCTGCATCCCGAAAACATTTATGAGCTGCGGGAGCTGTGCCGTGGACGGCACGCCATCGTTTCCATGCAGGCAGATGTTAAGCGAAAGGTCGTTGCCCTGCTGGATCAGGTCTTTCCTGAATATGAAACTGCTTTTACCAATCTGTTTGGCGATACTTCCATGGCAATTTTGCAAACCTGTCCTACGCCAAAGGAATTATCCGAGATGCCTTTTGAGGAGCTTTGTCATCTCATCGAAGTCTCCAGCCACAAGCGCTTTCGCATGGCGAAAGCGCAGGAACTTCAGGAGCTTGCGCGCAATTCCTTTGGCTTCGCCATGGCCGGCGACGTTTTCAGCACGATGATCCGGCTTTACGCAAAGCACCTCAATTTTTTGAAACAGCAGGTTCGAGAAATGGACCGCAAGATCGCGGAGATCATGGACACCCTGGATACGCCGATCACTACCATCACCGGCATCGGTCCGACCCTTGGCGCGTACATCCTCAGCGAGATCGGAGACATCAGCCGTTTTTCCTCTGCGGCAAAGCTTGCCGCCTACGCGGGGATCGATCCAACCATGCGGCAGTCCGGCGAATACAACGGCGTCAGAAACCGCATGTCCAAACGAGGCTCACCGTATTTGAGGCATGCTATTTGGCTGGCGGCTTCATCGGCGGTGCTCCACGATCCGGCGCTGAAGCTTTATTTCCAGAAAAAACGAGATGAAGGGAAGCCCTATATGGCGTCCGTGGGCCACGCCTGCAGGAAGATGGTTTCCATCATTTACGCCGTTATGAGAGACAACAAGGCCTATACGCCCTGCATCCCAAATGAGATTTCAGCTTGACAAATTATAGCCGGTCTGTACGCTGTCGCCGTTGGCTGCTCTGTAAGCGACCTCTTTATCGCCGGTGTTGTCCCCGGCATTCTGATCGGCGTTCTGCTGATGCTTGTCAGCTATTATCAGGCCAAGAAGCACGGCTGGCACGGCAATGCCACCAAGGCCACCGCGCGTGAAGTCTGGGTCGCGTTCAAGGAGTCCTTCCTGGCGCTGCTCTCCCCCGTTATCATTCTCGGCAGCATCTATGCCGGTATCTGCTCCCCCACCGAGGCCGCCGTCGTCGGCGTTGTCTACTCCTTCATCGTCGGCACACTGGTCTATCATGAGCTGAAGTGGAAGGACATCGTCCAGTCCATGATCGACGCCGTGCTCATCAGCGGCTCCACGCTGTTCATGGTCGGCATCACGACCTCCCTCGGCCGCGTTCTGACCCTCAAGCAGATCCCCAGCCGTCTGTGCACGATGCTCACGAGCGTTTCCGACAGTCCCATCGTTATCCTCGGCCTCATCACCATTCTCCTTTTGATCGTCGGCTGCTTCATGGATAACATCTCTGCCACCATCATCCTCGCCCCCATGCTGCTGCCCACCGTTCTGGAATGCGGTCTTTCCACCGTGCAGTTCGGCGTCGTGATGACGATGCTGCTCGCCATCGGTTTTATCACCCCGCCGTATGGCATCAACCTGTTCGTCGCAAGCCAGATCAGCCATGAGCCGCTGATGAAGATCGCTAAAAAAGCGGTT
>ERZ780157.2513-NODE-2513-length-16985-cov-3.400413_pt1 | contig 16985 bp, 22 predicted proteins | sample MGYA00511169_ERZ780157 | MGnify/ENA primary metagenome ERZ780157 (study PRJEB29588, sample SAMEA1965149) | human gut metagenome | biome: human gut; feature: human-associated habitat; material: faeces | place: Denmark | collected 2008/2010 ... | reverse complement strand
ACGAGAAGTTCACTCTCCGCAAGGGTGACCGTCCTCATGATATGAAGTTCTAAGTACCATGAATAGCTTTGTATTGTGGAGATTTTTGCTGTTTGTTGGTTCATGTGAGGTGAAGTGATTTGCTAATGCAAGATGGTGAAGTGATTTGTTCATACGAGGAGCTGCTTTCGCTGGAGTGATTGATCCCCCACATCCCAAGCATTTGAGTCTCCTTCCGTTCAGCAAGAATAACACTCTTCCGTCAGCGGCAGTGAGCAATCCGCACGCATACTGTGAACCGATGACCGAATCTGCGAAAGAGAAAGTGTTTGCCTTCGGAGAGAGCGATTTCTTGGTGGAGGAGTTCAATCCGGAGCAGTTTTTGGCGAAATACGCCGTGTCGTGCGACCTGGACGATCTGAAAAACGACCTGGCGGAGTTCGTGAGTCGTTGCGAAAACGCGATCATGAACATTATGAATACGGATTACGAGTCGTTTGTCTCTCTCGCAATGCGGCTGAAAGGATTGAAGGAAAAGCTGCATGCGATTCGGAGTCCGCTTGAAGATAGCGAGGAACAGCTGCAGAATCATAAGGACACGCTTCTCCGAGAGTGCGAGAGTCTCGTGGAACTCCTGAGGAAGCACCAGGAGCTGGAGGAGAAGAAGCGTCACCTGTCTCGCTTCCTTTCCATCAACTCCATCCTGTCGCAGTCCGAGACTCTGCTGCAGGAGGCAATCCATCCGTTTCGGACTGATCTGTAGTTGAACACGAAGCAAGCGGCCCAATATGACATCATGGACCTGCTGCAGATGGAGCGCATTTGCCGCAACATTTCCAAGGTGGAATCGCTCCTCTCCTCTTACACCATTCGTATTCCTTGCTCGCTTCGTGTCATCTAGACGATTTCTCGTTTTTAATCATGTGCAAAGACAGAAACGACATTGTGCGAAACGCTGTCGTCTCCGCCCTGCGCGCCATCTTCGATCGCACCGCCCAAGGCAGTTCCTTCAACAAGTGCTTCCCCTCTCCTCTGTTCATCGCTAGACGCCTGCACATCGTGCTGAAGTGCTACATGGTGCTCAACATGGTCAGCGACATCGAGACGTACTACCGCGAGAACTTCATCGCGCCGTTCCTCGATTCCATGATCACGCGCGTCGGCGCTCTCTCTCCCAATGAGGCGTAGGAGAAGGTGGACGGAACCGCGCGTAACAGCTGCAGCGGTCTGGGCGTGTTGCTCGAGACGCTCCTCAACTACCTCACAAACAACTGCTCCGGAATTCTGGCGAGCGCCAAGGACATCGCGATCCTCGACGACGCGCAGCAGCCCCACATCGTGTACGACTTCCTCATGAACGCGATCTGGATCCCCATCGTGGACTACGTGCTCCGCAGAATCCCGTATATGTTCGTAGGTGTGGCCGGAGGACGTGAGGGATAGACGTGCGGGTCGCACAGCGTGTTTCAGCGAAACTACTCCCTGTGCGACGCCTTCGTGAAGCAGGTGGCGCTGCTGGCGACCAATCAACGCGTCTTCTGGGAGTCGCCGAAGACGGTGGCGTTCTACGCTACCTGGGAGATATCCTTGAGCGAGGAGAGCGTGTTGCTTAACCGCAGCTGGGCGTGTACGCGAACTCGCTGTCGCTGGACATGATGACGTCGCAGTACTCGGTGCTGCTCAAACAGACCGCGCAGGAGAAGGAGACGACGAGTGGGAGTGGTGGCGATGCTTCAGTGTAGGCAGCATCCAGCAGAAGGCCAAGCAGGGCGTGGCGTTCCATCTCCAGAGCACCTTCGTCACCTACTCGCTGCTGTGTCAGTGCTTCACGCCGGACGTGTTCATCGACCGCTGCTGCAAGGACCTCCTCCAACTCGCTCTCGCGCTTCTCTCACGCTACTTCGTGTATGTGCACGACACCCTCCAAGTCCTCTCTTTTCCCTCTCTTCACCCACAGAGCACCAACCTTCCCACCAAGGAGTCCATCACCTCCTCCTCGCTCTCGCCTCAACCCACCTCGCCCGCGTCGCCCACGCCGCTCGCCGAGGCCACCACCACACTCATCGTCGACCTTCTCTACGTATGCCTCTTCTCCTCTCCTTACCGCTAGGACGTGCTGCTTCTGCGCAACAGCATCAACGACCGTTTCATTCCACAAATCACCGCTCTTTTGAACAACGATCGTCAGGTGTCGCTGATTCAGAAGGCTGTGGAGTGCGTGATGACGAGTGACGGAGAGAGCGTCGTGAGCCAGCTGTATGAGAGTTTGCTTGTCATCAACCTCTACAATGCTTCGTCGTCCATCAGCAATGCGCGTTCAGTGACCAGCAGTTATCGTATGACGAACAAGCCGAGTGAGATAGAGGACGTGGGTTGACCTGTAGCGCCGAGCACGCCTTCCTTTTACGTATCGCGCATCCTGTACTTCTTTGAGGGGTTCGACAAGAAGTACAAGGAATCGCTGATGAGCGATGCGGAGCGCTATGCTGCCTGGAAGCAGAACGCACGGATTGTCGGCATGTATCATGTGTAGTTCATCTCGGAGGTGTGCGTGCTCTTTTACAACAACATTGAGGACATCCTGAAGACAGTTCGCTTTTGGCAGACCGTTGAGACGTAGATCTCTCGCATGGAGGAGGTCCTGTCAAAGCACCGCATCCGCAACTCGTTGACGGAGAGCGGAGAGGGAGTGAAGGAGACGGACGAAGAGAAGATGAAGCATCAGTTGTTGCTGGATGTGACGGCGTTGAAGAGCCATATTACGGAGTTGGGACTGCAGGTGCCCTCGTCGTACAACGACGTTTTAACTCTTGTGTCGAATGCGTATTCTCAGAAATAGACGTGTTTGTTGCCAATCATTTCTATTCTTTTCTGCAGATTCATTTCTTTTGCGGTTCCGTTGCATGGAAATACAAGAAACGGGAGAAAAGTCTACATTTGATTCGACTGATGTTTGTTTGAATTCGGTTAGTGACGAGTAGGAGCGAGAGATGCAGCCGCCCTCCTTTGAGTACAACCAACAAATGAACGATGTAGGGGATGGAAATGAAAGTGTCACGCGCAAAGACGGCGAATGACACTGCGCACACTCAAAGTGAGACGCTGAATGCTCCCACTAGAGGGCTGAACGACAATACGCAGCAGGAGATTCGAGTACGCATCGTCGTTACTGTTTTAGGGATAGGATAGCGATATTCTCGATCCGCTTCATTTCGTTCAACCCAACGCGAACTCATCATCCATGCAAGGGGGACAGGGATTCGTTTCCTCCCAAGGGACGAACAATTCGAGTCTTTTTGTGAGCGAATCAAATTTTCGTTATGTGTAGATGTCCTCCTATCAACAGTCTGTGCCGCAGCAGAATCAGCACATGCCCTTCTTCTTTGGCCAGAACGCAAACCAGCAGTATATGCCGACGATGATCCTTCCCCCCTCGCACCCGGCCGCGTCCAATTCGGCACTTCCTATGCCCGACATGGATACGCTCGCCTCTTCCGGTCATGCTCGCGGTGACGGTCACTCGCTCAACATGAATCAGATCGACATGATGGACGACGGCGTGATGGCCATCCACCAGGATGTGCCATCGAACTCGGGGATTCTCGGAAGCATGCCCGAAGAGAACATCAGCCACCGCAGGACGTACGACTACACGAGCGAGCTGCGCAACAACTACAGTACGGTCACCCAGAACGGGGAGAGCGTGACGTACGTGCGCTTCCGCCACAACAGCTGCAGCGTGTGGACGTACAGCCTGATGGACAAGCAGGACGTGAAGATCCGCATCGCGCTGCAGGAGAACCAGCTCTTCTTTAACCTGGAGGACATCCTGACGGGCGTGTGCGGACTGGAGCTGCCCACGCAGAAGATCCTCGCGGCGACGCGCAATCTCGCCTTCGTAGGTGTGGTGATTGGTGGTGAGTGGAAGTGGTCCGAGAAGGTGTACGCGGAGCAGTACGACGATCTCGCCTTCGGGAAGGAGGAGGTGTTCGTGACGTATGAAGGACTCCAGCGTCTCTCCACGTCACGTCTGAACAGCGGCAATGTCAGAACAAATGACAGAGGTGATTCATAGAAGATCAGAAAACAGTACCAGGAGCCGCTTCACCTGTTCGTGCAGAAGCTCACCAAGCTGATGGCGACGTCCTTCGGACGCGACTGTCTCTGCGCCTCCACCTTCAACACCAACGAGCTTCCCCGTCTCGACTCCTCGTCCCTCACTGACTCCATTCTGAAGGTGGCGCTGCGGCGTGGCGGTGAGTTGTAGGCGTGGAAGTACTACCGAATGCTGCTCGACCGCCTCGAAGCCATGTACGCCAAAGAGAGGAGCACAAATATCCTTGATTTCTGGAACAGAGCTTTCTTGACTCGCGCACACCCTCTACTGAGCGGCGACGACGCCATCAACTCCATGTTCCCCAACACCATGGACCAGCCCTCCGACGCGCTTCTCCCCAGCGAGGGGATGGCGCATGCCTCAAATCCGGCGGCGTCTCCGCAGTCTAACAAGAAGCCGCTGCCGACGGCGAGCGAGTCGTTCCAGCAGCAGGAGAGCCGCCTGTCCGAGGAGGGTCAGACGCACAGCACGCAGCCGCCGGGCTCTCTGCTGAGCGGGCATGCGATGGACACGGAGATGGACGCGCGCGAGACGGACGGCGGTCAGTTGGGTTTGATGATGCCGAACCAGCAGAACCCCATGATCGACTTCCAGCTCAGCTCCACGCTGCAGCGCGGTCCGCGCGAGGGGAACCCCCCACATTTCGACCCATCGGTGTATGACTCGATCATCAACGAGGAGGGCGAGAACGAGTCGTTCATCGACGACAATGCGAATCTGATCTCGGTGATGGTTCACGGCGACGACCGCCACGAGGCGCACGAGCCCATGGAGACCCTGCGCAACGAGGAGGACAACCGCATGGAGGACTCTCGGTTCCTGGTGCGGGACGGCGTGTGGTGTGACGTGTAGTCCTCTGACCTGATCGCGAACGCGCAGTCCTCGCTGAAGAAGGGGAAGCGCTGTCCCGTGTGCTTCCACCGCTGCGGCAACAGCTCGAAGGTGTGTTCGGTGTGCCACTCGCCGTTCAAGCCGGTGGAGGCGGACGCGAAGCGGTATCGCTGCGACTACAACGGGTGCAACATGCTGTTCCGATACGAAAGCCAACTCATCGCGCATATGAAGACACATGATCACATCAAGGTAGGTGCGATCCTCGTCTCACACGATAGTCGTTCCTGTGTCCCGTCTGCCAGAAGGCGTTCTCCACGTCGAGCGCGCTGCACTGCCACACGCGCATTCACACCAACGACCGTCCCTATGTCTGCGACGTGGAGAACTGCCACAAGGCCTTCCGCACCGCGACGCAGCTGAAGCAGCACAAACTCCTGCACACGGTGGGTCAGCGGAGGCGTTGTGAGGCGTAGGGCGAGATGCCGTACAAGTGCACCTTCCCCGGCTGCACGGCGTCGTTCCGCACCAAGCGCATGCTGGAGCCTCACCTCCGCAGTCACACGCACGAGTGGGCGTGGCGTGGCGCTGTTAGCTGTAGGCCCAGTCCGCACAAGTGCCTCGTGCCCGGGTGCGGCAAGGTGTTCACCTACCGGTCGGGACTGCTGGCGCACATCCGGTCGATCCATGACCGCAAGCTGCCGATCCGCTGTCCGGAGAAGAACTGCCGTCTCTCCTTCATGACGAACTCACAATTGCAAGAGCACTACGAGCGGGCGCATCGGAACTCGCAGCAGAGTGCGCAGTCGCAGCTGTTCGACTCGGCGCGGCTTTCCCCTTCGATCCAGTCCATGCAGCTGCCCGTTTTGTCGATAGACAACATGAATCGCTCGATGATGTCTCCGGTGCAGCAGCAGCAGCTCATCCTTCCGTCCATCGCGACGCGGAACAATACTCTTAGCGATATCCCGATCATGTCCGAAATGAATTCCGGGCAGTCAAAGTAGTTTTCGCGTTTGTTTAAGCAAGCTCATTTGTTGTGGTGTTGGAGCGCACTCACTATAGTGTTGAAGCGCACTCGTTCGTTGTGGTGTTAGAAGTACACTTGTTCTCTGTGGTGTTAGAATGCACACTCTCTCTGCATTGTTGAAGCATACTCACTCGCTGCTTCACGATATCGTTCTTGTCAATGAACGATATGGGCGTTTAAGTGGGGTAGTGTCAGAACGGAAACAAGAAAGCGACTGTAGCTCAGTGGTAGAGCATTCGATTGCAGATTGAGAGGTCGACGGTTCAATCCCGCCCGGTCGCTTTTTTACATCCTCTTTTCATTCTTTCTCTCCATCTACAGTCATATACTTCTCTTTTCACAACACGCCACCTTGCTTCAACAAACAGGGCTATTTCAAAGCATCCTCCAAATGCTCTATTCTCTGTTCTAGTTGTATAAGTTGCATGTCTTTATCGTTCTTCACCGCCAACAGCGCCTTGTTCAGCTCAGTATTCGACCGCGTGAGATCCTGCTTCAGGAGGTACATTCCGCCGAGAGACATGAGGGCAACGCCCCACAGGAACGGCGAGATTCGCTGGCTGAATGTACTCTTGCTCTGCTTGGATTTCTCCAGCTTCGTCGCTTCCTTCACCGCCTTCGTCGCAGCGCGCTTCACCACGATAGGAACGTCATCGGCCACCACCTTTACGGAGGGAACGGAAGAGACTCTTCGGACAACTAGAAGTCAGGCGCCTTCCCCACTCTCACGTCGAGTCAACAGAAGGGAACTTCGAAGCAAGCTGCTCATGCTATTTGACTCGCTATTTGGGTGAGCGCAATGACAGTCCTATTCCACAAATACTCCCGATTTCGTCCATTTGCAATCCATCGTCCGGAGTCATCCTTTCTCTTCCAAGGCGGAACACATTTGAAATTCTTTCATTGGAGGGGGATTGTGTGCCGACACCGCGATGTTCGATAAGCTGCGCTTCTGCGGGGATAATTTGTCTCCCGAAGAATCGGTTGCATTGCGATTCACTGTTGACAACTAGAGAAGTCTGAAGGAAGTGATTGATCGCGAAAACGGGGTGTATCAAGAGTTTCTGGACGAGGACGTTTCTTATCTGATCATCAAGAAGGTGGCGTCCCGAAACTACTTCGTTTGCGTTGTTCCTGGAATTGTGACTGTAGCTGGCGAGGGACAGAGGACTTCACATTATCCCAATCAAGTGGGTCTATGACAGTGTTCAAAAGGGTTGCTTGCAAGATGATTCGAATTACCCCTTCAAGCTGTTCGAGGGCATCGTGGTAACCACCACCGGATTCGACCTCCGTACTTTTGTTTTCGCAGTGTTATCGTAGACGAGCGCTATACCATTCAGTCGGAATTGGAACTGCATGGCGGGATCTTTGAGCGCGAACTCGTGTACGACCACACGGACTACCTCATCGTCCGGAACACGATGAGCGAGAAGTACAAGACGGCAATTGAGTGGAAGAAGGTGATCATCGTGAACGAGTACTGGGTCGAGGACAGCACGCGCTGCGGAAGTCACATCCCAACCCGCTCTTCATCCATAGAACTGCTCAACCCCTTCGACTACCAGAACTACACGCAGCCGCAGTCCATCCTGCCGTCGCAGGACAAGGGCGCGCTGATGGCGGTGGCTTCGGCGAAGGAGTCGTCCACGCCAACCACCTTCACCGACTCGTGCCTGTCGATGATCCAGCCGCTCGAGAAGGGTGCGTCCCCTCCTCCCCTCTCACGCGTAGAGTATCTGACGCCCAACAAGACAGTGGCGCGTACACGCGGTTGCTCTGGATCGCCCGTCTCACGGATAGAGGTGGATCTCCTTCTGGACGGGTACATCTTCTTTCTCGCCATCGCCGACAAGGCGTGCTACAAGCGAGTCATGTCGATTCTCTGCAGCCATGGCGCGTTCTGGTCGTACTGCCTCCTCTCCCTCACTCCATAGCATTGACTGCATCATGCACTCCACCAACCTTATCATCGCGGAAACACTCACCGACTACCAGAACGCCTCTCAGCTCCTCCACACCACCGACACCGCCACGCGCCTCCCACTCGATTCCGCAGCCAGCGCTCAGGACGACTACTCCTACATCCCCATCCTCAACACCGAGTGGGTATACGACACACACACCAACTACCGCCTCTGCGCGTACGAGCCGTACCAGTGGAAGAAGGGCTTCTTCTCCAACCTCACCTTCTGCATCGTGGAGTTCAAGCGCGACTACGACGCCGTGCGACGCAGCATCGAGGCGAACGACGGGAAGGTGGTGGACGCGGCGGACGACGCGATGTACCTGGTGTGTCCGCGCACGGTGGATTCCGACGTGTTCAAGGACGATCGCGCCGTCTCTGCTAAGTGGCTGAAGGCGTGTCTGGAGGCGAAGCGGCTGATCCCGAGGAACGCGTTTGTGCTGTACAAGCCGTTCCCGCGGTTATTGAAGGATCGCGTGGTGTGTCTGACGGGGTTTGGGTACGACGACAAGTTGAAGATGGAGAGTCTGGTGATGTGAGTGTGGCGGGAAAAGATGACGCATAGCGCGCTTGGAGGGAGATTGGAGAACAGTGTGACGAAGAAGACGTACGCGCTGATCTGCCAGGAGCACGTGAAGAACAACGTGAAGATCGCTGCGGCCAAGCAGCTGGGCACGAACATCGTGAAGAGAGAGTGGATCGACCACCTGATCGTTTATGTGGTAACTCGTGAGCAGTGTGATGGGTAGAAGGAAGAGGCGGACATCAAGGAGTACCTGATCAAAGACGAGTCCAACGAACACCCCTCGGAGACTGCTCCAACCATCTCCAGCGAGGTGGTGACGCTTCCCCTGACCACCACCTCCACCCTGCCCATGTCCGAGAAGAAGTCCTCTCTTGCTAGCAAGTCCACAGGATCCGCGTGCTTCACCGTGACGACAGGGAGCGAGAACAAGGGGGATGACGACTCGCTCTTTGGGGAGAGGAAGAAGTCGGAGGTGTTGTACACGAGCTTCAACGACTTGATTCAGCAGGAGAAGAAGGCACCGTCTCCCGTTGCGGTGAAGCCGTCCTTCGACCAGGAGAAGATCATTCAGGAGGCGAGTCAACAGATCCTGTCTCCGACACACAAAGTGGATCCCGCCGAGGCGGGAAATAAACTGTTGGATTCTCTGCTGGCGCAGACGAAATCGAGCGGATTGGGATTGTCGATGCTGTCGTGCGGATCCACTAAGAAGACGGAGAGACTAAAGTTGGACTTTTCGGACGAGGAGAACAAGTCGCTTACCACCTTGGACGATGATGTGAAGGAGCGCGAGGGGAAGAAGACAAATACAAAACCAAAGACTGCGAGGAAGAAGACGCGTTCTAGGAGAAAGAGTTGACTTGTATTGCGGCTTTTGTTGATACACTTGACGTGCTCCAATAATAGGCACTATTTTGGGCAGTCTCATTCTTGTTTTGTGAACGATTGCGTGCAGTGCAAATGGACGCGAACCAATCGTTACAAGAGTTGGACAAGGACAAGCTTATCGAAGCGTTGGTGAAGAAATTGGGAGAGAATGTTGGAACGGACTCTACGGTCTTAGTCTGTAGAAGAAGTTGAAAGCGGATTTTAAGGGATTGTATGCAACGGCGACCAAATTGAGAGAGAAGCTGGTTTGAACCCAATTTGCTATTCTGATTTGCAGAACGAGGCAGAAGCAGAGGTAACAAGACTAAAAGAGAGTCATGCGGGAACTGAATCGGTTTCGTCTACTGCTCCTTCGTCAAATGAAGCAGCAGCGGTATTCACTTTGTTTGTCTATTCACATGTAGGACGTATCGGCATTGGAAGAGCGGCTTGTGGGCTTTCAGCGATTTCTTCATCCATAGAAGGAGAAGGACAAGCAAAACCACGATTTGGAGTCAGAGTGTGACGTATGACGTATTAATTCTCTCTCATTCTAGGCTTTGAAGAAGGAGCTGGAGGAGGCGCAACAGAGTCTTGCAGTTCCCTATTTATGTACAGTTGAAGTATAGAATGCTTCAGCCAGTGCACAGAACGATATGGCCTCTCTTCAGGTAATGGACCGTATTTGGCTTGATTCGTAGAAGGAGTTTGAAGAAAGCAAGGGTGCTCTTCTCTCCCAAATCACTTCCCTCCAAGAAACGATCAAGGGTCGCGATCAGCAACTCGTCTTCCTTTTCGTCGCTGGTTATTCGTAGAAGGATATGCAATCCGCCCAACAAGAGTCTGAGAGCCGTTCTTCTCAACTGTACCGAACGAGGAGTCGGATGAGTCCTAGAACGGAGCAGGCTGCCAAGATGAAGGCGATTATTGCCAAAATGGACCGAATGGTGAAGGAGGAGGTGAGGGGTGAATCGAAAAATGAGTCGATAGAAGGAGCGTTCGGCGAAGTTGACGGACGAGGTGGAGTCGCAGAAAGAAGCGGCTGTTGTTGCTGCGTGGGTGCTTTACGCGTAGTCCACGATGAACGAGTTGATTCAGTCTCTGACGGATCGTGTGGAGAGCCTGTCGCGTGGCGTGGAGAAGGAGAAGGAGTTCCTGCTGGAGTGTGTGCCAGCGGAGGCGTTGAGCGGCGAGAGCGAAGAGATGGTGATGCAGGGGATGATGTACTTGCGGCAGCAAGTCGCGAAGAGCGAACAGGCGTTTTCTGGACTCCGTCAGTTGAGCGAGGAGATGGAGAGTCTGAAGAAGGAGAGCGAGTTAAAGGCGTCTGCGTTGAAGGAGAGTGAATCGCGAGTGTCTGCGTTGGAGGGAGTGATTGAGGAGTTGAGGGGCTCGCTGGCGAAAGCGAACGAGTTGAAGGAGGAGTCCGATTCAAAGGTGAATGAGAGTGCAGCGCGTGTGGTTGAGTTGGAGAGAGTGATTGAGGAGTTGAAGAGTGGTCATGAATTGAGGGTCAGTGAATTGGAGAAGACGGTTGAGGAGTTGAATGCATCGTTGGTGACGGAGAAGGAGTTGAACAGTGGAAGTGACTCCAAACGATCTGAACTGGAGAAGACGATTGAGGGGTTGAAGGAGGAGCTTAAGGCGAAGGAGGAGGAATTGAAGGAGGGTGAATCGAAGATGAGTGGATTGGAGAAGGCGATTGAGGAATTGAAGAGCGAGAGTGAATCGAAGAGGAAAGAATTGAATGGAGTGATTGAGGAGTTGAAGAAAGAGAATTCCGAAAAGGAGAAGGAAATGAAGGGTGAATCTGCAACGAGGGTGAATGAGTTGGAGAAGACGATTGAAGAGTTGAAGACAGAGAAATTGGAAAAGGAGAATGAATTGAAGGAGAGTGAATCGAAGATGGATGAGTTGAGTGAGGAATTGAAGAGAATGGTTTCATTGAAGGAGGAGGAAACGAGAGAATGGGAATCGAAGATGAATGAATTGAAGAAGGAGATCGAAGAACTGAAGAGTGATTTGTCACAAGAGAGTGAGTTGAAGAACACTAACGAATCGAAGATGAATGAGTTGGAGAAGACAGTTGAAGAGTTGAAGAAGAAGGATTCGTTGATGGAAGAGGAGGTGAAGGAATCTGAATCAACGATAAAGAAGCTGACAAACGAGATGGACGAGCTGAAGAAGGAGGTATCAGCAAAGGAGAGCGAACTGACTGAACTGAAGAAGAGTAGGGATTTGAAGGAGAGCGAGTGGGTTGAAGCAAAGCACAACGCTGAAGCCAGAGTGGCTGAACTGACGAAGAGTAATGTGAAACTGGAAGCGACAATTGAGGAACTGAATGGAATGATCGAGGAGTTGAAGAAGGAGGTTTCGACGAAGGAGAGTGAATTGGATGATGTGAAGAACAACACGGAAACGAAGATGGGCGAGTTGAGTGCCGTGATGGAGAAGAATGAGTCACTGGAGGCAAGGATTAGAGAATTGAGTGATATGAATGATGAATTGAAGAGGAGTGTGGAGAGCAAAGAGAAGGAGGTGAGCGAGTTGGGATCGAGAGTGTCGGAGTTGAGCAGTCTGATGGAGGCATTGAAGGAGAATGAATTGAGCGCAAGCGAAGCAAGGGTTTCTGAGTTGAATGCGTTGATTGAGGAGTTGAAGAAGGAGGTTTCTGGAAAGGAGAAGGAATTGAAGGAGAGTGAATCGAATATGAGTGAGTTGGAGAAGACGTTTGAAGAGTTGAAGAGTGAGCGTGATTCCAAGGTGAATGAAATGGAGGAGTTGAAGAAGGAGAAATCAGAAAAGGAGAAGGAAATGAAGGAGAGTGAAGTGAAGATGAATGGAGTGATTGAGGAATTGAAGAGAGTGGTTTCATTGAAGGAAGAGGAAGTGAACCAATCCGAATCAAAGATGAGTGAATTGAAGAAGGAAATCGAAGAACTGAAGAAGAGCGTGTCTTCAAAGGAGAGTGAGTTGAGCGCGACTGAACCCAAGATGAATGAGTTGGAGAAGACAATTGAGGAGTTGAAGAAAGATCTCGCATTGAAGGAAAAGGAAGCGAGCGAATCCGAATCGAAGATCTCTAAACTCTCACAAGAGATGGAGAGTCTGAAGAACGAGACAGATTCAAAGACGAAGGAGATTGAGGAGTTGAAGAACGAGGCTTTAGTGAAAGAGAAGGAGTCTTCTCTGAGGATCGCCGAGCTGGCTGGAGTGATCGAAGAGTTGAAGAAGAACGACCAAACCAGCACGATCATGGAGGAGAACCACGCTGCAAATGCGAGGATCTCCGAGCTGAACAAGGAGATCGAGGAGTTGAAGAAGGAGAGTGACTCAAAGATGAATGAGTTGAATGAGGAGTTGAAGAGAGTGGTTTCATTGAAGGAGGAGGAAGCGAGAGAATGGGAATCGAAGATGAATGAATTGAATGGAACGATCGAGGAGTTGAAGAAGGAGATCTCGACGAAGGAGAGTGCGTTGGAGGAGTCGCAAACATCGATTTCTCAGTTGAACAAGGAAATGGACGAACTGAAGAGCTCTTCAGAGAGAGAGATTGAATCGAAGACATCTGCTCTGAGCGAGGAGATCGAGAATCTGAAGAAGGAATCCGCCGCGAAGGAGCACGAGCTGAACGAGCGAATCGCGACATTGCTGAAGCAGCAGGAGGAAGAGCAGCAGCAGAAGGAGGCGCTCTCGCAGTCCCTGATCCAATCGCAAGCCATGCAGCAGAACCAAGCACGCTCTCTCTGCCTCCTTTATCCCTAGTCCCATCTGGAAACCGTCATCGCCTCTCTCCAGACGGACAACGTTTGCTCGCTCCACCTCCATCACCGGTAGGACCAGAAACAGCAGGACATCCTGGCACTCCAGGCGCAGGTGGCTTCCAAGGGTTCTGAGCTTCAGCTGATTCAAGAGGAATTGGTACCCACTCCGTTGGGGGCTGAAGAATAGACTCGTTGCCAGTCCACCGTGCAGGCGCTGGAGAAGGAGAAGGCGCTGCTGACGGAGAGCGAGGCGCAGCTGCGCGTGATCGTGAACAGGTCGGTGACGGAGAGGAGTGCAGAGGTGGGAGAGTCGCACAGATGTGAGAACTAGAACTCACTGAACGAGAAGATCCTTACGCTGGAGAAGGAGAAGGTATTCGAATTCGGGGGATGTGAGGGGTAGAACGACGGACTGATCGCCGTGGCGTCGCTGAAGTCCGAGCTAGTAGGGTGAGGTAAGTGGGTGAATGCGCAGATCGCCGCGAACGAGAAGAACCACCAGTTGGAGCTGTCGCTGGTGCTCGTTGTGGGAGCGAGATGATGTGTAGAGCGAGCTGAGAGACGATTTGGAGGAGAAGGAGCAGTATATCGTGACGGCTGTTCTCGTATCTCACCGATAGAGTGACCACTCGCTCTCTCTCGAGACGCAGCAGTCGCAGCTTGTGGGGGGATGAAGAGGAGTGTGAGTGCATAGTTGGCAATGAAGGAGAAGGTGGAGCAGATGGAGCAGCAGCAGGTGCGGGAGTGTGGCACGCGATTAGCTATAGGCGATGAGCAAGCAGATGCTGAAGACGAAGAATGACGAGATTGGACTGAAGTGAGGCTTTCTGTGGGATGTGATGGACAGACGAAGGAACGAGACGCGTCTGCTGGACCTGAACACCGAGCTGTCCTCGAAGAACAGCGCGCTGAAGAAACAGTTGATGCAGGTGACGCAGGACTACGGGATGGACTGCCTTCCCGAGGGCGTCGAGTGTAGGCGTTGGAGCGAGGGCTGAGTCGAAGCTGTCACGGTGCTTGAGAACATCCGTGTGAACAGCGTGGAGATGTGCTACTGTCGGCTGAACATGAAGGCAGACCCGCTGAGTGAGGGCGAGGCGGTGCTTTGACGCTTAGACGAAGAGAAGTGCAAGTGGCTGCTGCTTCAGACCGTGAAGACGTTGTTCCCAGCGACGCGTGTGTTCCGTAGAGGGAGTGTGAAGAGTAGAGATTCCCGCGGAAATCCACAGCGTGAACAACGCGTCGATTCTGACGTTGCGAAAGGAGATCGAGGACGCAAAGAACGAGGTGAGTGAAGTGAAGAGCGCGTTCGACGCCTACAAGAAGAAGACGCGTGTGGCGACTCTCAAACTACAGCAAACCGCGGCATCTGCCAAAGAGACGGCTCGCAGGGAGGAGCTGAAGATCGAGGTGGTGTGAAGTGGGTTGCGTGAGGCGTAGCAGGAGAAGTGGAACGAGGAGAAGAAGCGCATGGACGAGGAGAACAGTCAGGCTCTCCGTCTGAAGGATGAGGAGTTGGCGAAACTGCGAGAGGCGCTCGGTAGAGGCGAAGAATGAGTGTGAGGGATAGAAACGAATGACAAGCGAATCGAGGCGTTGGAAGCGGACGTGGCGCTGAGGACAAAGGAGAAGGCGGAGTTGAAGGAGAGTTTGGATTCGATGGCGGAGGAGAAGAAGGAGTTGAGTGAGAGGGTGGAGGAGTATCGAGAGAGGGAAAGGAGAGAGGAAGAGAAACGGAGAAGGGAAGAGGAAGCGAGGAAGCAAGAGGAAATCGAGAGACAAGAGCAGCTGAAGGAAGAGGAGAAACAGGGACCAGAAACGGCAGAAGAGAACACTTCTACTGTGGAAGAGATACATCAGGAAGAGCCAGCAAGTGAGAGAGAGGAGCCAGAAAGCGAAACAGAAGAGTCAGCAAGTGAGAGAGAGGAGTCAGCGAGCGAAACAGACGAATCCCCAGCACGGCGGAATCTGCTGCTGAGCATCCTCGGAGATACGGAGTCCTACGACATCCTGCCGCTGCCGCACAGCCAGGTGCAGTCGTTGAAGAACGAGGTGATCAACCTGCGAGCGCGTCTAACGGAAACCGAAAAGTGGGAGCGATGGAAGAGACTCACCAACAGGTCTCTGAACCTCCTGCAGATCGAGAACGACCGCAAGGACCAGCGCATCGAGGAGATGGAGGGAGATTTGAAGACCATGGGGTCGGTCCAGAATCAGGAGAACATGCAGTATTTGCGACACACGCTGGTGAAGTTTTTGTGTGACAGCAACTCGTCGGAGCAACAGATGATTCTTCCCGCCGTGTCGCAGCTGCTGAATTTGAAGTGCGGACTGGGTTCCGGTGTGACTCGTAGTGCGGAAGAGAATGAACGATTCATAAAGAAATTCGGTTCAAGAAGCAGGGGATGGTTTAGTTGATTCTCCGTGTTTTGAAAACAAACAGGAAAGGCGAGACGAATAGGTCCGCAGCCAACGCGTGTAGTGATAAATGAACGAATTGAAATGGGCTCTCTCTTCCATTCCGAGATGCACTGAGCGGCCACGGAGTTACACTGTTCAGGACTACGTATTACAATAAGCGAATGGAACCACATTGAAACAGTCGTTTCAGCTGGCCGAAGAAGAGTCAGCAGAATGGTCAACAGTTCTGGCTCGTCCTTTTCTTCGTAGAACAAGAAGGCATTGGATCCCGCATCAAAGGAGTAGGCAATCTACGTAATCATCACGTCGAGTCGCTCACCAGATTTCTTCCATACCTGGAATTCACGAAATGGACAAGCTGTTGGATGTAGTAACTCTGCTCCGACAAGTACTCAATGGACGGAATCGCAGTGTGACAAATGGCGTGGAGATCGTCGCTCTCGCTCATGATAATCGAGGCGAGGCTACCGAAATCGCGTGACTTGAAACAGGCAATCGCATTCGTAATGCGTTCATCCACAAACGACGTTTTGCGGATCGCCATGTTCGGACTCGTTGCCGCGCAGCGGTTCATTCCGTCCGTACTGCCCACCGCTTTCACGGACTGGGACACGACACAGATGCTCACGCGCAAGGAGGGCCAGTAGCTTTCGTCCACGATTGGATGCTACGTCATGAGCTCAATGCAGAAAGCGCACCGCAATGGAATCGGAGCCATCGGACAGAATCCCCTTGTCCCAAAAGACGAGTCCACCATACATGCTTCGGCACGCACTACCACTGGCTCGACGCGCAATCGCATTCAGAGCATCCTCCTCTTCCGGACTGTTCAACACGCCGTACACCGTGGCCAGGGCCTTGACCAGACAGGCAAATCCGGACGCACTCGACGCCATTCCGGATGCCGTGGGGAAGGAGTTCTGAGTTTCAATACGAATGCAGCAATTCGCGAGTCTTTCGCAGTGCGTATGACGCTCCACGTCCCGGTTGCTACTCGCATGAGGACACCGAAACGAAGGATACTCGCTGCTGCGAAGGATGTCCCGGAATTGTTGAACCAGCTTCTGGATCTTTCTATCTTCGGAAAGGGGCTTTTCCCTATTTCGGTCACGCAAAACGAAAAAGAGTACACTCCGTTGAACACCAGCACATCCGATCGCAAGGAGTCCGCCAACCGCACTGTTGTTTTGGTGTTCAGTCCATACTAGGATGAATAGAAAAGCGGAATAGATCACATCGGCGAGCGTGACACTCAGGGAGGAATTCACGGGAAGATTCAGAGACGCGTCCCGCTTTCCCCAGTACTTGACTAGAGCGATATTGGGGGTTGCTCGGAACGTCGCAGCCACATCCACCGACATGTCAAAGAAAAGTGTGAACAAACAAAACAAGATATAGAAAACCATCCACAACATAAAGGAATACTGTGACTTAGAACTTCATATCATGAGGACGGTCACCCTTGCGGAGAGTGAACTTCTCGT